>ERZ1023418.60-NODE-60-length-22385-cov-4.020107_pt1 | contig 22385 bp, 17 predicted proteins | sample MGYA00380511_ERZ1023418 | MGnify/ENA primary metagenome ERZ1023418 (study PRJEB33173, sample SAMEA4830370) | metagenome | study: EMG produced TPA metagenomics assembly of the PRJEB25223 data set...
GCAACAATGCTAGTTTGGACATTGACGGCAATATTAAGCTTACTTTGTACCATGCTGACCACAGGTTTGGCATTGGCTTTATCTTGTATCTGAGCTTGTACTCGGTGCAAGTGGGTGTGATAACGTTGGCGTAAGTCATGCTGTTCTTGCTCTCGTTCTTGTTGGCTTAACGTGCGTTCGATTGGCACAAGTTTGATGCAATCGACAGGACAAGGGGGCAAACACAACTCACAACCTGTGCATAGGTCGGTGAAGATGGTGTGCATGTGTTTGCCCGTTCCCACGATGGCATCAACAGGGCAGGCAGGAATGCACTTGGTACAGCCGATACATTCATCTTCAATGATGACCGCTCGCATTTCTTGGGGGCGGTTGGTGGCAGGGTCAATGGGGTGTTTAGATGGGGTGGCAGTGGGGGTGATTGTTAAATTGGAGTGCTGGGTCGATGATGCCAACGCTTCAGCGATGGCATCAGTAACAGGTTGTCCACCTGGCACACATTTGCTGATGGGTTCACCATGCACAACGATGGCATGGGCATAGGGCAGACAGCCATCTGGATGCTCACACAGCCCACATTGCGTTTGTGGCAGGCAGGCATCAACCGTGGCAATGAGCTTTTGAGTCTGTGCATTTAACGCATCAAGTTGCAATGCTTGCAGTAGTGTTGGCAGGTCAGTCATTGTCCATGGTTTATGTATCATTGATAAAAATTAACACAATCAATATGAATAAAAATCACACAAACCGAGCATCACGCCGCCAACAAGGTGTTTAAGCTGTGGTGTCCAACATTCAACACATGCTTGCCAACAGGGCGGTTGTTTTCTAAACCGTCAAGTTGATAATCCACGGCTGCCACAATGTCAGCAATTTTTGCCAATACGTTGTCGTCATATGGTTTTGGCTTGTCAAGCAGATGCACTTGCACATAATTTGCCAAGCGATTAAGCATGTTGCCTGAATCTTTCATGGATAAAAAACGCACCGAACCTGCCACTTGCTTGAGCATTTCTGGCAAATTGGCAATGTGTAAGTGGTCGTGATTGTCATCAGCGATGTAGTCATTGATTGCTTGCTCAACGGTGGCAAGGGTGGTACGGCTCTCCAGCACCAGTTTTTGATGGGCGGTGTCAATCTGATGTAGCGATACTTTTTTGTTTGATGGCAACATGTTCACAGCCCCTGGCGTGTGCAGTTTTGCCATATGAATGGCGGCATTTTCTGCCACAATCATGGATACCAAAAATTCATCTAACTCATCAGGGTCAGCAGACTGCCATTGACTCACTCGTTGGGATTCGTTGATGACGGTTTGAGCTGCGTCATCTAAGTTGAGCAGTTTTAGGGTAGATGCCAATTTGTTGAGTTCAGTGGCGATGTCTTCCACCCCAAGCCCTTGGGTATTGATGTTGCCATCACCACGAACAAAGCCATCAACTTGGTCTTTGATGCTGTTGATTTGTTCTTGAATCAGTTGGTTTAATGTGTCGGTTACTTCTCGGTTAGGACCAAATAAAAAGCGATTTAACTGCTCTTGTTGTTCAACGGACAAAGCGTTGTTGGCGTATTGCTCACGAATGCTCTTTGACAAAGGATTATCACGCTTGAGTGCAAAACTGACCAAATCGGCAAATCGTTTGTCGTTAATTGACAGATAATCATGGAACTGCTGTTCGATAAAGACAAACATGCGTTTTTGTTCATGGGTTAAGGGCAAATGTTTTTCAATGTCCATCACCGCTGCGGTCGATGCTTGCCAAAACAAGCTGTTACTTTGTTGGGCAATGATTTGGCTGGCTTGTTGCATGGTGTGGATTTTTTTAAGTTGTGGCTCACTTAAGGCTTGTCCGTGATTGGCAAGCAATACCGCCAAGCCTGCACGGTAGGCATGGCTGAGTGTGTCAACTTCCACAGGCAACTGAGATAAAGATTGATAGTTTTCTTCAGGGTTGGAAATGGAAATGCGACCACTTTGACGTTGGTGGAAGTTTTGTTTGTCAAGTTGCGACTTGCCTAGGTGGGCGTATAGTTTATTGATGATGGGCAGTAACAAAACAGGTTCTAGGGTTTCTTTTAATAAGACAAATTCAATATAACGGTCTAAGGTCATGATGGCTTCAGAGATGTCCATGATAAGCTCATCATCGGTGTTATCGCCATTGTCATGAAGCAGTTTTAGGCTAAGTCCTAGGGCTTCAGATAAGTCACTGCCACCATCTAGGCTCATTAAGTTAAGCACTTGAGCCAACTGTAGCATGACTTCATAAGAATCTAAAAGCAGAGGGGCTTGTTCTTCATCATCGTTAAATTCACCCAAATGACTTTCTGCATCAGACAAAGCCACATTAATCTCAGTTCGCAATATGTGCAAAGAAGGTAAGTCAAAGTTGGTGGCACTGGTGGTGCTGTGAGTTGGCTGAGTGGTGGGGAGGGTGCTGTTCATGAACAAAATTCCTATTGTTTGTTATTGTGTTGTATGGTGCTTTTTTAAGCGGTCAATGATACGATAAAGACAGATTTTTGAATAAATTGCTAGCATTACATCATGAAGCATGCTGTGATGCAAGGTGGATATTGCTGGTGGTTGTGATTTTTTTGATAAAAAACATCACAACCATGGTGCCACCACATCAGGGTATTGGGTTTTTAAGGCATTTATCCAATCTTTATGGGCGGTGTCATCGTGATTGTCTTTGATAAGCAGATTGGCAAGTTTGGTAAATTGTGCATGTGGTTGTCCGCCTTGGTTGGGCAGTGCGTCATCAATGGCAAGGGACACTTGCCCGCCTGTCAATGCCAGATAAACTTCCGCCAAAATCTCTGAGTCAAGCAATGCTCCGTGAAAAGTACGGTCTTGCTTGCCGACATTTAGGCGTTTTACCAAAGCATCTAGGGAATTTTTTTGTCCTGGATAGAGCTGTTTGGCGATGGCGAGTGAGTCGGTAATGGTTACACGCTTGGCAAAATCAGTCAGACCCACTCGGTTGAATTCAGCGGTTAAAAAGTTCATGTCAAAGTCAGCGTTGTGGGCAATGACTTCTGCACCAATCATAAAATCATAAATTGGCTGAGCAACTTTATCAAAGGTAGGCATGTCAGCCACAAAGGCGTTACTGATGCCATGAATTTTTATGACCTCTTCACTCATTTGCATTTGTGGGTTGATGTACACATGCAATTTTTCACCTGTGGGCTTGCGTCCAATAAGTTCAATAATGCCCACTTCGACAATGCGGTCGTCGGTAAAGTTCATGCCTGTGGTTTCAGTATCCATGATAAGCTGACGTTCTGACTGTCCACGGTTGATGGGTGGGGGCAGTAAGGGGCAAAAGCTTGGATTGGCTCGGCTGGTATCACCGTTAAAAGTCATGGCTGGCATGTCTTGTGGCATGTTCATATTGGCTTGTATGTTTGGCTGTGCGTTGGTCTGTGTGTTGGGCATGTGGTTGGTATCATTATTTAAGCCATCAAAACTTCTTGGGTCATCAAAACTTGGGTCATCAAAACTTAGAGTATCAAGATTTAGAGTATCAAGACCTAATGGATCAATATGTAGCCAGTCGTCTGTTGAGTGATTCATTGTAGGGTTGGCATGGTTGATTGTGTGGTTTGTTACGTGCGTTTGACGTTGCTGAGCCAAATGGTTTTGGGCTTTTTTTTTACGTCAGACTTTTTTTCTACATCATTATTACCTGTGTTACCTGTGGGACATTGCACACCTAAGTTGGCAAGTTTGTCTGCCATTTCGTTGCCTGCATGTCCTGCATGTCCTTTAACCCAATGCCAATGAATTTGGCGTTTATGCTGTTGCTTATCTTGTTCACAAAGGGCATCAAGCTGCTGCCATAAATCTTGATTAAGCACAGGTTTGCCATCGGCTTTTTTCCAGTGTCTTTTTTTCCAGCCATGTATCCAAGTGGTGATGCCTTGCTTTAGGTAGCTTGAGTCTGTCCACAGTTCGATGTCATGTTCGCTTGGGCTAAGCTGTATGGCTTTAATGGCTGCCATCATCTCCATGCGGTTATTGGTGGTGGGATTATCGCCTCCATAATATTGGCGTTGTTTGCCATCTGACAATACCAATAACACGCCCCAACCGCCTTGACCGGGGTTACCTTTACACGCCCCATCGGTATAAGCAATGGTGGTGTTGGTTTTGAGTGTGATGTTAATGGCATCTTCAAAAAATGGATTGGTGTGTGCGTCAGTCATAAGAAGAAGTATTAAAAAACCATCTATAAAAGGTAATGATTTGCCATCATCGGTCTTAAGGGGCGAACAATGTGCAAATTTGCTATACTATGTTTTAAACTTGGTTTTTGGTTTTAAACTTGGTTTTTGCATTTGGTTTTCAAACTTGAACAGCAACATGATAACAGAAAATACCCTCCAGTCTATAGTAAAAATGATGATGACAAAAATAACATTGATGTTTGTTTGCTTGGCAACGCTTGTGGGCTGTGATTCTCAAAATGACCAACATTCACCAATGCAATTTGATGCCAATACAAGTAACGCCAATACAAGTAACACAGTGTTAACTTTATCTGACTCTGATGTGGCACAAATGTTTGTAGGGTGTTACACCATCAGTCATGATGAACCTGCTCAAATCAAAATCAGCACCCATGCAGGCAAGCTTGTGATGCAAATGAAAGAACCTGCCAATGCCAATCGAGTTTGGGATAACCCTGAACCATTAGAAATTTTGACAAAAAAAGACGTGGCAAATTACTTTTCCATTGATGCAAATAAGCTAGATGCCATCATTGCTCGCCCTGATAAGCTCATGGTGTTGGCTAAAGTACAAACCAGCCATGCCAACCTTGATCCACTGCTTGATAGTGAATATTTGGCATATATTTATCGGGGGGCAAATACCATTTATAAAGTGGTGTGTGATGATGCCCCTGTGGATATTGTTGTGGATATCGCCAATGCACCACAAACAAATACGGCATCTTTAACCAATGAAGTAATGAAGCAATAAAGTCATACACAAATAATGAGTAACACAGGATAAGTCATAAGTAGGTGATTTATGGGATTTTTAACTTATTTGCTGATGGGAGTGATTGCCTTAGGGTTGGGTTGGGCAGTGCGACTTTATTATCTAGAAAAACATCATCTAAAAAAACATGATTTAGAAAAAATGCCCAAATTCCAAGCCAATCAATCTTATTTTGACTTAACTCATCCTAAGGTCATTCGTATTTTGATGGGATTTTTTGTGCTGATGTTGGTTGTGTCATGGGCGTTGGGGCAATTTGTGTTGCATCATCAAGGCATTGATTGGGCGTTTGTCATTGGCAACAGTGTGGTGGCGACCTTTATTTTTTCATTTGGTTTATGCCCTGACGGTTTGGCTTAAGCCCGATTGTGTGATGACCTGTTCATCATGGTGAACGTCATGTTGTTTTTAACGTCATGTTGTCTTTAACGTCATGTTGTACAAAAGATCCTGCACAAAGTCGCTGGCAGGGTGGTTTATCAAGGCATGATAATCGCCCACTTGTTCGATGCGTCCGTGGTTCATAATCACAATATCATCAGATATTTCCACCGCTTCTTCTTGATCATGCGTCACCAAAATGCTGGTGATGCCAAGCTTGTGGTGAATGTCTTTAAGCCATGTTCTTAGTTCTTTGCGTACTTTGGCATCTAACGCCCCAAATGGCTCATCTAACAGCAGCAGTTTTGGCTCAACCGCCAATGCCCTTGCCAAAGCGATGCGTTGACGTTGTCCACCAGAGAGCTGATGGGGGTATTTTTCGATGGTGTGTGCCAATTGCACCAACTCAAGCAGGTCATTAACTCTGTGTTTAATGGCGGTTTTGTTTGGTCGGGTGTTTTTTGGCATCACCTTTAGCCCAAATGCCACGTTATCAAACACATTCATATGACGAAACAGGGCATAGTGTTGAAACATAAAACCAATGTGGCGTTTTTGTACTGGCACATCGGTGACATCCACGCCATCAAATAAAATACGCCCCGTGTCTGCCACTTCCAGCCCTGCGATGATGCGAAGTAGGGTGGTTTTACCACAACCAGAAGGCCCTAACAGACTGATAAGCTTGCCTGTGGGGACAGACAAATTAATGGATTCTAACGCAGTGAAGGTGGAAAAAGTTTTGCTCACGTTGTGAATGTCAATGCTCATGTTAATGCCTAAAATCTCAATGCTTAAAATCTCAATGCTTAAAATTGTCCAAAAATGGGTGATGTCAAAACCGTGTCAACTGCCCCTTTGTGTTTGTCGATGGCTTAACCATTGCTGTAGCAGCAAGGTCAATAATGCCAATAACGCCAACAGACTAGACAGGGCAAAAGCGGCGATGAAGTCATATTCGTTATAAGCAATCTCAACCAATAATGGCATGGTATTGGTCTGCCCACGGATGTGACCTGATACCACACTCACCGCCCCAAATTCACCCATGGCTCGCGCGTTGGTTAATATCAAGCCATATAACAACGCCCATTTGATGTTTGGCAAGGTGACATGGACAAACATCTGCCAGCCTGACGCCCCAAGCGTCAATGCCGCTTGCTCTTCGCTGTTACCTTGCGACTGCATCAGCGGAATCAGCTCACGTGCCACAAAAGGAAACGTCACAAACAACGTTGCCAAAATGATGCCTGGCACTGCAAAAATCACCTGAAAACCAAAATACTCAAGCCAACCGCCCAACCAAGAGTTGCGACCAAACAACACCACAAACATAAGCCCCGCCACCACAGGCGACACCGCAAATGGCAAATCCAGCAAGGTGGTCACCAGCTGCTTGGCTCGAAACTCAAAATGGGTTATCAACCACGCCACCGCCACACCAATTAAGGCATTTAATGGCACAACAATGACAGCGGTTAATAAAGTCAGCCGAATGGCAGCGAGTGCTTCACTCTGAGTCAATGCAGACAAATACAATTGCCAACCTGCCTTTAATGCCTCATAAAACACCGCACACAACGGCACGACCAGCATCAGTGTCATAAACACCACCGCAATGCCAATCAGCAAAAACTCAAGCCAAAAGCTGTCTTGAGTGGCAGGGTGTTTTTGATAAGCGTCAGAATTTTGGTGCAACATCAGTAATCTGCTCCCATGCGACTGCTAAAAAACCACTGTAAGGCATTAATGGCAAACAAAATCACAAACGAAATTATCAACATAAACAACGCCACCGCTGATGCTCCTTGCACATCAAAGGCTTCAAGCTTACCAATGATGACCAAAGGCAAAATCTCAGACTTCATCGGCAGATTGCCAGCGATGAAAATCACCGAGCCATACTCTCCTGTTGCACGGGCAAACATCATGCCTGAACCCATCAACACCGAAGGCAACAGCTGGGGCAGTATCACCTGATAAAATGTCGTCCAACGAGTCGCCCCAAGCACCGCCGCCGCCTCTTCATATGCCACCGACAGCTCAGCCAGCACAGGTTGCACCGCACGGACAATAAAAGGCAGGCTCACCACCACCAACGCCAACCAAATGCCAATCGGTGTAAATGCCACCTTAAACGGCATCCATTGACCGATTAAGCCATTAGGGGCATAAAGAGTTGCCAAAGAAATGCCCGTAACCGCTGTTGGCAAAGCAAAAGGCAAATCCACCAAGGCATTGACCAACGCTTTTGCAAAAAAATCATAACGCACCAGCACCCAAGCAATGACCATGCCAAAGACGATGTTGGTTAAGGTGGCAAGCAAAGAGACTTTTAAAGTGAGATAAAGTGCTGCCAAAACCCTAGGCTCATTAATCACCTGCCAAAAACCCAAAACACCAAGCTCTGCTGTGCTGACAACCATGGCAACAAAGGGTAAAAACACCAACAGCGATAGGGCAAACACACTGACACCAAGGCTTAAATGAAAAAATGGCATCACTCGCCGTCTTTTATTGGGTTTGAGTGCGTTTGGTAAAGGGCTTGTGGTGGTTGTGGTGCGTGTGGTCACGTCGGTTATCTCATGTCTTCGTGCTGGGATTAATGGCATCGGATGTTGGTGGATTTTGGCGATATTGGGGTTTATGCCAATTTGGATTTAACCCATCATGGATTTGTGGTTGCCAGCTGATCAAATACGCCACCATCTTTAAAATAAGTGTCCATGATTGTCCCCCATTCACCGAAAACCTCTCGTGGGTCAAAAGTGGTGAGTTTTGGCAAGGTGTGGCTATTTTTTGCCAAAATCTCAGCGTTGCTTGGACGCAAATACAAATCAGCTGCTAACTGCTGAGCATCATCGCTCCATAGATGATTAAGATAGGCTTTGGCTTTTTCGGTTGTGCCACGTTGTTCGGTAACTTTATTGACCACCGCCACAGGATTGGTTGCCATCACGGTATGGCTTGGATAAACAATCGATACCTGTCCTTGACTAAATTTATTCACCGCCATGTTGGCTTCGTTTTCAAAGGTCAACAGCACATCACCAACCCCACGTTGCAAAAATGTCGTGGTTGCTGCTCGTCCGCCATTTTCATAGACAGGAACGTTGCTTAAGATGTCTTTCACAAAGGCATTGGTTTTGTCTTTATCGTTGTTAAAGTGGTGCAAGCCATAACCATACGCCCCCAAAAAAGCATAACGCCCATTGCCTGTTGTTTTTGGGTTGGCAAGGACAATCTCAACCCCTTCTTTGGCAAGGTCTGACCAATCATGAATGCCTTTTGGGTTGCCATCACGCACCAAAAACACAATCGTACTGGTATAAGGCACGGCATTGTTGGGGAATTGCTCACGCCAATCTGCCGATACCAAGCCCTTTTCTACCAACATCTCCACATCAGACGCCTGATTCATGGTCACCACATCGGCTTGTAGACCATTGGCGACCGACAACGCCTGTTTGCTTGAGCCACCATGTGACATTTGAATGGTAATGTCGTCATTTTGGTGGTTGTTGGTAAATAAGGGGTTGAAGTCCTTATAAAAATCTCGTGCCACATCATAAGAGACGTTAAGTAAGGTATTGGCATCGCCTGTTGGCACAGGTTGGTTGGCATCAGTGATTTGTTCAGCGTGTTCACCGTTTTGCTGATTAGCTGGCTGATTGGCTTGTTGTGTGGGGGCTCGTCCACAACCGACCAGCATCAAGGTGCTGATGGTCAATATGCCAGCCAGTTTTAGGTTTGCGGTTGGATTGAGGTGATTGTCAAACAGTCTCAAAGGGTGAGAAATGGTTGGTAACATTTTGGTTAATCCTAGCACATGGGTCATTAAATGAAGTCATTGCCAGTGATTGTAAAGTCATAACCATGTCATTAAAAATATTGATTATGTGTATATTAAGTCAAATTTGGAATAAGTGAGCCTGTCAATCATCAATGAATGTTCACAGAAATCATGTTGGTGATGATTGCTGTTTGGCGATGGTTGGGTGATCGCCTTTTAACGGTGATTGTCTTTAATGCTGGTTACTGTATCACATACGCCTTTAACGTCAGTACTTTGTCTCGCACTTGGGCAGCTTCTTCAAACTTTAGCTCTCTTGATAAGGTTTGCATTTGTTTTTCTAGGCGATTGATTTCTTTGGCGAGCAAATCTGGGCTACGCAAAATGGCAATGTCCACATCGGGTAGTTTGGACTGATTGGCAATGGTTTGATTGTCATTGACATGAATATTGACATCATCTAAATGTTCACCTGTGTCAATTTTATCAGTGATGTTGCGACGAGCGGATTTTGGCGTGATGCCATGTTTTTTATTAAACGCCATTTGTTTGGCACGGCGACGTTCAGTTTCATCAATGGCTTTTTGCATGCTGGGGGTGATGCTGTCAGCATATAAAATTGCTTTGCCATTGACATGACGAGCTGCACGCCCAATGGTCTGAATCAGCGAGCGTTCTGAGCGTAAAAAACCTTCTTTATCAGCGTCAAAGATGGCAACAAGGCTCACTTCTGGTATGTCTAAACCTTCTCGTAATAGGTTGATGCCAACCAGCACATCATGTACGCCTGTTCTTAATTCATGGATAATTTTCATTCGCTCTACTGTGTCAATGTCTGAGTGTAGATAGGCGACGTTGATGTTGTATTCTTTTAGATAGCTGGTTAGGTCTTCTGCCATGCGTTTGGTCAGTGTGGTGATAAGCACTCGTTCGTCCAGCTCACGACGAATATGAATCTCTGACAGCACATCGTCCACTTGTGTCAGTACAGGGCGAATTTCTAACATGGGGTCAACCAAGCCCGTGGGTCGCACCACTTGTTCAACCACTTGTTGGCTATGCTCAAGTTCATATAAGGCAGGGGTGGCAGACACAAAGATGGTGTGCGGGGCGATGCGTTCCCATTCTTCAAACTTCATGGGGCGGTTATCCATGGCACTGGGCAGTCGAAAGCCATATTGTACAAGGGTTTCTTTGCGACTTTTATCACCTTTGTACATTGCACCGATTTGTGGTACGGTTACGTGACTTTCATCAATAAACAGCAGGGCATCAGGCGGAATGTAGTCAAACAGGGTGGGTGGTGCTTCACCAGCAGGTCTGCCAGACAGATGGCGTGAATAGTTTTCGATGCCGTTACAATAGCCAAGCTGCTGTATCATCTCAAGGTCGTATTGGGTGCGTTCTTTGATGCGTTGGGCTTCAATCAGTTTGCCATGTTCTTGAAAATAGGTTAAGCGTTCTTCTAGCTCTGCTTTAATGGTTTTGGCAGCGGCTTCCAGTTTGTCTTTGGGGGTAACATAGTGCGATTTTGGATAAATGGTGATGCGTGGCACACTGCGGACACTTTTGCCTGTTAATGGGTCAAACCAAGCAATTTTTTCGATTTCATCATCAAATAAGCTGACTCGTACCGCCAACTGTTCGCTTTCAGCAGGATAGATGTCTAAGGTCTCACCTCGCAACCGATACGTTCCTCGACCAAAGTCCAGCTCATTACGGGTATATTGCAACTCCACCAAGCGTTTGATGATGGCATGACGGTCAATACAATCGCCCACCACAAGGTGTAACAACATTTTTAGGTAGCTTTCTGGGTCGCCCAAACCATAGATAGATGACACTGATGAAACGATGATGGCATCACGTCTCTCCAGCAAGGCACGAGTGGCAGACAGTCGCATTTGGTCGATGTGGTCATTGATGGCACTGTCTTTTTCGATAAAGGTATCGCTGGCAGGCACATAGGCTTCGGGCTGATAATAGTCATAATAACTGACAAAATATTCCACCGCATTATTAGGAAAAAATGCCTTAAACTCACCGTATAGCTGAGCGGCAAGCGTCTTGTTGTGTGCCATGATGATGGTGGGTCTTCCGCAACGGCTGATGACTTTTGCCATGGTATAGGTCTTGCCAGAGCCTGTTACGCCAAGCAGTAACTGACCGTGCATACCAGATTCAACCCCTTTGACCAGTTTGTCAATGGCTTGTGGCTGGTCACCTGATGGCACAAAGTCAGTAACCATATCAAAAGCACGGCTAGAGATTTGTGTGCCACTGGCATTTACCCCAGTGATTTGAGCCTCATCTTGCAGTTGGCTGGCAAGTTGGTTGAGTTGGCGACTGCTTCTTGGTTCTGGCATTCTCATGGTGTGGTTTTTTTATGTTGTTATCAGTTTGCTATCAGTTTATTTTATTGTCAGATGCTCGTGCCATCAGATGCTTACATCATCAGTTACCATCATCTAAGACCCTGCCAATATTTGTTGCACTTCTTGTTTTAGACTGGGTAACATTTCATTGAGATTTTTTTGTGTCTGTTGCATCAAGGTGGGTAACAGATGCTGCATATAAGATTGCATGACCTCAGGTTGTTTTTTTAAGATGGCTTGACCTGTGGTAGAGCCATAAAACTCAATTTGAGCATCTACTTCTGCTTGGGTAAAGTGCGTTTGGGCAGCTTGCACATAGCTTTGGCTCATTTGTTGGCGGATTTGTTGGAGATTGGTTTTACGATTTAATTGAGTGACGTATTTGTCAACCAAGGCATCTAGCTGAACCAAGGTATGTATCTGTTTGTCTTGTGCTTGGCTAAGTGGTTGGTTATTTTTGATGACCTCGGCTGTGATGACTTGATAGATAAGGTCAGCTGATTGGGCTTGGATGTCATCTGCCATGTTGTCCATTTGTAAAATACGCATCAGTTTTTCTACCGACTTCTGACTTGGGGTGGCGGCGGTTGCAAAACTTGGTGATGCTGACAAAATAAAAACCGCAAAAGACATTGCCAACATCGATGAGATAGAGGTGGCTTTATTGGTTGATTTGGTTCGTTGTTGGCTTGTTTTGCTTAAGTCAAATTTGGTTAAGTAAAAAGAGGTCATCATGTCTCCTATGCGTTCCTATTGGCTTGTGTCATATGTTGGCTTGCGTCATGTGGCTAAATAATCCCAAATCTTAGCAAATTCTTATCTGTTTGTCCGTATCGATTTGCAACTGATTTTGTCGGTCATTTTTTATCATCATTTTTTTGCCTGTCAACTTTGCCTGTTAACAAAGTGAAAGCAGGTAAAATAAAGAAAGACAGAAGCATATGACAAAAAACAATCAATAAAGAACAAGCGATGAAAAAAGGGTGATTGTCGATTAACAGCATCACTATTTAGATAAAAGGCATTGACTAAATATGGGATAATGAGTAGTTTATAGGTTTATCACTCGTATTACCGCTGAAAATATGACTGTTAAAAGAATGAAAGGGGCTGCGTTAAATCCATAAAATTCAATGGCTATCCCTATCTTTGGTCTGTTTTTCTCGTTGCGGTTTTTTTTGTCATTAATTTTGTCAACATTAAATTTTATCAACATTGTGTCAATCACATGACCAACTGTGTCAATCACATGACAAAATTAGTAACAACAAGATATTGTAACAACAAGATTGCACAACAAGGCTTTAAGAAGGTTTAACATCTTTAACACCTTTAACAACATCAACATCTTCAGCAGTTGGGTTTATGGTAGATAATAGGGCAAAACATCATGACCGACAAAGCATTACAAGCGGTATCTCAAGCGGTTATGACCACCGCCAAACAGCGTATTGAGCAAGATAAAACCATTCATTTACAAGATATTGAGCAGTATTCATTCACCGATGATGGTGGCTTGCCAGTGGCAGTTTTGCCAAAAAAGTCTTTGTTTAAATTTAGTCATACTTTGGTTGATGAAGCCTATCACAGTTTGATGCTGGCGACCAGTTATCTGAGCGAAGCCGAACAAGCAGATATCTTAGCAGCGGCTCACTTTGGTGACAAAGCACACATTCAAGACCGTCGTAAATCAGGTGAGCCGTATATCACCCACCCATTGGCGGTGGCGGAGATTTTAGCAGGGTTTCGCTTGGATAGAGATACATTGATTGCAGGCATTCTACATGACACGGTTGAAGACACGCCAGTTACCCTTGATGAATTACAGCAGGTATTTGGTGGGGACGTGCCAAAATTGGTTGATGGTGTGACCAAATTAAAATCATCTGGCCACAATAAGCATCAAAACAAACTGGCAACCTTTTATAAAATTGTCGATGCCACTTTAAAAGACCCACGAGTGCTTATCATTAAGTTGTCTGACCGCTTGCACAACATGTCCACGTTAGGAGCGGTCAAACCTGAAAAGCAACGTGCCACCGCACAAGAGACGCTGTCATTTTATATCCCGCTTGCCAGAGTCATGGGGCTAAATGACATTGCCAATGCCATTGAATTGTTATGCTATCGTAATTTGGATAATGACATGTATGGCAAGTTGTCTGATAAACTGATTCAACATGGCTTGGGACGTCATTATAAAAAAAATCTCATTCAAGAGAACTTACAGCACGTGCTACATAAACAGCACATCAAAGGGCATGTGCAGGTCATTGACCATCAAGTATCCATGTTTCGTCAGTTTTTTCGCAATCGTGGTGAACTCAATGCCATCTTACGCCAATATGCCTTTGAAGTGGTGGTGGAGACCATCGAGCATTGTCATCAGCTGGCGAACTTTTTTATTGAACGCTATGACATTCCCAACGAGCAGGTGGCAGATCACATCAAGCATCCGCCAGCAGGTGGCAATCAGTCTTTAACTTTGACTTATCGTTATGACACTGACACCATTCAAGTGACTATTTTGACCAAAAAAATGCAACAATCCGCTCGTCTTGGGGTGATGGCGTTAGAAAATGCGTCTAAAGTCAGTCAGTCGGTTATCCAAGCATCGTTGAGTGCCATGAAGGACTTGGTGAGCAGTGAAAACGCCATCGGACTTTTAGGGTCTGCTGATGAGGCTGACTCTAGCGAGCAAGCGGTCAATGACCTTATTCATTATCTCAATGGGCGAAAAATCCTGATTTATAGCCCACAAGGGCAAGTGTATGAATTGCCACGCAGTGCCACCGCCTTAGACTTTGCGTATGCGGTTGGTCCTAAGATTGGAGATGCGGCTGTGTCGGCGGTGGTGAATGGCCAAGCGGTCAGTCTCTCCACGGTGCTGACAGGCACACAAACCGTCGAAATCATCACCGACCCTCAAGGCATGCCTAAAGCAGAATGGCTTGGTTTTGTGGTAACAACTAAGGCACGCAATCTGATTGGTAAATGGCTCAGAGCCTTGCCTGATGTCGAAAAATGCCAGCACGGTGAACAAGCCCTTGAGCGGGCATTATCGACTTATGATAAGCATTTAAGTGACTTAAGTGATGATGATTGGGCAGATTTGCTTGAGTGGCAAGGAGTAACAGACAAACAAGGGTTGTTTTTACAAATCAGTTCAGGGGCATTGTTGCCACAGTTGGTGGTGACTCGCTTGTTTAGTGACCACATTGCCGTAACTGAGCAAGATAATGCCAACTTAAGCCATCCCCGTAATTTATTGGCAAACATGAGTGGGGTAGAGATTAACTTTGCCAAATGCTGTAATGCCATTTATGGTGATGAAATCTTAGGCTATAACTCTGTCAATCAAGGCTTGATTGTGCATAGACACAAATGTTTTGAAATACTAAACACCAAAAAAGAACAGCCTAACCGAGTATTTCCATTGTCTTGGCGTGATAAAGACAGTCTAAAACAGGTTACTCAAGGCGAACGGGCTCAGTTCACCGCTTATTTGGGCATTCAAGTGTTGCTTGATGAAGAGCAAATCAGTGAAGGCATGATATTGCTAAAACAGCTTAACATTGGTGTGGTGCGTTATGTGACCTTTATTAACCATAGCGTGTTTTATGTGGTGGTGCGTAGTCGCAGTCATGCCCAAGAAGGCATTGACGCTTTAAGAAAGCTGTATAACTTCATCAGCATTAAACGATTGTACGCACCCAACCGCTTTGATGACCATCAAGCCAAGAAACCCAATAAAAGAAATCCAATAAAAAATACCAACAAAAAAACTCAATAAAACTGCCAAACGCTTTACAAACAAACGCTTTACAAACAAACGCTTCACAAAAAAGCATCGTTAATTGGCATCAATGTCAATCATCAAAGTCAATAAAGATGTGATGATGTTGATGCCCATAAATTACCCTTAAGCCACACAAAAGGAGCATTCCCATGAAAAAGCAAACCATTCACACAGACAACGCCCCTGCTGCCGTTGGCACATATTCACAAGCGGTCAAAATCACCCATCAAGGGGTTAATACTGTGTATATTTCAGGGCAGATTGGCTTTGACCCAAATACCATGACCTTACAAAAAGGCTTTGAAGCACAAGCTCGACAAGTGATGGACAACATCGAAGCGATTTGTCAAAAGGCAGGTGGTGGCTTGTCTGATGTGGTGAAGTTCAATGTGTCGTTGACTGACCTTGATAACTTTGCTGCTTTAAATGAATTGTTTGTTGATAGATTGACCGAACCATATCCTGCTCGTGCTGCTGTCCAAGTCGCTGCCTTGCCTAAGGGAGCGGTGGTTGAGATTGAAGCAATCATGGTGTTTGAAGGGTAGGGTTTGGTGGGTTATACAATTCCATTCGCATAATCCCATTCACACATGCCCATTCACACACATCAATGTCTTCCCAATCCATATCAGACACGGCTTATGGCAACTTAGCACAGCAGTCACTTATCCAAGTGGCTTTACCTGTGCCTTTGTACCGCTGTTTTGATTATTTACCTGTCCAATCCAACCCCCCAAGCTCTCCTTTACCAGACATTGGCTCACGGGTGCAAGTGCCATTTGGCAAGCGTACCTTGATTGGGGTTGTTGTTGCTCATGTGTCAGCCGATGACAGCGATATTGCCACTGGCAAGCTAAAAGCCATTGATGCTGTTTTGGACGCATCACCCCTCTTAGACATTCAGATGATGAACTTTGCCAAGTGGCTGGCGGCTTATTATCATTATCCATTGGGAGATGTATTGGCAGTCATGTTGCCAAGTTTTATTAGGCAAGGTAAGCCAATTCAGCGGCTGGCAAGACACTGGCGACTGTTGCCAGAAGTTTTGATGCGTATTGATAATCAAGGCATACAGGCGTTGGACAATGTCAGTGTCAGGGCTAAAAAACAGCTGAAGCTGATTAATTGGTTGGCACTGCACCAGCACCATGGTACGAGTGAAGAAGTGTTGATGCTAGAAGGTTTTGACCGACAAACGCTAAAAACGTTGCACAAAAAAGCCCTTATTGAACATTTTGAAGAAGAAAAAACCGCCCCTAAGCCTGTGCGACTGCTTAAATTGCCCTTGCCATTAAACGCTGAGCAACAACAAGCAGTGAATGCGGTATTGTCTGTGTATGCCGAAACTCAGCCAACTGACATCACCAGTCGTTATCAAGGATTTTTGTTAAATGGCGTGACAGGCTCTGGCAAAACTGAAGTGTATCTACAAGTCATGCAGACCGTCTTAGAAGCAGGTCGGCAGGTGTTGATACTGGTGCCAGAGATTGGCTTAACGCCACAAACGCAGGCTCGTTTTGCTGGTCGTTTTTCGGCACGGTTGTGTCTGTTGCATTCAGGATTGTCCGACAGTCAGCGTATGCAAGGGTGGCTGGATTGTCAAAATGGGCAAGCTCAAATCATCATTGGCACACGTTCCACCGTGTTGTATCCTTTTGCCAATTTGGGCATGATTATTGTTGATGAAGCTCATGACAGCTCTTATAAACAACAAGATACCTTGCGATATCACGCTTGTAATGTGGCATTGTATCGTGGGCATCAATTGGGCATTCCTGTCATTTTGGGCAGTGCCACACCAGCACTTGAACACCTTAAACTGGTTGATGATGGCAAATTAACTGAGCTAAAACTGACCAAACGGGCAGGGCAGGCGTTGCCTCCCATGTTTGAGTTGATTGACCTTAGGCGTGGTGCTAAACCTGATAAAACGCAAGCACACACCGAATATGTCAAACAGCCCTCTTTATTCAATTTTGCTCAAACCAATGATAAAGCGGTGTTTGATAAACCCACTGATGACACAGGGCTTAGCCCCATTACCATCAATCACATCGCTAAGACATTAGATGCTGGTGAGCAAGTATTGGTGTTCCTTAATCGGCGTGGCTATGCGCCCATCTTGCTGTGCGATGCGTGTGGCTGGCAAGCCGATTGCCCTCGCTGTGACACTCACATGACCGTGCATCACCATAAGCTCACTCAGCAAAAAGGACAGCTCAAATGCCATCATTGTGATTGGCAAAGTGCCATGCCATCATCTTGCCCCAGTTGTGGCAGTCGCAATCTGACTGCCCTAGGCATGGGAACAACCCGACTTAGCGATAATTTACATGCCCTATTTGCCAACCCACAAACCAGTAAACGCACCTACCCCATCATTCAAATAGACAGAGACACCACACGGCGTAAAGGCAGTTGGGAGCGGTTATATCAAAAAATCAATGGCGGTGAGCCAGCCATTTTAGTGGGAACTCAGATGCTTGCCAAAGGGCATCACTTTGCCAATGTTACCATGGTGGTGATGCCTGATGCAGATAGGGGGTTTTTATCAGCAGATTTTCGCTCACCTGAGCAGACCGCTCAACTGATCATTCAAGTGGCAGGGCGAGCAGGACGTGGCAACAAATCTGGACGAGTGCTTATCCAGACTCGCCAACCTGATAATCCTTTACTTCTTAAGCTGATGCGTAACGGCTATTCAGCCTTTGCTCGCATGTTATTAACAGAGCGACAACAGCTGGGATTACCACCATACAGTCATGCAGCCTTGATACGCTGTGAAGGCAAATCATTAGCCAGTGTACAAAATGTACTGCAACAAGCCAAATGCTTATTACCTGCCAATAATTTGGCAATTTTAGGCCCTTTTCCTGCCCCAATGGCAAAAAAAAACAACCGCCATCACGCTCAGTTATTGTTGCTGTCGCAACAGCGTCAGACCTTACACCAGTTGTTATTAACATGGTGGTTGCAGGTTAAGGATTTATCCGATGCCAAATACATGCGATTAACCCTAGACATTGACCCCATCAGTTGGTAATGAGCAAGGTTTTAGCCAAAATTGTCATCAGTTGTTACAAATATCAATGGTTTTATGCCATTAAGTTCGTTTACACTGGTTTAACTGTTTGAATAAAGATTCAAGTAGTTTTTAGACTTTTAACCACAACAAAAATAGGAATACCATCATGGCGAATATTCAATTAGGCGACATTGCCCCAGACTTTGATGCTGACACCACAGAAGGTCAGATTAACTTTCATGATTGGTCCAAAGGTAAATGGGTGGTGCTGTTTTCGCACCCTGCTGACTTTACCCCCGTTTGTACCACCGAGTTAGGTCGTACTGCTGCTTTAAAATCGGAATTTGACAAACGTAATGTCAAGCCCATTTGCTTGTCGGTAGACAATGTGGACGATCATAAAAAGTGGGCAAGCGACATTGGTGAAACCCAAGGCACTGCACCCAACTTCCCCATCATTGGTGATGAAAACAAAAAGATTGCTGAATTATATGGCATGATACACCCCAAAGCCAATGCCAACGTTACCGTACGCAGTGTGTTTATCATTGACCCTGAGCATAAAGTCCGCCTGACGCTGACTTATCCGCCCAGTGTTGGACGCAACTTTGATGAAATCGTGCGTGTCATTGATGCCCTGCAACTGACTGATGACTATAATGTCGCCACACCAGTGGATTGGAAAGATGGCGACGATGTCATCATTCCGCCAAGCATTAAAACTGAAGACATCAAAGATACCGATTATCCCAAAGGTTTCACTGAAATCAAGCCTTACTTACGCATCACCCCAGCCCCTAATAAATAACCTTAATCAGGTTAAATAAATGACGGGTCAAATAAATATATGATATGGTCTTCAACAAATACCATGTTTGTTGAAGACCAGTCGTTTTAGCGTAACTGCTTAAGGTCTTCTTCGGTCAGTCGCCAACGCCCCTTTTTCTTACTGCGACTGTGTCCACCACCGCCTGTATTGCCCAACATATTGCCCATCAGCTTATTAACAGAGTGATTAGAATGAGCATGACAAATGGCACATGCCAGCCCATCAGCGGCATCAGCCTGTGGGGGGATGTCCGAGCTTAAAATTCGACACACCATCGCTTGAATCTGCTCTTTATCAGCCGCCCCATAGCCACAGACGGCTTGTTTGATTTGTCTGGCGGTGTATTCAGACACCTTGAGTTGATTGGACACCAAAGCGGCAATGGCAGCTCCCCGCGCCTGTCCAAGTTTTAAAGCAGAATCAGGATTAGATGCCATGAATACCTGCTCGACGGCAGCGAGAATGGGTTGATGATGATAACGCCCATAATGATGCACAATTCGTTCAATGCCAAAAAAAATCTGTTGTAACCGCTCAGGCATGGCGTCGCTGTCGGTGCGTATCGTGCCTGCATCAATGAATGTCAAATTATCACCTATTTGTTGTATTAGCCCATAACCTGTCATTCGAGAACCAGGGTCAATGCCCAAAATCAATGCCATAAACTTATCACCCAATTGATATTAGGGACATGCCCTAAATACTATCTTAAACCCAAACACCTTCTTAAACCCAAACACCTTCTTAAACCCAAACATCATCTTGAAAAAAACAAGTCTTGATAAACAAGTCTTGATAAATAAGAGAACATGTTGACTTGCATCAACACAGATTGAATGTCATTATAACAGCCCCCATATGATGGGCGTAAGCGTATTAATTGATTTAATTGATTGATTCACACAAATTCACACAAAAATTAGGACTTAGGATAGAGCATGGGTACAGCGGTAGGCGTTACTTTGGTTTGGTTTATTATTGAAATGTTAATTTGGTATCTGATTGCCCAATTTATCAGCGGTTGGTGGGTATTTGCTTGGTTTGTGGCGGCAGCAATTATTGGCATCATGCTGATGCGTAAAGGCATGGCGGTGCTAAACCCAATGGCTCAACAAATCAAGTCAGGTGGTATGTTCAACCCTGCCATGCGACCACCTGAGTCCACCATCATGAAGACAGTGGCGATCATTCCTGGTCTTATCAGCGATGTGTTGGCGGTCATTGTGCTGTTGCCACCTGTTCAAAATAAGTTTAAAACCTTTGCCAATAATTATGTACAAAAAAACCAAGAAAAAATGATGCAAATGATGGCAAAGCAAATGGGGGGCATGGCAGGATTTCCCAATATGGGCGACTTAAACCAAATGGGGGGCATGGGGCAACAAGGTCAACATCCATTTGGCAATAATCCCTTTAATCATGCTGGTAAATCACCATTTGGTGGTGGTTTTGCTAAAGGCAACTTTGGACGCACGACCACCACAGTAGAAGGAACAGCAAAAGATGTCAAAAAAGACATCAAAAAACTGTCTTCTGCCAACGACGAGTAATCAACCTGATAAATGACAAAGATAAACAATAAAAATGATGAATAAAAATAAATAAGCACAAACCAAAAAATCCCCAAAACCATCAATTTTGGGGATTTTTTATTAAAAAAAACCAAACATCACAACAACAAAAACCGCACAATAATAAAAACCAGAGTACCGCTGTGAGATGAGAACCCATGAACCGTAAAGTTCAGGGCGGACATGACACTGTCTTTTTAGGTTTCCTGATACATCAAACATGATGCAGGCATACACAACAAAACAGTAGGTTGCATGTCCTAAGTGATGCGTATCGGCTCAGGGAATACCATTCACTGGCGAATACTCCAGAAGGACACTATGGTAATCAAAAACAGGCTCAGATGCAAGTGATGTGATGACCAACTGGCGTGATAACTGGTGTGACATGCTGACATGATGTGTTTAGCTAAATATTAAACTAAAGTTGGTTAATTAGCTTTTGTGGGGTGGCTGTGCTATCATGGCAACATTTAATTTATAACAAAAAATGGAGCAATATTATGAGCCAAGACAACTTAATGAATCAAAAGAATGTGGCTAATGTGGCTAAAGAACCACACGCAAAAACCCCCCATGTGTTGATGATTTTAGATGGATTTGGTCATCGTAAAGAAAAAAATGACAATGCCATCGCCCATGCCAATACGCCTAATTTAGACCAACTTTATCAAGATTATCCACATGGGGTTATTTCAGGCTCTGGTGAAGATGTGGGTTTGCCAGCAGGGCAATTTGGTAATTCTGAAGTGGGTCATATGAACCTAGGGGCTGGACGGATTATTTACCAAGAGTCTACCCGCATCTCCAAAGAAATTGACTCTCGTGAGTTTTATCAAAACCCTGCCATTGATGTTGCCATTGATAAGGTCAAGCAGGCAGGCGGTTCGGTGCATGTGATGGGGCTTTTGTCTGATGGGGGCGTACATGCTCATATTGACCACATCGAAGCCATGTGTCATAGTTTGGTGGTGCATAAGGTTACCAAAGTGTATGTGCATTGTTTTTTAGACGGGCGAGACACCCCACCAAAGTCAGCGGATAAATACATTGAGCGGTTTCGAAGATATCTTAATGGCTTAAACGACCATTATGGTAGCCAAGTACAAATTGCCAGTATCTGTGGGCGGTTTTTTGCCATGGATAGGGACAAACGCTGGGATAGGGTGCAACAAGCTTACGAGCTGTTAACCGAAGGTAAGGCAGAACGCATGGCAACCCGTGCCGATGGGGCGATACAAGCGGCGTATAAATCACGAGAAACCGATGAATTCGTCAGCCCAACTACTGTGATTGAGCATGGTGAAACACCTTTTACCGTCAATGACCACGATGCGGTGTTTTTTATGAACTTTCGAGCTGACAGAGCCAGAGAGTTGTCAGCAGCATTTTTGTTGTCAGACAGAGAGTTTTCGGGTTTTGCCCGAGAAAAATGCCCAAAATTGTCCGCCTTTGTGATGATGACCCCTTATTCTGATTTGCTTAGCAGTCAGCCTAATGTCTTGGTGGCATATCAGCCCGCCAAATTGACAAACAGCTTAGGCGAATACTTGCAAAACCAAAAAAAAACCCAATTACGCATTGCCGAAACCGAAAAA
>ERZ1023418.80-NODE-80-length-20001-cov-4.684348_pt1 | contig 20001 bp, 16 predicted proteins | sample MGYA00380511_ERZ1023418 | MGnify/ENA primary metagenome ERZ1023418 (study PRJEB33173, sample SAMEA4830370) | metagenome | study: EMG produced TPA metagenomics assembly of the PRJEB25223 data set...
GTCCAACCAAATTGGCGAAAAAACTGCCCAACCACGCCACTCATAAATGCCGTGGGCAAAAATACCGCTATCAATGTGAACGTGGTGGCAATCACCGCCAACCCAATTTCATCAGCCGCTTCCATTGCCGCTTCATAAGGCGACTTACCCATGCGTAAATGACGAATGATGTTTTCAACTTCCACGATGGCATCATCAACCAAAACGCCCACCACCAAAGACAATGCCAATAAGGCAATGATGTTCAAACTAAAACCAAACAACCACATGCCCAAAAATGTCGGAATGATGGACAATGGCAACGCCACGGCTGCCACAATGGTTGCTCGCACATTGCGTAAAAATAAAAACACCACCACCACCGCCAAAATACCACCTTCTAATAACATCTGCATCGATGCCTGATAGTCTTCTGCCACAGGCGTGGCGGTGTCAAACACTTTATCCACATGAATGTGTGGCATGTCTTTTTGTAGCTGTGCCAAAACAGCATCGACACGTGTCGCCACATCCACCTCACTTGCCCCTCGTGAGCGACTGATATTAAATGCCACCACGGTTTTATCATCAAGTTTGGCAATCGATGCTGGCTCTCCTGCACCATCGGTGATGGTTGCCATGCTCGCCAAGCTTTGAGCATCGCCTGTGGGTAAGGCAACTTGCACATCACCCAATTGTTGCACATTATCCACCGCTCCTAAGACTCGGATATTTTGGGTGCGTTTGCCCACTTTGGCTTCACCGCCTGATGTGTCTTGTTGGATACCTGCTATTTGTTCAGACAGTTGACTGATGGGCAGTTGCAGGGCATTTAGGCGATTTGGGTCAACAGCGACGGTTATCTCACGGTTAAGACCACCAATACGAGCAATCTGCCCTACCCCCTCGATGTCTGATAAATGCTTAGCGATGGTGTCATCAACAAACCAAGACAAATCTTCCACGCTCATGTTGTCTGCTGACACGGTATAAGTCAGAACAGGAAACCCTGCGGTGGTTATTTTGGTGATGATGGGGTCATTAGCAGCAGCAGGTAACTCGCCTTGCACCTCACCCACAGCAGACCGCACATCGTCCACCGCTTCTTGAATGTCTTTTTCTAAAGTAAATTCAGTACTGATGGTGGCAGCCCCTGTTTGTAGCACCGTACGCATGTGCTTGACACCCTCAATATTGGCAATTTTGTTTTCAATTTTTTTGGCAATATCATTCTCAAGTTGACTGGGGGCAGCACCTGGTAAGGTTACGGTTACCACCACCCCAGGAAAATCAATGTCAGGAAACTGTTGGACTTTCATCTGCTGAAAACCAAATAAACCACCCAAAGTCAATAACACAAATAATAAAATCGCCACCAAGGGGTTACGAATGGAATAGGCAGAAAAGTTCATCAGTTGCCTACTCCCATTGATTTAGAATGTGTTTGAGCTTGTGCTTGACCAGTGGCTTGTGCTTGAGCAGCATTGACATCAGTAACCACTCGTACTTTATCACCATCATTTAAAAACCCACCACCTTGGCGGATAATCAAGGCATTGTTTGGTAATCGTGAATTGACCACCACTTGCTTATCTATTTGCTTACCCAATTCAACTTTTAGGCGTTCGACCGTGCCTGTACGACTGCCATCTTGGTCGCTGATGTCTTTCACCAGCATCAGATAATCATAACCATCATGACTAACCACTGATGCCACTGGCACGACCGTCTGTGGCTGGCTGTCCATGACAAATTCACCACTTAATAACATGCCTGCTTGTATTTGTCGGCTATTTTCTAAAGTGGCGGCCACCATCATGCGACGGTCATCGGCAACTTTTGGGGAGATGCGAGTCACTTTGCCATTAATCCAGTCATTGCTTGGTGTTTTGACGATGACGGGCATGCCGACTTGGATAAACTTTAACTGTTCTGGGTCAACCTTAGCTTGCCATTCCAGCACGCCTCCTTCGATGATGCTAAACAATGCCTGTTGTGGCACACTGCCAATTTGTGCGTGTTTATTGCTGATGATGCCACTGACAGGGGCAATGACTTTGCTATCACGTAAGGTCAACTCAGCCCCATTTAGACGAGCTTGGGCAGAAACCAAAAGTGCTCTTGCCTGCTCAGCGGTACTGACATAGCGATCCACTTCTTGCTGACTGACAGCGTCAATGTCCAATAGTGGTACGACCCGCTCTGCATTGGCAACCGCATTGGCATGGTTGGCTTGGGCTTCCACAACGCTTGCTTGGGCTTCGATGACATTTTGCTCAAGTCCTTTTGCATCGAACACCGCCAACGTCTGCCCTGCTTTTACCCAATCACCCTCATCAACCAATATTTTTTCAATGGCAACCCCATTAACTCGCCCACTGACGTTGGCAATGCTCTTGCCTGCCACCGTGCCATCTGCCAACAGGTTGTTGTCCACATCTTGGCTTGTGGGTGAGATGACTTCCACGGTCAATACCGCAGATTTATCAGTGCCAGTGGGGTTGACGGCTGTTTTGTCTGTGTTGGCTGTCATTTGATTGGAATTTTTGCCTTACTTACTGCCCCACTGATGCCCCAGCCCCAAGCCCACCAACAACACGGCCATCAAACCAAGCACATACGCCCAACGATTGGGGGCAGATTTTTTAAATCCATGATGTATGGGTTGAGTGTGATGGCTGATGCTCGGTTCATGACGGGTTGCGTTATCATGCTTTGGCTGTTCAGCGGATGACTGTGGACGTTGTGGCTCGTGCATGGTCGCTTCCTTTATGTGTTTATGTGTATGTGTGTGTTGCTGATATGCGTGATATGTTGCTGATTGAAGGTTCTGACTTGATTAAAATAAGGTTGCCGTATCACCAAAGGGCATCACCTTGACTTGATGGGTTTCTAATACCGCCTTGTCTTCTGGAGTGTGTGCTGGCCAAATTTTATTTTCATATGCCAATATCCATTGATACAAGGGTGTTTTGATGTCTTTCATTGACACGTTAAGCACTTGCCAACCTTCTTCTTGACAGTGAACAGACTGTGATTTTTCTTCTTCACTAAAACACGCATTATAACTGTAATGACCATCAAAAGGCACATTGGTAAGTACCTGCTCATGCTTGCCGTTGGGCAATAACTGGATAAAGTCTGCTGACCGTTCACGGGTTACCCCACCGTCAAATGAGATGTCTATTTGATTGATTAAAGCGATGGCCGTTTCAGTTTGGTTAATTGGATACAGATTTGGGGCAATAAACAGCAGTGGACTGTCAGTTTTTATACCAGTGTTGTCGCCAATACCATCACCAATATTATCGCCAATATTATCACCAATGTTGTTGGCAATGTTGTCATCGCTCACACGTTGATGCAAATAATTGGCAAATTGCCACTGTCCCAGCAATTTATCATCTTTGTCTTCCACACCCTTAGCGGTCATGTGATGGTCTTGCATTTGTAGTTCCACAAATTGCGGTGTACTGTCAATCAAATAATAATGATTTGGTCGCTGTTGGTTAGGCAGTTGCCACAGTTTGGCATCAGTGGCACAAGTCATGTTAAAACGTTGGCAAATCCCTTGCACCCCACTGTCTTTCAATTCATGACTGTCTTTCAATTCATGATTAAATTCAACCGCCACCAAACCAATCGGCTCAATGGCATGACTGAACATCGGCAACATGAACGATGGCATCAACACCGAACAAATGACTGGTTTAAACCATTTTTTAGACAGTTTTTGCCTGATTTGCCTGACGAATGATTGGAGAATAACCGCATAAAAAGTGGCAAATAACACCATATTATTCATGGATTAATACCTCTGGATTTTTTCATACTTTTGTTTGTTTTCATCTTTAAACATGACCAAAACGGCTTGCTTTTGGTATCCAACGTTCAATCAGTTTGATAATCGCTGGGTGGTTGTCTTTGTTTGCCAATAACCGTTTTGCCAACTGCGTGGCCAAAGTCAATAGCGTTTCATCACGAGTCAAATCTGCCACATAATATCCCACATTGCCTGTTTGTCGTTTGCCAAGCAGCTCCCCCGGCCCACGGATTTGTAAGTCTTTTTGGGCAATGACAAAGCCGTCATTACTGTCTCTTAGTACATTGAGTCTCTCAATTCCTGTGGCAGACAATGGCATTTGGTACAATAGCACACAAAAGCTTTTTTGACTGCCTCGCCCCACTCGACCTCTGAGCTGATGTAACTGCGACAGTCCCAAACGCTCGGCATTTTCAATGACCATCAGTGACGCATTTGGCACATCTACTCCCACCTCAATGACCGTCGTCGCCACCAATAAATCCAGCTGACCTGCTTTAAATGCCTGCATCACCGCTTGTTTTTCAACCGCTTTCATTTTTCCATGCACAAGACCAATGCGAATGTCAAGACGCTCACATAAATCGGCATAAGTCGCCTGAGCTGCTTGGGCATCAAGTGCGGTTGATTCTTCCACTAAAGGACAAACCCAATAGGCTTGCTTACCCTTAGCACAGTTGGCAGCGATTCGCTCTATCACCGCATCACGGCGGTTACGGTCAATGGTAACGGTGGTAACAGGCGTACGCCCTGGGGGCAACTCATCGATGATGGACGTGTCCATATCACCATAAGCACTCATGGCAAGGGTTCTTGGAATGGGGGTAGCGGTCATCACCAGTTGATGTGGTGTACTGCCCATGACCCCTTTGTCAGTCAAGGCTTTTCTTTGTTCTACCCCAAAGCGATGCTGTTCGTCAATGATGACCAAGCCCAGTTTGGCAAAACTGACCTGCTGTTGAAATAACGCATGCGTACCAACCACGATCTGCACATCATTATCAACCATGGCTTGTCGCATTTGTTGACGCTCTTTACTGCCTTGCTTGCCAGCCAACCACCCAACACCGATACCTAACGGCTCAAACCAACCTTTGAAATTATTAAAATGCTGTTCTGCCAATATCTCCGTGGGTGCCATCATCGCCACTTGCCAACCACTGTCAATGGCATGACACGCCGACAATGCCGCCACCAACGTTTTGCCTGCTCCCACATCACCTTGTAGCAACCTAAGCATAGGAACAGACGTGGTCAAGTCATTGACAATCTCACTGACCACCCGCTGTTGTGCTGATGTCAGCCGATATGGCAACATCTGAATCAACGCATCTGCCGACGGACTGTGAAACTGGCATTTGGGTGCTTTATGAGTGTGCAATTGTTCACGCCGTTGCAACAAACTTAACTGATGGGCAGTCAGCTCTTCTAAAATCAATCGCTGACAGGCAGGGTGAGTGCGTTCACGGATTTGGCTTAAAAGTCGCTGTTGATGCCCGATATTGGCATAAATGGGCGGTGTGTGTAATAACGTCAATGCCTCAAACAAACTCAAATCAAACAAGCCATGATGTTGAGAATGTTGATGTTGAGCCATATCCATGCCCACACGCTCATCGGTGAACAGATTGAGCATCTGTGACTGATTTTGAGCTTGTGATGCCCAAGTCGCCAATGCCAATCGCATCAATGTGCGAAGTTTGTTTTGGTGCAAACCTTTTACCGTCGGATAAATTGGCTGTGGCCCTATCTGTGGTAACGGACTGCCAATCACCACTTCAGTGTATTCAGGGTGGTGCATCTGTGTGCCATAACGGCTCATCTTCACCTCCCCAAACACTCGCAACCGATTGCCCACCTGCATGGTCTGAGTAAGCCCACGATACACCTTAAAAAAACGCAACTGTAACTGCCCACTGGCATCTGCCAAAATCACCGTCATGCCACGCTGGTTATTGCTCACATGCAGGATTGTTCCTTCCACCAGCACCGACTGCCCCGACTGCACACCATCAATGGCACACAAACGACTGCGATCTTCATAATCTCTGGGCAGATGTAAAAGTAAGTCAAATAAGCGGTGAATACCCAAATCAGCCAACTGTTGGGCAACCTGACTGCCAACCCCTGTCAAAGCAGTAACAGGCTTATCAATGACATCAAACCACTCAACCAAAACGACTACTCAACCACCACACGATAGCTGACATTGGCAGTTTGGTTAAGCCCCACATCTTCAATTTGCCATTGTAGGGCTTTATATTGACCTAAGGGAATGGGCTGAATTTGTCCACCCACTTGCGTACGCAAAGGCATGGGATAAAAGTTTTGTCCATCAACACTGCCCATGGTCGCTTCTGGGCTAACCGCTCCCAACAGTTGAACACCATTGGGAATGGTGATATTGGCTTTCATGGTACGGATACGGTCGTTATTGGTGTTGGTTAAATACACATGATATTCAATGACATTGCCCCTGACCAGTTGGGTCTGTGCATTCAGTGGTATGAACACTTCTTGTCCGTTATCATTACTGACAAGTTGGGCGGTGGTGTTTATGGTGATGCCATTAACCCCACCAGTACCACCATTTGACGCATTTACCCAATTGGTTGCAGGTTGAGCGCTGGGTAGTTGAGTGCTGGGTAGCGGTTCTGCTGTGGCTTGATTCATCATCAACGCAGTGGCAGACAGCATGCCCACTGCCATGACCACGGAACGATGTGCCAAAGACCGTAACCAGCTTAGAGAATTTAGCGAACTTAAAGAATTTAAAGTAAAATTGGGGTTAAGAATTGGGATAAGAGGTGAAACATGGCGACTCTGATGCTTCATGGTGGTATCCTTAATATCAATAAAATGAATGTTAATAAAATGAATGTTGATAAAAACCAATAAAAATTAATCAAAGAAAAGAAATGCTAATCATCATAACAAACCCAAGCAAAGCTTAGGCAACATAGTTGTGTGCGTTATGTATCATATTCACTTCTTTAACTTCATTTCTTTAACGAAAGTGAATGATGAGAACGGAAATTAAACACAAATAATTAAACACAAATACAGTGGCATCATGGACGCAACATGACACAAAAACGCCCAAAAAACACCAAATCATGTTGGCGTTTTTTGGGCGTTTTTTGCTGATGTTGTTGGCGTTGTTGACACAATCCAACCCATAAAACGATTAAGCAGGGTGAAAGTCCAACAGTTCAACCTTAAATATCAACACACTGTTGGGTTCAATTCCCGGAGTGCCCGTCTCACCATATGCCAAATCAGACGGAATATAAAGCTCGTATTCTGCCCCTTTTTTCATCAGTTGCACGCCTTCTGTCCAACCAGGAATGACTTGGTTTAATGGGAACTCAATTGGCTCACCACGTTCATAAGAGCTGTCAAATACCGTGTCATCAATCAGCTTGCCTTCATAATGTACCTTAACCATATCAGTCGCTTTTGGTGATGCACCCGTACCTTCTTTGACCACTTTATATTGTAAACCTGAATCGGTGGTCTGTACCCCTTCTTTGGTTTTATTCTCTGCCAAAAACTTCTGCCCTTCTTCTTTATTACTGATGGCTTTGGCTTCCATCTCTTTTATCAATTCAGCTTGTTTTTTCTCTTGATAACTCATCAACACCTGTTGCATCTGCTCTTGGGTAAGAGCGGATTCTTTTTCTTCATAACCATCACGAAAACCTGTCTCAAAGGCATCAAGGTTTAAATCATCAACCTGACCTTTATTACCTTCTGCCATCATATAACCCAAGCTATAGCCCACTTTTTCAAGCTCAGGCGACTCATTGGTGATGGTCATGGTGCTTTTAGTGGCTTGAGCGGTTTGGGCTTGCTGACCACCATTGTTACAACCAAATAAAAACACACTGACCCCCATGGTCATTGCTGTCAAAACTGATTTATTACGCATAGTTTATCCTTAATGATGCCCAAATGACCGCTGATAAACACACCCTTGATAAAAAACAAAAAAATGGCCATCAAACGCCTTTTGGCATATAAACATTTAGCAAAATTTGCTGTACAAAACTTATCAACATTTATCAAACCTAATATTATCTCAAGCATATTTTGACAACATCAAGGTGAGTTGTCAAAAAAAAGTGTTGTAAAAGTGTTGTCAAAAAGTGGTGTGATAAGTCATCAAATTCGTGATAAGTCATCAAATTAGAGTCAGCAAGCAAGTCAGCAAGCTTTATTTGCTTTTTTGTTTCCCTATTTTTTGATAGAACCATTTTAGACAACTTTTGATGGCTTTTAAGTAAGGAATTGTGGTGATTGACTGACCACACTGACCATTAAAAATTTTATCAAGTTTTTTTAGCCTTGCAGTATTAATGATGGCAGTATGTCAGATGCTAGTGTTTGGAACATCACTCTGTTAAAATCGTCAGCATAACCACCATCATATGTTGATACGCATGATGTGTTGATATCATGACACATGGATATATGACACATATGTTGACACATTGACAAACTCTGTCAAACCCCATCGTCAAAAATTTCACCGTCTTACCCCATTTTAGCTGGCAAATCCTCATTTGCCCAGCAGCTCTGTTAGGACAACTTTCTTTTATCACAAAGTTTTTTTTTTAGCAATAAGTTTTTTAGCAATAAGTTTTTGAAGCAACAAACTCATTTTTGGAGACAGTATGAACAACACATTGGGTTGGTTTAACCACAACCTAACAGGACCCATCGGCTCTGTGATTGGGGCAATTTTAATATTCATCTTTGGCTGGATTGTTGCCATGATTGGCGGTGCGTTGATACGCAACGTCTTGGCAAAGGTCAATCTCAATCAACGCATCAATTCATCAACAGGCAAGCAACACGACATTGAGAACATCATCTCTAAGGTGGTGTTTTGGTTTATCTTTATCATCGCCATTTCTGGGGCGTTAAATCAGTTGAATCTTGATTCAATTTCTACCCCATTTGCCAATATGGTCAACCAAGTGTTGTCCTTTATCCCTAATTTCATTGCCGCAGTTGCCATTGGCGTGGTCGGCTGGGTTGTGGCGACGGTGGCTCGTACCGCCATCAGCACCGCATTGTCTAAGACCACCATGGATGAGCGATTGAGTGCCGAAGCTGGCATACAGCCTTTGAGTAGCACCATCTCTGATGTGGTGTATTGGTTTATTTTATTAATATTTTTACCCATGATATTGGGGCAGTTGCGTTTGACTGGCTTGCTTGAGCCTGTCAGTGGCATGGTCAGCAAGATGCTAGACTTCATTCCCAATATGGTCATCGCCGTGGTCATTTTTGGCGTGGGTTATGTCATCGCCAAAATTTTACGCAACATCGTTACCAACTTGGTATCCACCCTCAATATCCAATCAGTTGCCAATAAAGCAGGTGTTAGCAACGACACCAGCATTGCCAATATTGCAGGGACGTTGGTGTTTTTGGTGGTCATCATCTCATCGTTGATTGCGTCTTTAGATGCCCTAAAAATTGAGGTCATCTCACGCCCTGCAACCAACATGCTTAACCAAATCATGCAAGCCATTCCTAACATCATTGCTGCCGCTGCCATTTTGGGCATTGCTTATTATGTGATTAAGTTTGTTGCCAACATTGTTGCTAACTTGTTAGTCAACACTGGCATTAATGAATTACCTAACAAAGTTGGTGTGCAAGACATCTTGGGTGAAAAGCGGGTATCTGATTTGGTTGGTATGTTGCTGGTTTTTTTCACCATGTTATTTGCGTCTATCGAAGCGTCTAATCGCTTAGGCTTTAACCGTGTGAGTGACTTGATTTCTCTGTTCATTACTTTTAGTGCTGACATATTGTTGGGTGCGGTTATCCTATTTATTGGATTTTGGCTGGCCAACCTCATCGCTGGCATGGTTGAACGCTCTGAAAAAGGCTCACAATTTTTAGCCAACATCGTGCGTGTGCTGATTATGGGCTTGGTACTTGCCATGGGTCTAAAAGCCATGGGCATCGCTGACTCGATTGTTAACTTGGCATTTGGTCTAACCTTAGGTGCGGTTGCCGTGGCATTCGCTTTGTCCTTTGGTTTGGGTGGTCAAGAAGCTGCCGCTCGCCTATTACGCAACATGCAGGATAAAGCCGAGCGTGAAGCCAACAAAATCAACAATGCGTCTGAGTCCACCCACATCACTCAAGGCAATGACAGCACTCAAGGCAATGACAACGTTCAAGGTATAAATGCCACATCAACCACGTTTCATCAAACCAGCTCGTTTAACAGCGAAGACCTAAAATAAACATCAGCGGTTGATGCAATGTTGATGCCATAAAGCTGACACAATAACGTTGATACAAAAAAAAGGGAGACTGTGGTCGCCCTTTTTTATTCGTCATTTTTTATTTGTCATCAACGTCTGTGCATTGACATGATTAACCTGATAACCTGATGAAAATACAAATGCCTTATTATTGACGCACCTTTTCTATTCATTTCTCTCTTCTATTTATTCACATCTTGCAGTGGCTTAGACATTTTATTGACATGTTTGCCTTGCACACCACGATAATAGTCATAAATTTTTGGTAAATCTGCGTCAATATCACCAGTTGGATAAAATAATGGCATAAAACGCACCTGCTTGGTTTGATAATCCATCGCCACAGGTAAGATGGGAACTTTTGCCCCCAACGCCAAATAATAAAAGCCCGTTTTCCAGCTTTCGGTGTAATCCCTAGTACCTTCTGGGGCAAGTCCAAGCCAAAGCTGGTCTTCTTGCCAAAAACGGTCAATGGTCATTTGTAAAGTTGAGCCTTTTTGTTGCCTGTCTATGGAGATGATGCCCGCCCATTTTAAGAATTTACCCATCACAGGCACTTTAAACAACTCTTTTTTGCCCAATATTTTGATGTCAACGTCTAACGCCAACAAGGTGGGAATGGCATAAACACCATCAAAGTTAGACGTATGTGGCACGGCAAGCAACACACATTTTTTAACATTGGGAATGTTGCCAACAATGTCCCAACCCAGCATTTTTAGAAATTTATCAGCATATTTGGCAATGATGGGGTTATGACGGCGTGGTACGTTGTCGCCAATGGCATTAGGGTCAATGGACGACATTGTGAAAGATAAGCTGGGCATGGGGTAAATACTCGGTTATAAAATGTGATTGACCTTTAGGCTATCATATCAACCTAATCACATAAATGGCAATTGAGTAAAAATCTGCAACACCGTGGCGTTAATAATATCCACAAAAAATGCCCCCACCATCGGCACAATCAAAAATGCTTTGGGCGATGGGGCATAACGGTCGGTGATGGCTTGCATGTTGGCGATGGCGGTCGGTGTTGCCCCTAAGCCAAAACCGCAATGCCCAGCTGATAAGACAGCCGCATCGTAGTTTTTGCCCATCACACGGAAAGTTAAAAAATAAGCAAACACTATCATCATCACCGTTTGCACCAACAAAATAATCAACACAGGACCTGCCAAATCTGCCAACTCCCACAGCTTCAGCGAAATCAACGCCATCGCCAAAAACAGCGATAATGACGCATTGCCCAACACATCAATGGCACGGTCAAACATATCAAAATTAAAGAATGTGGTCAGCACATTGCGAATGATGACCCCACCACCCAACGCCCAAACAAACGTCGGCAATTCAAACCAAGTGCCCTTAGCAACATCGGTCATGATGCCTGCAAATGCCAACGCTCCAGCGAACATCGCCAAAGTTTCAATGGTTGATGATGCGGTGATTAAACGAATGTTATCAGGTCTTTCAAAGATTTCTTTGGCTTTACCATCATCATCTTCATGATGGCGGGTGCTATATAGCGACTGCTGTCCTGCTAACTTTTCGACATCAGTCTGATCGGCTTGATTGTCCTGATTCATCATTGGGCTGATGTTTAGATTTTTAATCAAGCGTTTGGCAACAGGCCCACCTATCAAACCACCTGCAACCAAGCCATAAGTTGCACAAGCAATACCCAGTGTGGTCGCCCCAGTGATTTGATATTTTGACTCAAACACCGCCCCCCATGCTCCTGCTGTGCCATGCCCGCCTGTCAACGAAATTGAGCCTATCACCAAGCCCATCAATGGCTCAAGCCCCACCACCTTTGCCATTGCCACGCCAACGACGTTCTGCACGATGATATAACCTGAGACCAGCACCAAAAACACCACCAACGGCTTACCGCCTGCTTTCAGTCGCCCAAAGTCAGCACTTAACCCAATGGACGCAAAAAACATCAACATACAAGCAGTCTGTAGCTCTTTTTGAAAATTAAAATTGTACCCTAAGGTCAAATTAAGCACATAGACGATTATGGCAGCAACCAAGCCACCTGCCACAGGTTCTGGAATGTTAAAGTCAGATAAAAATTTGATGCGTTTGACCAAAAATCGCCCTAATAACAACACCAAAGTGGCTAAAATCAGCGTGTAGTAGCCGTTTAATTCAAATTCCATAATTCATCTCATCATGATAAGTTAAAGTCAGCGATACGTTAAAATAAACTCAAACCGAACCACTCTATCAATAAAACAAGCCCCAATCAACATGGGGCTTATTTTAAACAAAAAGTAAACGTTACTAAAGGGGCATGGCTTAACCACCGAAGTCATCTAATAAGATATTTTCATCTTCCACCCCCAACGAATGCAACATGTCAATGACAGCAGCGTTCATGACAGGTGGTCCACACATATAAAATTCACAGTCTTCAGGATTTGGGTGGTCTTTAAGATAGTTTTCATACAAAACATTGTGGATAAAGCCAGTGTATCCGTCCCAGTTATCTTGAGGTAAGGGGTCAGACAACGCCACATGCCATTCAAAGTTGTCAAACTCTTCTTCTAAGCTGTCATAATCTTCCACATAGAACATTTCACGAATGGAGCGGGCTCCATACCAAAAGCTGATTTTACGGTCAGAGCTTAAGCGTTTAAGCTGGTCAAAGATGTGTGAACGCATCGGTGCCATGCCCGCTCCACCACCGACAAAGACCATCTCAGCTTTGGTATCTTTGGCAAAAAACTCACCATAAGGACCTGATACCGTTACCTTATCACCAGGTTTTAGACTAAACACCCAAGACGACATCTTACCAGGAGGAATGCCCTCAGGGCCTCTTGGTGGGGGGCTTGCGATGCGAATATTAAACTTGATGATGCCTTTTTCGTCTGGGTAGTTTGCCATGGAATAGGCACGCACCACTGTCTCATCAACCTTAGAGACATAGCGAAACATGTTAAATTTTTCCCAGTCTTCTCGATATTCTTCATCAATATCAAAGTCTTTATAATGCACTTCATGCGGAGGGGCTTCTAGTTGCACATAACCACCTGCACGAAAGTTGACCTCTTCACCCTCTGGAATTTTTAATACCAACTCTTTGATAAAGGTGGCAACGTTGTCATTAGAGATAACCTCGCACTCCCATTTTTGCACATCAAAAAATTCTGGATCAATCTCAATTTTCATGTCCTGCTTGACTGCCACTTGGCACGCCAAACGCATGTTGTCACGGATTTCACCTTGGGTAAAATGCCCTTCTTCGGTGGGTAAAATTGAGCCACCACCTTCATTCACTTTACAGCGACATTGCCCACATGTGCCACCCCCACCACATGCCGAAGATAAAAAGATGCCTTCATTAGCAAGGGTTTGTAGCAGTTTACCACCAGCAGGAGTGACGACATCATTATCCGGGTTATCATTAATGCGAATGGTAACATCACCAGAGCTGACCAATCGTGAGCGTGCCATCAAAATGATGGCAACCAAGCTCATGATAATCAGGGTAAACATGGCGACACCACCAATTGCAGTACCGAACGATTCCATGATACTTATTTCCTTAATTTATCTGAGAGTAAGGGGACAGTGTTAATCAATATCAATCAATACCAACCAACGTCAATCAACCCTTACCAACATCAATATGAATGGCTAAATTATATGGACATACCGCCAAAAGACATAAAGCCCAGTGACATCAACCCAACGGTAATAACGGTAATGCCAAGACCACGAAGCGGTGCAGGCACGTCTGAGTATTTAAGCTTTTCACGAATGGCAGCTAACAAGGCAATGGCAATCGCCCAGCCCAAACCTGCTCCCACACCGTAGGTCAACGACTCACCAAAGTTGTAATCACGCTCAACCATAAACAATACACCACCCATGATGGCACAGTTCACCGTAATCAAGGGCAAAAATACCCCCAAAGCGTTATATAAAGCTGGCACAAACTTATCCAAAAACATCTCTAAAATCTGTACTGTGGCAGCAATCAAGGCAATGTAACTCAGTAAGCCTAGAAAACTTAAGTCCAAGTTAGGGAAGCCTGCCCATGCCAACGCCCCATCTTTTAGGATAAATTGAAAGAGTAAATTATTTAACGGCACCGTAATCGCCATGACCACCACCACCGCCACGCCCAAACCTAGGGCAGTAGAAACCTTTTTGGATACCGCCAAAAAAGTACACATGCCCAAAAAGTAGGCAAGTGCCATGTTCTCAATAAATACTGACGTGATAAATAAACTGACATGAGCACCCATTAGTGACTTCCTCCATGAGACAAGCCTTTAGATTGTGGTTTCATCACAAACTCTGATTCTTCAACCTGTTCTGGCTTCCACAGACGCACCACAACAATAAACAAAGCAATGATAAAAAATGCTGATGGTGGCAACAATAACAAGCCATTGGGAACATACCAACCACCATCAGTGGCAGGGTTTAATAGCTGAATACCCAACCAACTTCCTGCCCCCAACAGCTCACGGATACTGGCAACAAAAATCAACACCGCCGAATAGCCAAGCCCATTACCAATACCATCTAAAAAGCTTGGGATGGGTGGATTGCTCATGGCAAAGGCTTCAGCACGACCCATGACGATACAGTTGGTGATGATTAAACCCACAAAGACAGACAAAGACTTACTGACATCATACGCCACCGCCTTAAGCACTTGGTCAACCACAATGACCAAAGAAGCAATGATCACCATCTGTACAATGATGCGAATCGATGAAGGAATCTTATTACGGATAATGGAGATAAAAAAGCTTGAAAATGCCGTTACTAACGTCAACGCAATACACATCACCAACGCATTGGTAACACTGGTGGTTACTGCCAATGCCGAACAAATGCCCAATATTTGCAACGCAATGGGGTTATTATCAAATATGGGTTTGGTCAATATACTTTTGGTATCCGCCATGCTCATATCTCCTTATCTGTGCTTGAATTTATGCTGTTAGCGGTGGCTGCTGAGATTTGACCTTCTTCTTTCATGTTATCCAAAAATGGCTTGTAGCCTCGCTCAGACAGCCAAAATTGAATGAAATTATTCACCCCACGCCCTGTCAACGTTGCTCCACTGATGCCATCTACATGGTTGTCTTTATGATTGCCTGCTTTGGTCACACCAGTGGCAACATTGCCTTGTTCATCATAAGCACTGATGCCTTTCCATTGGGCCCGCCATTCAGATTCTTCAATGCGTGCGCCCAAACCGGGGGTTTCTTTATGAGAATAAAAGCTGATGCCTTCGATGGTGTTCATGTCTGAACCGATGGTCAAAAAGCCATAAATCGTTCCCCACAATCCATAACCATAAACAGGCAATACCACCGCCTCGGTTGCACCATTTGCCCCTTCTTTAACATAGACTTTGGCAAATTTAGGCACACGCCCAATACTGGCAGGGTCATCATCACCCAAGTCATTGCTCAGATTGGCTATCTTTGATGCCGAACTGGTGTCATAAGTGTTGACATCCTCAATGCCTGCTTGTTTAAGCTGTTCATCGGTGGCAACTTTGCCTGTCTGTAAATCAATGATGCGTGGCTCAAAGTCAGCAAACTTTTGCTTAACCACTTCGCTGTCATCTTCTTCTTGCAACTCACCTGCTGCCAATAAGATGTTTCTGTTACGGTCAAGATTAACATTTTCAGTTTGTTTGGGTTTTAACCCCACTGCCACTGCCGATACCAACACCGAACAGACCAAACACAAGGTTAAGGCAACGGCAATGGTACTTAAGTTATTACTTTTAGACTTATTTTTGGGCTGAGACATGACTCATTCTCCGTGCATTTTGGCGTTTGATGTTGGCTTGGGTAACAAAATAATCAAACAATGGGGCAGATAAGTTGGCGAGCAAGATGGCTAACATGATCCCCTCTGGAAAAGCAGGGTTAACCACACGGATAAGCACGGTCATAACACCAATCAAAATACCATAAAGCCAGCGTCCTTTATTGGTTTGGGCCGCTGACACAGGGTCGGTTGCCATAAACACAATCCCAAAGGCAAATCCACCCAACACCAAATGCCAATAAAATGGCATGCTCATCATCAGATTTTCTTCTGAACCAAACACATTGAACAGCAAGGCAGTAACCACCACGCCAATCACGCCGCCAGCCATGATCCGCCACGATGCGATGCGAGTCCAAATCAATCCAACCGCCCCAAGCAAAATCGCAAGGGTGGAGACCTCACCAATACTGCCTTGCATGTTGCCCAAAAAGGCATCTGTCCAGCTGATGGCTTGACCATAAGCATTGCTAAATTGCTCTGGTGTCACACCAATGGCCGCCAAACCTAATGGGGTTGCGCCAGAAAAGCCATCGATCGCCGTCCAAATGCTGTCACCTGACATATAAGCAGGATAGCTAAAGTACAAAAATGCCCGACCTGCCAAGGCAGGGTTAAGAAAGTTTTTACCTGTACCACCAAACACTTCTTTGGCAACCACAACCCCAAAAGTGATGCCAAGTGCCACTTGCCATAATGGAATGTCAGGGGGTAAACACAAGGCATAAAGCACAGAGGTGACAAAAAAGCCTTCATTGACTTCATGTCCACGCACCACCGCAAAAATAATCTCCCAAAGAATACCAACCACAAACGTAACAATGTAAATGGGCAAAAACTGCATTGCCCCATAGACAAAGCTTGCCCAAATGCTATTTGGGTCATAACCTGCCATGTTGGTGATGATGGTACGCCAACCTGTTGGCTCAAGCCCCAGCTGAGCGATTGCCATCAAGGCTTGATGACCAACATTGTACATTCCAAAAAACATCGCAGGGAAAGTACACAGCCACACGGTAATCATGATGCGTTTTAGGTCAATGCCATCACGCACATGTGCTGCTGAATGGGTGGTTGTGCCAGGTTGACGAAAAAAGGTATCAAACATCTCAAAGACAGCATAGTACTTCTCGTACTTACCCCCTTTTGAGAAAGCAGGGCCCATCTTATCAAACACATTATGGATAAACTTCATTGGATTAGCCCTCCATCTCAATGCGTGTCAAATTGTCACGCAATATGTCACCAAATTCATATTTACCTGGCGACACAAAGGTACACAATGCCAAGTCTTCTTCATCCAATTCTAACGCCCCAAGCTCCACCGCTTGTACGATGTCTTCAACAATCAAGGCTTTGAGCAACTGAGTGGGCAGATAATCTTGTGGCATCACCTCTTCAAACACCCCAATCGGTACCATGGCACGAGGTGAGCCATTCGACGATGTGGTGAAGTTGAATTTTTTCTTCATAAAGTGTGATACATAAATCGGCAATTTAGAGAAGCGATTTGCTCCCAAACTAAAAAAGTGCAAGGTAGGGCGTTCATACCCTTCTTCTAACACGCTGACTTGATTGTGAAATCTGCCCAAATAGGCTGTGCTGGCAATGGTTTTACGCCCTGACAGCACCGAACCTGAAATAATGCGGTTATCGCCTGCCTTAAGCTGACCTTGGGTAATTTCATCTAACGCCACACCACGGTCGGTCGCCACCAAATGCGGTGTGGTAACCTGAGGCCCTGCAAGGCTAATCAAGCGTTTGGTAAAAAGTTTACCTGTGGTAAATAATTTACCAATGGCAATGACATCTTGATAGCCAATCGTCCATACGGTAACATGACGGCTGACAGGATGCAAAAAATGAATGTGTGTGCCTGCCAAGCCAGCGGGATGCACGCCAGCAAAGGAGTGGTATTCAGTGCGATTATTGGGTGCTGTTTTATCAATGCCAGATAAATTGGCATCGCCATGATGGCACACATAGGTGATGGGGGTCAGTGTTGAGATGACTGCCAAGCCATCATCAAAAGCTTGTCGTTCATGATTGATGAGCGTCATCGGATTGACTGCCAAAGGGTTGGTATCCATTGCTGTGACAAACACCGCCTCAGGTCTGGAACCAATCTCTGGCGTGCGACTGTAAGGACGACTGCGAAATGCTGTCCATTCGCCTGATTTGATAAGCTGTGCTTCGACAACTTTTGTGTCCAAACTGGCAAGCTCATCACTGGCAAAGACATCAAAGGTAATCTCTTCACCATTTGGGTCAACCTCAATGACCAAGCTTTCAAACACACGACGCTCACCACGGTTAATGGCAATCACTTTACCAGCGGCTGGGGCAGTGTAGATGACTCCCACCCGCTTTTTGTCTTCATAGATGGGTTGCCCTTTAGCAACCGTATCGCCTTCCTTAACATTCATGGTGGGCTTCATACCGACATAGTCGTAGCCCACTAAAGCAATATGGCGCGCCGCATGCTCAGTAATCTGATCGTTTGGCTCACCAGCAATGGGCACATCGAGTCCTTTTTTGATGGTAATCATAAGCAAACACTTGTTCTAACTAACTTAAAACACACCAGCCAAACCACTTACCAACCACTTAAAAAAAAGCTGAACGACTTTTAATATAACTCATTTTAACGTAACTGGAATAATGCCAATGATAACGCTGACCTAAACGCCTTGACAGCACGTTAAAATCAACTCGGTGGCGACTGACAACCAAAATATAAATGTAATATCATCTAGGATTATACGATAAATTCACCTAAAATTACAGTCAGATGTTATTTTTCATCATTTTTGTCGCAACTTTAGTCAATGCACGTCTAAAAACTGCCCATCTAAAAATAATGCTTTAAAAACAACACTCAAGGAAATCATCATGTCAATGTTGCCACCATCACCCCAATCTTGCCCCATCATCATTCCTGCCATTGACCTAAAAGATGGCAAATGTGTGCGTCTTAAACAAGGACGCATGAATGATGACACCATATTTAGCAATGACCCTGTGGCGATGGCAAGCCGCTGGGTGCGTGAAGGAGCAAGACGGCTACATTTGGTGGATTTAAATGGGGCGTTTGACGGTGTGCCTGTGCATAAAGAGGTGGTGGCAGACATTGCCAAAGCTCACCCAAAGTTGCCCATTCAGTTAGGAGGTGGCGTACGCAGCTTATCCACCATTGAGCATTATCTGAATGCAGGATTAACTGACATCATCATTGGCACAAAGGCAGTAGAAGAGCCAGCATTTGTCAAAGAAGCATGCCGTGAGTTTGCAGGGCATATCATGGTGGGGATTGATGCCAAAGATGGCATGGTCGCCACACATGGCTGGGCAACGGTAACCGACATCAAGGCAGTAGAGCTTGCCAAACACTTTGCGGATATGGGGGTGTCATCTATTGTCTATACTGACATTGCTCGTGATGGCATGATGCAGGGGGTTAATGTGGAGCAAACCATTCATCTTGCCAAACAAAGCGGTCTGCCTGTCATTGCTTCTGGCGGGGTAACCGACATCAGCGATATTCACACGCTCAAACCACATGCTCAATACCTTAAAGGCATCATCACAGGGCGAGCGATATATGAAGGCACGCTAGATTTGGGTGAAGCCCAAATGCTGTTGGACGCAGACTAAGCTGATATGTCATCAGCAAAGACACCGTTTTTTTGTGGCGTTATTATTTACATACTCCCACCACCAAACCCAGCGGTAGGCGTGAGAATCCTTGCGACCCATAACAACCTAAGCTTAGATTGAGTTGTTACCTTTCGTCATGTCACTATCGCTGAATAGTATCGGCATGAGGGAACTCTTTACACAGTAGCAAGTCCTAGTGCATCAGCTAACGCCTGCTTTCGTATATTATTGCTTGCATTGATATCACGGTCATGCTGTGTTTGACAGTTAGGACACGTCCAATGACGCACCGATAACGGCAGACTGTCTAATTTGTGATGGCAATGCGAACAAATTTTACTACTGGCAAAGAACCGATTTACCTTTAGGATATTCTTACCATACCAATTCGCCTTGTAAGTAAGCAGGGTAACAAACTGCCCCCAACCGACATCA
>ERZ1023418.86-NODE-86-length-19539-cov-405.175580_pt1 | contig 19539 bp, 21 predicted proteins | sample MGYA00380511_ERZ1023418 | MGnify/ENA primary metagenome ERZ1023418 (study PRJEB33173, sample SAMEA4830370) | metagenome | study: EMG produced TPA metagenomics assembly of the PRJEB25223 data set...
CGGATAGCCTTGATATCAAGGTTGATTTGATATCAAGGCAATTTTGTCTATTTGCTATGCAATTTATCAATAATAGCCCAATTCACCCTACTAACTTTAGGATAAAAGATGAGTGACAATCAAGAATTTAATGAATCAGAATTTCAAGATCAAATGCATGCATTTTTTGAGCGTGCTGATGCCGTCATTACGCTTGCCAACAGCCAGCTTTCGCCATCATCGCACGCAGGGCAAGTGGCAGCCAGCCTAAATTATGCAGCGGCAAGATTTGCCATCTCAGCGGCAACCATTGGCTTTATCAAAGGCAGTGATCTTGCCAAAGAAAAAGATGACATTATCAAATTTTATACCGAAAAATATCAACAAATGCTCGCTGAAAACTTAGAACAGTATATCGAAAACTTTGACCAATACACTCAGCTTGCCAAAAATAACCCCAATCCATCTTTGTGATACCATAAAAAAAGCAGGCATTTTCTCCTGCTTTTTTATCAATAGTACATCAGTTTAATTGACCCATTGACCACTTTTCATCTCAAGGACTTTATCTGCTTGAGATGCCAAATGCCTATCATGCGTTACCATTAATAATGCCATACCAAAAGATGCCTGAAGCTCACTAAGTAGCTCAAAAACTGCCTGTGCATTTTCATCATCTAAGTTACCTGTAGGTTCATCCGCCATGACTAAGGCAGGCTTCGTAACCAAAGCACGTGCAATGGCTACCCGCTGGCGTTCACCACCTGACAGCTCGCTGGGTCGATGATGCAATCGATGCCCAAGTCCTACCCGATGAAGCAGTGCATTTGCTTCATCGGTTGCCTGCTTGATACTCACATCACGACGCATCAGCAATGGCAAAGCCACATTTTCAGTGGCATTAAATTCTGCCAGCAAATGATGGAACTGATAAATAAATCCCAAATAGCGATTACGCAGCTCTCCACGCTTAGTCTCATTAAGATGGGTAAGACATTGCCCTTTTAGCCAAACCTCGCCTGTGCTTGGTGTATCCAATCCACCGAGCAAATGCAGCAAGGTTGATTTGCCAGAACCACTACTACCGACGATGGCGATGCGTTCACCTGCCTGAACTTGTAAATCCAAACCTGATAGAACGGTGGTTTTAATTTTACCTTCATCATACACTTTGCTGATATTTTTGGCGTGTAAAATGGTCGTCATGCTAATCCTTATTCATATCTTAAAGTTTGTGCAGGCTGAATTTTTGACGCCCTTAACGCAGGATAAATTGTCATCAAAAAACTTAATAAAAATGATGCCGTTGTAATTAATACCACATCCACAATTTCAATCTTAGAGGGTAAAAAATCAACAGCATACACACTGCCATCAAATAAACTTACGCCAAAAATACGGCTCACAAATAATAAAATATCATTAATTGACAAAGCCAATGCCACGCCAAGCACTGTACCAACAACTGTACCAATCACACCAATAATCATGCCTTGTACCATAAATACTTGCATAATAAGCTTGGGTGATGCACCAAATGTCTTTAAAATGGCGATGTCTGATTTTTTATCAGTCACCAGCATAACAAGACTTGAGACGATATTAAATGCCGCAACAACCACAATCAAAAACAACAAAAGTCCAATCATGGCTTTTTCCATTTGGATGGCACTAAATAAATTACCGTGTGTGGTTGTCCAGTCGCTTGGGAATAATGGTAATGAGTCAATGCCTGCTGCGTTATTTGCCACTTGAGGTGCTTTAAAAATATCGTTTAGCTTCATACGCAGACCTTGCGCACCTTCGGGCAACCGAAGCATCACACCCGCATCACGCATCCGCACAAAACCCATCATGCCATCAATTTCACTGCTGATATGATACACCCCCACTAAAGTAAACCGCTTAAATCTTGGAATAACGCCTGCTGCTGAGGGCGAGGCTTCAGGCAAAACCAAGGTAACCTTATCTCCTAACTTAAGTCCCATGTCAGAGACAATAGACTCACCTAATATAATACCAAACTCGCCGACATGTAAATCATCCAAACTGCCTGCGGTCATATGCTCATCAATGATAGAAACTTGCTTTTCGTAATCAGGCTCAATGCCAGAAACCACGATTCCAGTCACCTGACCTTCAGCGGTTAACATACCTTGTAGTTGAATATAAGGGGCAACTGCTTGCACTTCTGGATTTTGCATTTTGATTTTTTCGGCAAGTTCTTGCCAATTTGTCAAAATTTCTGTTGAGGTAACTGAAGCTTGAGGCACCATGCCAAGAATGCGTGATTTAATTTCACGGTCAAAGCCATTCATGACCGACAAAACCGTGATAAGCACTGCAACCCCAAGCGTAAGCCCAATGGTTGAGATAAAAGAAATAAAGGAAATAAAGCCATTTTTACGCTTAGCTTTGGTATATCTAAGCCCAATAAATAACGCCAAGGGACGAAACATAAGCTGTGTTCCAAACGATACAATCGTGCTAGTTTAGCACTTTTTTGGACAAATACCAAACATCGCATAAAAATTGGTTTTGTTGCGTTTATGTATCTGTATGATAAGTTTCTTGCTAAAACAGCTTTTCTATGTCAGAATATAGAAAAAGTATATACTTATATTTTTAACTTTAAATAGATCTGCTTTTCTATGCAGATGAATTGTATGAAGTTTATCAGCTTGGCATGCTGGATATAAATTTTAAGTAATCATCAAATTTTTAAGGAATTTATCATTATGAACATGAAATCATCATTAGTGCTAGTTATGCTGGCAGGCTTGTCATTGAGTGCATGTAATAAAAAAGAAGAAACCGTTGTTCAGCCCAATGAACCTGTTGTTGCCACAGCTGATGCTGCTGTCGTTGATGCTACCACTACCGATGCTACCGCTACCACTGACACACACCAGCCTGAGGTTGCTGTTGTTGATGGCGTGGGCGTATTACCACAATCTTCTTATACAGGTACTTTGCCTTGTGCTGACTGTTCTGGCGTTCAAACCGACCTAACGCTTAATTCTGATGGCACATTTGTGATGAAGCAAGATTATTTGGGCAAGCCTAACGGTCAAGTAACCATTCAAGGTACTTATGACATCAATGGCGTGGATAATCAATATGTCCTACTACACCCTAATGATCATGCTGACACGCCTCCTTATTTGATTTATATGGATAAAGACAGTGTTCAATTTCGTGATTTAGAAAATGGCGAAACACCGACACCTAGCCACACCCTGCTTTTGGTCAATCCTTAAATCAAGTAATCAAATAAATAAAAAAACCTGTCAATGTGTGGCAGGTTTTTTTGGGTAATGGCTGTTTTACTATCTTGATATTTTCTTATTTTGATGTTTTATTATTTTAAAAACTCTTCATTAACCAAATAGTCTTTTTAGATAGATAAACTAATATCTTAATCAAATATCTTAAATTAAAGTATCATTAACCAAACCTGCAACCATAAACCAAAAATGACGACTTAACATAGCGAATGAATGATGATAAAAAAATCCGTGCTTGTTTTACTTAGTTTTTTGGCATTTGCCAACACATCACCCAGCTATGCCATTGATGAGCTGGTCATTGCCCAATTAACCAACCCATCAGCAGCCACCGATGACAACAAGCCTGCCAACAATGCTGATGATACCCCCATTGCCAGTCAAGCCACACCGATTGATGATGCCCAAATTTACGATCGGATTTATGGCATTTTTTCTGAAGTAGATGGATTATCATCGGTCAAAGTTACCGTTAATCAAGGTGTTGTCAAATTATCTGGCGAAACCGCTAACGAAAAAAAAGCCACTCAAGCAGTCAAATTAGCCAATCGTATCAGTGGTGTTGTCACGGTAGAAGATGACATCAGTCGTACTTTGGATATCCAAGATAATGTCACGCCTGTTGTGAATGATTTGGTCAATCAATCAAAAGCAGGACTAAAAGCATTGCCTTTATTATTGGTGGCATTATTGGCATTTGCCTTGGTGGCATGGCTTGGCGGCTGGCTGTCTCGCCGTGAAAAACTTTGGCAACGCATTACGCCAAATCCTTTTATTGCAGAACTTTTAGCCCAAACGGTTAAAGTCATTTTTATTGTGTTAGGTTTGATACTAGCCTTGAGCTTGATGGGTGCAGAAGCCATTATCGGTACGCTTTTGGGCGGTGCTGGGGTACTTGGGATTGCAGTGGGTTTTGCGGTTAAAGATACCATTGAAAACTATATCGCTTCTTTGATGCTGAGCATTCGCCAACCGTTTCGGGCAAAAGACCATGTGGTCATTAACGATGAAGAAGGCATTGTGGTACGATTGACCAGCCGTGCCACCATTTTAATGACCTTAGATGGCAATCATTTACGACTACCAAACTCAGAGGTATTTAAAGCAACCATTTTGAATTATACCAAAAATCCTGAAAGGCGTTTTACCTTTGAGCTGGGTGTGGATGCCAATAACGACCCATTAGCAGCGATTAAAGTGGGGCTAGATGCCATTTATACACTGGATTTTGTCCTAAAAGAACCTAAGGCGGTTGCTGTTATTAATGAGGTGGGCGACTCAAATATTATTCTTGAGTTTAGAGTATGGGTTGACCAAAGTAAAACAGACTTTTCAAAAGCTCGCAGTATCGCCATTCGTGAAACCAAGCATGCTCTTGAAAATCAAGGCTTTAGCTTACCTGAACCAATTTATATGCTAAACTTTGATCAAGCATTAGAAGATGCGGTTATCAATCTTGCAACCCATCTTGTCCCAACCGCCCCATCGCCCAAAACGACGCCTAATATTTCTATCGATGACACCGCCCCAATCGGTGACACCGAACGCCAAAAACAAATTGCCAAGGTGCGTGCCGAAAAAATACTCAATGAAAATTGCATGAATGATATTTTAGATACCGCACCCGATCCAGAAATATGGCACAGAGTTGAGGCTGAAATTCGCAATCGTTCAGGCGAAAAAGATCTATTGAGTAATAATAGCCCACAAGAATAAGCGTTCATTGTTTCAAGTTTATTGGTGTTACTGACTAATATCAATGATTGGTCATCATAAAAAAGGGCTGATGGTTTCAGCCCTTTTTGAATTTTTAGTTTATTTGCTTGCTAGCCAAAAACGCCCATGGTATTGGCAACATATAACAAAGCAAATCCAAGCAAAAACATCAAACCGATGATTGACAACGCTTGAATGCCGGATGACAGCTTTTGTTCTGAGCGTACCAAAGAGTAGTTTAGCCACGCAAAAACAGGTGCAGACACAAACGCAGAACTCATGGCAAATTTGAGCATATTACTAAGCTGACCTTCAAAAAAAGCAATGATAATAAACCCACCAAACACCGCCCACGATATCCAAAATATCAACTGACCACGGCTGATTTCATGCTCACCCTTTATCAATCGCCAGCATTCAGCATTGGCACGCCCATAACCGTCACCTGAGGTGAGGGTGGTACTAAACATACACATAAACGCAATAAATGCCACCAACAACCGTGACCATTCACCAATGGTGGCAGTGTACATGTCAATCAATTGCCCAACATAAGCACTGCCAGCGGTTTGAATCTCTTGCCCTGAACCGTACTGAACATACACACCCAATGCCAAAAAAAGCACCGCTAAGATGGTTGATGTGGCGAAACCCACATTAAAATCCAATCGTCCTTGTTCGTGAGTGGTGTGGTCAGTTTGGATTTTTTTAGCCGTCCACATAGAAGTAATCACAGAAAATTCAAGCGGCGCAGGCATCCAGCCGACCACCACCACAATAAAGCTCAAACTTGCCAGATTCCAAGGGCTAGGCTCAACAAAATCCGCCGCCATGACGGTGGGTTTGCCTGCTGCGATAAACACCGCCGCAACCGTGGTTATCGCCAACGCCAAAATGATGATTTTGGTTATGCCATCTAACACATTGTAACGCCCAGCAATCAACAACACCCAAGAAATCGCCAGCACAATGACCGACGCTGTTAAAGGCGTTAGACCCAAACTTGGAAACATAAAGGTTAAAATCACCGCTGACATGAGCCCAACCGCCGCCAAAGTGATGATGGAGGAGATGACTGATAAAATAAAATACACCCAAAGATAGACTTTGGATTTTTTGGCATAACCTGCAATCAGACTGTCGCCTGTGTCATACACATAATCGATGCCAAAACGAAAAAAAGGATACTTCAGCACATTGGCCAAAATAATGACAATGGCAAGTTGCCAACCGAATAATGCCCCCGCTTGTGTTGATGACACCAAATGCGATGCACCAATGGCAGCCGATGCCATCAAAATTCCAGGGCCAAAGGCCTTCCAATTAATCTTACTAATTCTACCAAGATAATGGCTTTTTATTTGAGTGGTCATGAGTGTTCCTGACGATAACTGTGGTTTGATACCATGGTTAAAGGTAAATTTTAGTGTTGCGAATAATGAATGATATCTTTGTGGTATTAAATGATTTCATTTATTAATACCATGTTGCTGCACTTTGTACTTTTATTAGCATACTTTACCATCAAATTACTGTATTGACTAATGAATATTATTTCATCAATCTTGAAAAAATTTTAGTGTGTATCTGTCCTTAATACCTGCCAAGCGCTTGAGATTTTTTAACCAATCCCCATGTAGATAAGCAGTTATTTATGAGTAGTAATTATGAGCAATCAGACCATTCGTTATAATTATACGCACGAAACCTCCCCCACCAAAGTTGATTTACCCCATGATGAAAATGCCAGCCATGGCGACCATTGGGCAATTTTGACCAATGACATTACCCAAGATGTGCCAAATTGGTTACAGGCAATGTTAGATAAAGCAACCTTACCCAAAGGACTTTGCCCACAAAATAGTACCAATAATGCCAAACTACTTTTGGGTATGAATGAACCTTGTCATATCAAACAAATCTTAACCATCAAAAACGGTTCTCCCCAAGCTTTTATTAATGCTTTTCCTGCGGTTAATAGCCCCTATGGTTTAACTTGCCAAATTGAGCGTATCATTCGCTGTGATACCACATCAGACGCCATTTTGTGCCTAAAAACACCTGATGGTGCGGTCATTTATGCATTTGACCAACTGTATGCCGTCAATCGCACAGAGTATCGCACACCCAAAAAATACTTTGTTAATTTTAGTGCATTGGCGTATCATATCGAGCCAAGCAACCAAGAAGAAACAATTGTCATTGAGGACCAAGAAGCCATTCGCCACCACCGCGCTTTTAATGATATTGTCGCAAAAAATGGCGGTCAAATCCCTGATGATATTGATGAAAAAATCCGTCAATGGCAACCAACAGACCATGAATCTGGTAAGCCGTTTGCACCTGTTGAGATTAATTTGGGGCATATGTGTGCTTATTTATACGGTGAAACCTTTGGTCAAGAAGATGAAGCTTGGTGTCAAGGGCAGGTTTTGGGCAAATCAAGCACAGAATTTTTTGGCAAACCGATGACTTTATTTGATGTGGTCATTTTGCGTGAACCTGATGCCGACCCGTTTGTGGTGCGTATTGCAGCTGTCAGCACTGAGCAAACAGACGCCATTCAGGTGCATGATTATATTCAAGCGAATATTTGGCTACAAGCCGCCATCTATGAAGCCAATCAAAAACCGCATCAAAAGTAGCCATTCACTTAAAATCACCCATAGCAATACCTATATTGCATAAGTATTGTTATGGATTTTTATCATCTGCTCGGTTAAATCGTATCAGCTTCTAATTAAGGCATTTAGCCAATCGCCAATACTTGTTATTTGTGGCAAACAGACCTGATGGGCCATGGGATAAGTGGTATAAATGGGAGTTAAGCCAAGTGATTTTAAGTGGTGCATCGCCTGTATGCCCAAAGTTTTGGGGACAATGTCATCAAATTCCCCATGGTCAATCTTAACAGCAACATGATGATTTACTGGGATTGATTGGATGTGTTCAAATGTGGCAAAATAAGTTGACAGTGCCAAAAGTCCGCCCAGCTTGCGTGAATTGGTTAAAACATTATGATACGCCACCGCACCCCCTTGTGAAAACCCTGCAATAATAATATTTTGGCTATCAATGCCTTTGGCAATCTCATCATCAATCAACTCATCAATCATCGCACTTGAAGACATGATTTGTGCCACATCAACTTTACGATTTAAACTCATCTCCAAAATGTCATACCAAGCAGGCATGACATAGCTGTTATTAATGGTGACAGGGATTTTTGGGGCATGGGGAAAAATAAAACGAACAGCAGTATCTTTTGCCAAACCAAGATTAGGCACAATCGGTTCAAAATCATGGCCACTGGCACCAAGCCCGTGCAACCATATCACCGTATGCGTGATGGGCTGAGCAGATGGATTATGTTCAACCACTACCGAAGTTAATTTTGACATATATCAGTTCCATATTGCATAAACTAAGTTGGTTCATCATACGATGATTACCAATAAATTGCAATCAAATCAAAGATGCCAAACGCTCATATTGATGCTAAATTCTTAGGTGATAAATTGATGATTTTGCCAGATGGTGATATGATATGGGCATAACCCATCAAGCGTAGTGAGCCATCGATGAGATGGCTTAGAGGCGTGTTAGGTTAATTAATATCAATGATTTGGGATAACTTATGCAGTGGCGTGGACGAAGACAAAGCAACAATATCGAAGACAGACGCAGCGGCGGCGTCAAAAAAGTCGGCGGCGTGAGTATTTTTGGCTTAATCATCGCCATCATCTTATGGCAGGTATTTGGTATCAGCCCAGAGACCACTTTGGGTGTTGCTCAACAAATTCAAGGACAAGCAACCACAGCCCCCACTCACGAAACCGCTGATATGGCAGAGTCCAAAGCGTTTGTTGCCACAATTTTGGCAGATACTGAAGATGTTTGGACGCCAATTTTTGCCCAATCAGGACACCACTATCAGCCACCAAGTTTGGTTTTGTTTAGCGGTGCTGTCCAACCTGCCTGCGGGTCAGCCACTTCAGCCAGTGGTCCATTTTATTGCCCTGCTGACCAAAAAGTATATCTAGATACACAGTTTTTTCGTGATATGCGTACACAAATGGGCATTACAGGCGAAAAAAACCATACCGAACTGACACGCCAAGACCAAGCCGCTGATTTTGCTCAAGCGTATGTCATCGCCCACGAGGTTGGTCATCATGTCCAAACCTTGCTTGGTATTTCTCAACAAGTACACCAAGCCCAAATAAAAGCCAATCAAACGGTAGCCAATAATTTATCTGTACGCTTAGAATTACAAGCGGATTGCTTTGCAGGTTTATGGGCACGCCACAATCATGAGCGTACACAATTTTTACAACAAGGTGATATTGAAGAGGCTTTAGATGCTGCCGAAAAAATCGGTGATGATTACCTACAACATAAAGCCCATGGCCATGCCGTCCCAGATAGCTTCACTCATGGAACCAGTGCCCAGCGTAAAAACTGGTTTTATAAAGGCTTTGAAACAGGTGATGTGCATCAATGTGATACCTTTTCTGCAGACCAAATTTAATCTTTCATCTGACATTATCCGACGGAATTTATATGCACCTGCCTGATCATCTGATCCAGCTACTCACTCAATATCTGACCGAACACACCCACCAACCCATCATCATCGACCCTGCGGTTTTGGCTTATCGGTGGGTTGGCGGTACATCAGGCAATCTTGAGCCGATTGAGATCAGCTTTGGCCGTAGTTTGGTGGATTTGCTTGGCATTGATACCCAAAAAACTAAACTCATCAACAATACCAAGCAGTTTTTGGCTCACCTGCCTGCCAATCATGTACTGATGACAGGTACACGAGGTGCAGGCAAATCATCACTGGTGCGGGCATTGCTTCAGGCTTATCATTCCCAAGGACTGCGTGTGATTGAGGTTGCCAGAGATGATTTAAAACATCTTGGTAAAATTCGTCATGCCATCAAAGAGTCGGTCAATCAAGGCAATACCAATCGCTATCTTGTTTATTGTGATGATTTGGCGTTCAATGCTCAAGATGAGAATTACCGCACCCTAAAGTCAATCTTAGATGGCTCACTTGATAGCGAGCATAGTCAGCTACTTGTCTATGCCACCAGTAACCGCCGCCATCTATTGCCACAGATGATGAAAGATAATATCAGTATTTATAATGGTCAAACTGATGAAGTGAATCCTTATGAAACCATTGATGAGACAGTATCTTTATCCGACCGCTTTGGGTTATGGCTATCATTTCAGCCAATGAACCAACCGTTATACTTACAAATTGTTGAGCATGAACTGACAAAGGCCAATATCGTCTTTGATGATTTTGCCCAATCTCAAGCCTTACAATGGGCGGGCAGTCGTGGCGGTCGTTCTGGTCGCATCGCATATCAGTTTGCTCAACATTGGATTGGTCAAACTCGCCTAGCCCAAGGTGTTAGCGGTTGATATATCAACTTAATATTTTATGGCTTTGATACTAATTACGATACTAATTACCGATAATATTTCTAAAGGTTAAATTCACTCGGCTGCCTAGTATCTTTTTTTGCTTAGGAACGCTGTGCTGCCAAAAATGCTGCAACTGACCTGCCATCACCAAAATACTCCCATGATGTAAAAGTAGTTCAAGCTTGAGTGTATGATTGTCACATAAACGCAGTAAAAACCGCCGAGACTCACCAAAATTTACCGAAGCAATCAAGGGGTTGTTACCCAATTCTTTTTCATCATCTTTATGCCAGCTGATATAATCTTCACCTGAGCGATACCAGTTCATCAATACACTGTTAAATCGTCTTTTGCATATTTTTCCAAGCTCATCATTGAGCATGAGCAATCGGTCTGTCCATGGATTTGGGTTTAGGGTGATGCCAGAATAAGTATAAGGGCAATCATTATCGCCATACCATGCTGAGATGCGTGGTAGCTTGTGTACTTTACCATACATTTTGATGGTGTCTTGTTGCCAATGAATGTGACGAAACTGCACCATATTCAAATCAGTATGATGCCAGTTGTGTGTGCGGTGATTGATGGGCTTACCACCAATTTGACTTTCTAAGAAATAATCCAAATATGCATCCGCTGTCTGCTCATCAAAATAATGCGGGGCGTAATATAGCCGACCATAAGGAACAATAATAACAATGCCTTTGCCATCTTCATGGCGATGGGCATCAAACGGTGTATCCACAAATCTCCCCTGACAAATCAAAGCATCCAAGTCAGGCGTAGTATCAAAAAGTTGCATGATATTTCCCAATAAACTTACATAAATGGATGATAACTTAGGCGGCTTGACGATATGCCTCATCTTGTACCAAGACCATCTGAATAGACTTTGCCTGTTGGTTTAGCCAGAGATTTTGTGTGATATTATAAGAATAATGCTCTATCCATTTGTTCTTGATGTCTGGATTGGCATTGTGCATCCATAAGGCGGATAAATGACAAAACACTTTTCTTGCTTCTTGATAATCAGGCGAGCACAAAACTTTGACCACTAACGCAAGGTTTCAATCACCTGCTCTTTTGGAATAGCTTGCACTGCTTGTCTGCAATACTGACCGTTTGTCCATCTCATTGAGTGTCACCACAAGCTTGGATTATGACAAATTGATTGAGTCCACCACTTCACGAAATGATGCCGAAGCAATAAAGCTATCTTTTGGCAAGGCGTGACGCATCTGCACAAATGGGATTTTAGCCCTGTTACAAACAGCGGATGATAAAAAACCCTTTGCAAATTAAAAGGGTTTGGTTAAAAATTTTAGAATTATGACCAAGTTGCATTTTTACCAATAAAATGATTGGGTTTATCATTATCAATCATTACCGCAAAATTTACTCTACCAATAATAGAAGTCATGCAATCTGTGTTGATGATTGTATATACTTGGTCATCCACAATAATTTGAGTTATATTTTTTGGCAAATTATCCATGCCATCTAAATTAAACCCAATTACGGTTTTGTTGTTAATCAATTCAGCGTAAATAATATTTATTTTTCAGCCTTAAATGGTTCAAGCCATAAAGTATCTTTAATATCGTCTAATTTTACGCCATTGCATGGGTATGGATGAAAGGCTAAGCAAACCGTGGGTCAGCTTTTATTTTTTCAATCAGCCCAATTTTAGGTTTTTCATCAAGATTGGCATTGATGATTTGCTGTGCAACAAAATTAAAATCATCTTTGGACAAATCTTGTAAGGCGATGAAGCCAAAAAATCTCTCTTCATTATCAAAATCTTGCATGATTTCACTGTCTTTGCCAAATCGTTCAATCAGACTTGGGCGGATGCTGGCTAACACTTGATTGGCAAAACTTTTTGTGCCAAAACCATTGCCTTTACTTATCATAATCATCATTGTCTCCTTGAATGATAAGGATTTTGTTTTGTTGTTTTTCATCTAATGATAACAAAAAATCAATGATTTTTTCTAGTCTTTGTTTGTCAAATTTGCGTAAATCCAATGGTACAATATCCGACTTCTCAATATGATTGATGATATTTTCTTTTTGCCTATCCCATGCCTTATCTGATTTGGTCATGCTATGTAGAAAAAGGTGTGGGCTTATTTTCTCCTTTTGTCTCATCAATAACACCAAATGCCTTTTCAAATGCTTTGGGTTCTAATGCTCTCATTTGTTCAAGCGTTAAGGGTGTAAAATGCTTATCAAGCTGTAACGCCCTAAACCGCTCTACTGTCATGCCACCATCACGAAATAACTTCGCTCGGGTTTTGCCAAGCACTTCATCTTGATATTGGGCAGGCTGATTTTTTAGCCATTCATAATAGCTTTGGTTTTTAACAACCCCATCCATGCTCGCTCGCTGTTTGGGCGTTTGATAGCCATCATAGACAATCTCAAAACTTGTACGGCAGTTAGAATGATAGGGCGGATATCGTGCTTTGTTTAAAGGTTCAAAACCTTTCCCTGATTATTAGGGGGTTTTTGTTTTTTGGGCAAAAAAATAAGCCATAACAGTCAGTTACGGCTTATTTTATTGAGCGATTTGGGATTATCTACCCCAAACCATCACTCAGCTGATTTTTGATGAATGGGTTGTTTTAGTTTGCCGAGTCAAAACGCTTTTGTGCTTCGTCCCAGTTGACCACTTCCCAAAAAGCTTTGATATAATCTGGGCGTTTATTTTGGTATTTTAGATAATAAGCATGCTCCCACACATCCAAACCAATGATAGGATATCCCTTGCAGCCTGCGACCGCTTCACCCATCAATGGGCTATCTTGGTTGGCGGTCGAGACAACTTTTAGCGAACCTTCATCAAGTACCAACCACGCCCAACCTGAACCAAAACGGCTGGCGGCTGCTTTTTCAAACTGTTCTTGGAATGCTTCAACAGAACCAAAATCTCTCACGATGGCATCTTTTAATGATCCGCCCAAAGTCGTGCCTGTTTTTAAAATGGTCCAAAATAGGCTATGGTTGGCATGACCACCAGCATTATTTCTGACGCCTGTTCTTTTGTCTGCTGGGATTTGGTCAAGATTTGCGATAACCTCTTCAGCAGATTTATCCGCCCACTGAGTACCTTCAAGCAGACCATTGGCGTTATTAACATAAGCTTGATGGTGGCGTGAATGGTGAATTTCCATCGTTTCTTTGTCAAAATGTGGCTCTAGTGCATCGTAGCTGTAGCCCAACTCTGGTAGAGTGAATGCCATTGCAATTTTCCTTCTTTTGTGGGTTATAAATGTCAGTATAATAGGACAAATCATAAAATCATCGTCCACTATCACTATAAAGCCATCATGGGATAAATTCAAGCAAATTTACAAATTTCACACTCAATCACACCCAAAAAAATCAATTAATCCATTGCTAATTTTTATCAATCAAGGATGAATTGGCAGGCGGTGATGACTATATGGGGCATTATGGGGCATTTTTATTATTAATTTTTGTCATTAAATATGAGCAAAAATACCAAAATGCCCAAAAATGGTGTATTATTAAGCATACTGTTTTATCATTGTATTAAGACATATAAACTTTAACCAACCAAATCACCCAAGTGAGTTTCAACTCACCTTAACAATAACTTGAGCAGACGCATGACAACCAATCACCAAAATGACCAATTCACCAATCCAAATATCCTACCCACTGGCACGCCCCAAGGTCAAAGCGAACAACAACGCCCCCAAGGCGAAAAGCCAGCCGATGACGAGACGACCCATTTTGGCTATCAAACAGTGCATAAATCTGAAAAACAAGCCAAAGTTGCCGAAGTATTTACCTCTGTTGCCCGCAAATATGATGTAATGAATGACTTGATGAGCTTTGGTATTCATCGCCTATGGAAACGGTACGCCATCAGCTTGACAGGTGTACGCAGCGGGCAAAAGGTTCTTGATATTGCAGGCGGTACAGGTGATTTGGCAAAGGTGTTTAGCCGTGAGGTCGGTCGCTCTGGGCGTGTGGTGTTGTCTGATATTAATGAAGCGATGCTTGAGGTTGGTCGCACTCGTCTGATTAATGCAGGCTGTCATAATGTTGACTTTGTGCTTGCCAATGCCGAGACGCTTGAGCCTTTTGAGGATAATAGCTTTGATTTGGTAACCATCAGTTTTGGGCTAAGAAATGTTACCGATAAAGATAAAGCACTCTCTGCCATGCACCGTGTTTTAAAACCAGGTGGTCGTCTGCTGGTGCTTGAATTTTCAAAACCTGTATTTGAGCCTTTGTCAAAGGCTTATGATTTATACTCATTTACCGCCCTACCCATCATGGGTAAGATTGTGGCAGGTGATGCCGAAAGCTATCAGTATTTAGCCGAATCAATCCGTATGCACCCAGACCAACAAACACTCAAGCAGATGATGCAAAATGCTGGCTTTGTCAATTGTGATTATCACAACCTAACAGGCGGTATTGTTGCGGTTCATCGTGGATTTAAGGCACGCTCATGATGATTGGGGTGCTGTCGCTTGCTGTGGGTGAAAAGCTGGTCAATACCGCCATCGGCCTAGACCCATTGATACAGTCTGAATTAAAAAACTTATCAGGTAAGACGCTGCGTGTGATGATGCGGTCACCAAATCTATCCGTTGATGTGTTATTTGGTGATGAGCGTGTGCGTCTTGAACCTGCTTTTGAGCCGATTTTTGAGCCACAAGGCGGTATTTATCCCAATCCGCCTGAGTGTACCTTAACGGTTGATAATCCCAAGCATCTATTAGCCCTCCTTCAAAATCCAACAGGCAATTTGCCAATTCAAGGCGACCATCAGATTTTAATGCGTGCCAAATACATGCTTGAGCAATGTCATCCTGATATTTGGTCTTGGCTAGAGCGGTTGATTGGGCAAGATGCGGTTAGTCAGTTGTATTTTATTGGTCAAGAGATTTCCCCTTTATCAGCCCCCATCATCAATCACATTAAGCAAGCTTTGGCAAGCTTTGTATCACACCAAGCATCTTCAAATGAAAGCGACTTTATCGATCAGACGCTTCAGGATAAAAAACAAACCCTGCTTCGCCTACAAAGTGAGATTGAACGCAGTCAAGCCAAATTAGCAGAAATCCAAAATACCCTTAACCAAAATAACTAAAAACTAAGCCGCCCACCGATATGCTTATCACTCATCGCAAACGCTTGTTGTCATTATACCGCATCGCAGCCAAATATCGCTTGGATACACATTTTGCTGATGTGCCAGAATTTGCACCCATTGCTCGCCTGCTTCGTGTACATCCTGCAAGCTTCGGTCGCTCACATCAGCCTTTGGGCGTCAAGCTTGCACTTGAAGAAATGGGGACGCTGTTTTTAAAGTTGGGTCAATTATTATCCACTCGTTCTGATTTATTACCCCCACAAATTATCGCACAATTATCCTTATTACAAGATAAGGTTGCCCCATTTGATGCCAAAACAGCCATTGCCACCATTGAACATGCCAAGTACGGCTTAGGTCAGCCGATTGGGGATATCTTTGCTCGCTTTGATGAGATGCCTTTGGCCGCTGCCAGTGTCGCACAAGTACACACTGCCGCCTTACATGATGGTCGTGAAGTGGTTGTTAAGGTTGTCCGCCCCAATATCAAACAAGGCATCATCGCAGACTTTGAGCTATTACGGCAAATGGCGGCTTGGGCATCTGCACGCCTTGAAGCGGCTCGTGCCATCCATCTGATTGATGTGGTTGAAGATTATCGCCAAATTATGCTCAATGAGCTGGATTTGACGCTTGAGGCCGCCAACAGCACCAAAATGCGTCATAATTTTACAGGCTCTCGGCTGATTTATGTACCTGAGGTGTATATGAGTGCCAAACAAGTTATGGTATCTGAACGCATCTTTGGCGTACCCATCTCCCAAACTGACTTATTTGATGCTCTTGGTTATGACCGTGCTGCACTGGCCAAAAAAGGCTTGACCATCTTTTTTACCCAAGTATTTCGTGATAACTTTTTTCATGCCGATATGCACCCAGGCAATATTTTTGTTGAAACCATGCCTGATGGGCGTGCTGTTGCCGAACCACGCTATATCGGGCTTGATTGTGCTATTATGGGTGAGCTGTCCAAAGAAGATCAGCTGATTGTTGCCCGAATGCTGTTGTCAGTTATGAATGCCAATTATACCGCACTGGTGGATATCATTTGGCAAGCAGGCTGGATACCACCGTCAGCGGATAAATATGCACTGATGCGAGATATGAGCCGTACCGTTTCGCCAATGGTGCTAAAGCCGATTCATGAAATTGATTTTGCAGGCGTGCTATTTGAAATTTTATCCATTGCTCGCCGTCATCGCATGAGCATTCCACCGCAGCTTATGCTACTGCTTAAGACGCTGGTTCATGTGGAGGGGCTGGGTCGTGAGCTGTATCCTGAGCTGGATATTTGGTCACTTGCCAAACCAATTTTAACCGCTTGGGTCAAATCTCAATTAGACCCCATCAAAAATATGCAAGAGCTACAAGCTCGCCTACCTGAGGTACTGCTGTCTACCACAGACTTACCCAAGCTACTTAATCAAAGCCTACAAAGCCTAGCCACTTTAGGTGCTCATCAAGATGCCATATTACATGAGCTACAATCGCTCCGAGCAGATGGACTCAATGAGCGTCGCCATGACTGGATTGCTTTGGCTGGGTTTGTGCTTATGCTGGGTATGGCGTGGTGGTCAGCATTGGCAATTCATTTATATCTAGCCCCGATATTTTTTATACTGGCGATTGGGGTTGTTCTATGGCGTGTGCTGCTGTAACCGACTGATATCACTATGAAAGGAAGTTTATGAGCCAAAATCTTTGGACGCATATTCGCACTGTGTCAGATTTTCCAAAGGCAGGTATTGAGTTTTATGATATCAGCCCACTACTTAATCAACACCTAAATCAGCTGATTGACGCATTGATTGATGCGTTGCCAAGCGACATACTGGCGGCAACGGATGCCTTGGTTGCGGTTGAGTCTCGGGGGTTTGTGCTTGCCAGCCTTTTGGCTGCTCGCCTTGATAAAGGTTTGATTCTCATCAGAAAAACAGGCAAACTCCCGCCCCCTGTCCATCGTGAAAGCTATGGTTTGGAATATGGCAGTGATACGCTTGAGATCAGCTGCGACCTTGACCCTGCCAATGTCTTATTGGTCGATGATGTGCTTGCCACAGGTGGCACTTTGGTGGCTGCCGATAAGCTTTGTAAGATAGCTGGCTTAACCGCCCTTGGGTCGTTGGTATTACTAGATTTGACTGAGCTGCATGGTGATTTGGGATTGAAATATTGGTGCGTCTTAAGTAAATAATTGTTAATCAATAAACTGTTAATCAATAAACTATGGATTAACAGTATCATACCAATAAACATCACCCATATCAGCATAGGCAATGTTGATTGGTTAATCGCTGTCTTAAAGAGCCTTTTTAAGGCAATATCCTAACTCTTAAACTTCACCACATGCTCAGCATTGGGATAATGGTGGTCATGCTCAACATCACATGCCTCACCGATAACCGTTCCATCTTCTTTGATGGGCCTGTGAATGTAGCCTGTGCGTTCTGTGATGGGTAAATGCTCATGTTCCCAGACCATAACTGCCTGCATGCAGGTTTGACGCTGCGTATCAGTCAGCCTTTCACCATTCTCCCAGCGACCAATCTCAATGGCAGTACGAAATTTATCAATAATTTCAGGGGTTAGACTGTTTAGAATTTCTTGTTTATTCATGGGTTATTTTTCCAATTAATGAAAGGAGAATTAATCCAGTGAAAACTCTTCACTGTATAAATTCCAATGTAGTTTTGTACGGCACGCTTCATAAAAGCTATAGCTGTTTGGGTGCAGTAATAAAAGCGTCTTATCATGTTTGGCGATGATGAGCGTTTGGTCATTTTCCAAAGGCACAGAAGTCTTACCATCTGCACCAACCATGGGCTGTGTGCGGTTATCTTTATGAATATTAATCATAATTTGGCTACTGCCAGCAACAACAAGCGGGCGGTCAGATAGCGTGTGTGGATGCATGGGTACCAAACAAATGGCGTCTAATGTTGGGTGAATAATCGGCCCACCTGCTGACAGTGCGTAGGCGGTTGAGCCTGTGGGTGTTGCGACAATCAGACCATCTGCATGCTGACGATAGACATCTTTATTATTAATTTTTAGTTTAAAATCAATGGTGTGAACTGACTTGCCTGCGTGTAAGACAATATCATTTAACGCAATATCTTCATGTAAAATTTGTGTCAATGCATTGTCAGTATTGTTATTGGTCGTATTTTGAATGATTTGAAGTTTTAATAAAAATCGCTCAACCAGCCAATATTGCCCATCAAGCACCTGTCCGACTTTTTCGGTCAGCTCATCTGGATTAATATCCGCCAAAAACCCCAATCGCCCCCGATTGATACCAAGCACTGGCACGCCAGTACCTGCCATCACAGACGCCGCCTGAAGCATTGAGCCATCACCGCCCACCACGATGACCAAATCGCACTGCTCACCCATCGTGTGGCGTGGTGTGATTATGATGCTGTCATCTGTATGCTCACCATCAATCAAGATGCCCTCAATGGTCGCTGTCTGTGCATCAATGACAATCGATAATTGACGCATTTTCAGTAGTCTAATGAGTTCATTTAGCGTTTCTACAATACTGGCTTTGCCTGCACGCCCCATCACACCAATACGATGAAATGGTGGGCGTTTTGGGTGATTGTTGGTAAAATTTGACATGGCTTGGCTTAATTATAAATAATGCGTATCATACCAAAAAAACGCCCATCAACACAACAAACACGCCAAGCCTTGCAATGATTAATACAAAAAGATGCATATGGTTAACTTGACTTAACTTGACAAAGCTACTTGGTTTTCGGATAATCAAGGCAAAGATTTTTATGTCATCTGATTAATACTCTGTCAAAATGGTTGTTAATACCGTTTTGATACTGATTTGTGACCAAACACGGATATTTGTTATCATCGTTCCTGTGTTTTTTAATTAATTGGTTTATTCATTATCATTGATGTTAAGATTGACAAATTTTTATTGAACAAGGATATACTATGGCAAACCCTATCATCAGC
>ERZ1023418.88-NODE-88-length-19378-cov-4.229726_pt1 | contig 19378 bp, 21 predicted proteins | sample MGYA00380511_ERZ1023418 | MGnify/ENA primary metagenome ERZ1023418 (study PRJEB33173, sample SAMEA4830370) | metagenome | study: EMG produced TPA metagenomics assembly of the PRJEB25223 data set...
TGTTGTTATCCACCAGGTTTGGGGTGTGCATTTTTGGGCTTTGTGCTGACATGGGGTATCCTTTTTGGGTGTGTGGCAATGGTTTGTATTATGGCACATGATTGAGTTTATCTGCCTGAGTTTTTAAGCTGTTTTTAATTAAGCTATTTTTTAAGTTCTTGCACCGCTTTTATCGTGCTTAAATACACTTTACCAGATAACTGCTTGATGACATCGGTATGCTCGATGACGTCCATCACAGGACCTTTGATAACCGCATAGTGCAAACGCTTGTTTTGGCTGACCAAAGCGTGATTTAACTCAATTAACATCTCTTGAGCGGTCAAATCAATGTGATTGACCGCTGACATGATGATGATTATCTCGCTGGCTTGGGGCTTGGTTTTAATGGCACTAAATAATTGCATCTGTACTGATTCACTGTTACCAAAAAATAAACTTTCATCTATCCGCATGATCAGCAGGTTGTCAAAAGTTTGCACATCATGACGGTTGATGTTGCGAAAATGCTCTGTTCCCTCAAGCACACCAACAATGGCAATGTGTGGTTGACTGTACTGCCAAATCAAACTGGCAAATGATGCCAACAGCCCCAGTACCAAGCCCATGTTTAGCCCAAACACCAACACCGCCACAAAGGTTACCAAAAAGCTGATGGCATCTAGCCTATCCACTCGCCATGCGTGGATAAAGGTTCGCCAGTCAATCAAGCCAATGACAGATGACATGATGGTTGCCCCCAATAACGCATATGGCAAGGGCGACATCAATGGCCCTAAGACCAACAACGCCGATACCATCACACCCACAGTTACCACACTGGCGATAGGGGACTTAGCCCCAGAATCGACATTGATGGCGGTGCGAGAGACCCCCCCAGCAATGGCAAAACTCTGAAAAAAGCCTCCCACCAAATTGGCAAGCCCCAACCCCTTTAGCTCCAAACTGGCATCAAACCGCTCACGACGCAAACGGGCGTAATGGCTTGCCACCGAATGACTGGACACAAAAATAATCAATGCCATCAGCCCCACATTGGGCAATAGCGTCATCAGCTCATCAACTTTAGGCATGGCAGGCAAAGACCAGTGGGGCAAACCGCTAGGAATGATGCCAATGACCTTAACACCTTGATTGCCCCAACCAAAAAGATGACTCAATCCGATAAAAATAACCACCAAAGCCAACGGAAACAGTCGCCCTGCCCATTTGGCATCAGCTTGATTAAGCCAAAAGCCCCATAGCCAACCTTTGGTATGGCGATTGAGCAATAACAGCACAAAACCCACTGCCCCTAAGAGCGTGGTCAGCCCATGAAGCTGGTGAATATGACCAATAAACCCATGTAAATAACTCAACAGTGTGTTACCACTAAAAGGCACACCAGTGACGTATTTTAGCTGACTGATGAATATCAGCACCGCCGCCCCACTGATAAAACCTGATGCCACCCCACGGCTGATAAACTGGGTAATCCAACCCAACTTTAACCACCCTGCCAAACATAACATCACCCCCACCAGCACCGCTTGTAAGCTTGCCATACTGACATAAACCGCCACCCCCCTATCAGCATAAGGGGCAAGACTACTGGCAGTCATGATGGCAGCAATGGCAACAGGGCCGACCGCCTGTACCATACTGGCACCTGCCCACGCATATACCAGCACAGGCACGATGGCAGCATACAACCCATATTCAGGAGGCAACCCTGCCAATGCTGCATAGCCCAAACTTTGCGGAATGACCAGTATCCCCACCACCAAGCCTGCAATCACATCACTGGGCAGATTGGCAAGTTGATACTCACGCAACCAAACAGGTACGGCTGACACAGAAAATAAGGACAATAGCGAGGACACTAACGGCAATTTGGTCAATGGACAGCGAGACATGATGGACAACCGTCAGATGGCATAAATAAAAAATAGAAGAAAAATAGACAATAAATAAAAACCATCAACGCTCCAAACAAAACCGCTGATACAATAACTGTAATAACGCCATCGCATCATCATTGGCAATGTGGTAATAGATTTGCTTACCATCACGACGAGTCGCCACCATGTTCTGTTTACGCAATATGCCCAATTGTTGCGATAAGTTGGGTTGCCCCAAACCAATTTTCTGCTCAAGTTCACTGACACAATACTCCCCTTGGGTCAGCTGACACATCAACAGCAAGCGATCAGGGTGGGATAAAGACTTCAGCAGCTGGCTGGCATCAAATATGACGGCTTGCATCTGACGCATCAAATCATCATCTTGGCATGAGTGAATGCCATTAATGCCATCAATGGCAGATGTTTTTGGGGTATCATTCATGGGGGTCTCTGACTGATTTATGACAGTTTTATCATCTTATTATCAGTAATCGCATGATGCGTGTCAACATTATTGCATTTTTTACATTATATATATTTACATATTGATATGCCCATGCTAAGCTTAAGACATTTAAGATAAGCATTAAAACATTAACAACAAAAGTCAATCACAAAAATTAATCGTAGGGACAGTTATGCAGGTGCATTCTTTTTTACATCAAGATACCGAAACTTATACACACATTTTGGCAGATGCTGATGCTGGTGTGTGTGCCGTCATCGACCCTGTGTTGGACTTTGACCCCAAATCAGGACACACGTCAACCACCAGTGCCAATGACGTGATTGACTTTATCAAACAGCACCACTGGCAGGTTAATTACATCATTGAAACCCACGCTCATGCTGACCATTTATCCGCCGCACCACACATAAAAGCCGAACTTGGCGGTAAATTGGTGATTGGTAAACACATTACTGGGGTGCAAACCATCTTTAAAGAAGTGTTTAACCTAGATGCCCACTTTAAGACCGATGCCAGTCAGTTTGATGTCTTGACAGACGAAGACAGTCAGCTTAAGCTAGGCAAAATCACCATCACCGCCATGCACGTACCAGGGCATACCCCTGCTGACATGGCATATGTGGCAACTGATGAAGAAAAAACAGTGGTGTTTGTGGGGGATACGCTGTTTGCCCCTGACGTGGGAACAGCTCGTTGTGATTTTCCGGGGGGAGACGCAGGCACGCTATACGACTCTATCCAGCGTTTGCTGACTTTGCCTGATGACACCTTAATGTATTTGTGCCATGACTATCCCAGTGGCGGTCGCACCTATACCCCTTCCACCACGGTGAGCGCTCAAAAACAGAGCAACATTCATGTTAAAGATGGGATAAATAAAGAAGAATTTGTGGTCATGCGTGAACGGCGTGATGCCACCCTTGCGATGCCCCATTTGATATTGCCATCGATACAAGTCAATATCCAAGCAGGCAAGATGCCCGAACCTGAAGACAATGGCACACGCTACCTTAAAATTCCGTTAAATGTGTTGGGCAAATAACATCAATAAATCACATAAGCGTTTTTTACCACAACACATTTTTTATCAGAGCAAAGGAGATAATCATGAAAATCAATGTCGGACAAACCGAACGTGCGTTACGCATCATCATTGGGGTGGTGATATTGGGATTAGGGCTATATTTTCAAAACTGGTGGGGGCTGGTTGGGTTGATACCTTTGGTAACAGGTTCTATCCGTTTTTGCCCCCTATACAGATTATTGGGAATAAACTCTTGTAAAAGATAACCGCCAACCTATTTTTGCTTTTTGCCAATGCCTTTTGCCAATACTTTATCCAACACATCAGCAAACCGCTGTACCGTACCATCAATGTCTTTAAGTTTGTCCAAGCCAAACAGCCCCAAGCGAAAGGTCTTAAAGCCATCTGGTTCACCCACTTGCAACGGCACGCCAGCGGCTATCTGCACCCCCTCTTGGGCAAAGGCCTGACCCTTGTGCATGGCATCATCATCGGTATAGCATACCACCACCGCAGGGGCTTGCCAGCCATCTGCTGCCACGCTGTCGATGTCATTATCTTCTAACAAATCACGGATACGGTTACCAAGCTCCCATTGGCGAGATTTTAGCTCATCATAGCCAATGGCTTTGGCTTCCATCACCACATCACGGAACTGACGTAAGCCATCAGTGGGCATGGTGGTGTGATAGGCGTGTCCGCCATTTTCATAAGCTTGCATGATGGCAAGCCACTGCTTTAAATCACAGCTAAAGCTGGTCGACTCACTGGCATGTACCGCTTGCACCGCTTGCGTATTCATCATCACAATGCCTGCACAAGGGGTACTGCTCCAGCCCTTTTGTGGGGCAGAGATGGGGCAGAGATGATGACATCAATGCCTAACGCTGTCATGTTCAGCCAAACACAACCGCTGGCGATGCAATCAATCACCAATAACCCACCCACAGCATGCACAGCATCGGCAAGTTGTTTGATGTAGTCATCACTTAAGATGATGCCAGAAGAAGTCTCAACATGTGGAGCGAACACCACCGATGGACGGTATTGTTCAATTTTGGCAACGGCTTGCTTAATATCGACAGGAGCAAAAGGCAGATTGTCCGTGGTCGGTTCACCCTCATTAACCACTTGCTGAGCAGGCAACACGTTTGTGTCATCGGTGATGCGCCCTTTTTCAAGGATTTGCGTCCAGCGATAGCTAAAATAGCCGTTACGCAAAATCAACACCCGCTGATTGCTTGCCAGTTGACGAGCCACCGCTTCCATGGCAAATGTGCCAGACCCCGGCACAATCGCCACCGCATCAGCATGATAGACATGCTTCATCTCAGTGGATAAGTCACGCATGACCTGTTGAAAGGACGTTGACATGTGATTTAACGCTCGGTCGGTATACACCACCGAATATTCAAGTAAGCCATTGGCATCAATGGCATCAATGTCCGTACGTAAGGCAGGCATGTGGTCTCTCCTTGTGATTGCTGGTGATTGGTTGTGGTTGGTTTACCGCAAAATCTCAGCGTCCATTTGGTACAAAGTTTATCATAATTTGTGTCAAGATTTATTAAAAAACCAACCGTCACAAACGAGCCAACACATTGATAAGTTGCCAATGCCTTGCGTCTACTTGGTCTTGCCAGACATTGACTGTCAGATTCCTAGAAAATGGTTCAACAATCTTAAACCGCAACTGCACCACCATCGGATAAACCGCAGACTCTGACAGATAACCTTGCCATAGCTGAGGGTCAGTATTGTGGCGATGGTGTCTTATCAACCAAGTTGCTTCGATGGATTGATTCTGATGGGTCGCTTGTTCATAAATATTGGCAGTCATCACTGACTTGGGCGGTTCGGTCAAGTGGCTAATTCTACCTTGTCGTATTTGCCACACACTCAATAAAACCACCATCACACCGAGTATCAGCCAACCCATTAAAGTCAAATTTTGTGTCACACAAACCATCACAACCGACAGCATGACCATCAGCACAATGCCATATTTTAACCAACTGGGTCTGATGACACAGTCAATCCGCCAGTGTGCGTCCGAGTACCCGTCCAAACCATCATCAGACATCAAGATTGCACCAGCTGTTTTAGCTTGGCAATCAGATTGGCAACGTCTGGCTCAGCTGGCTTATCCAAATCCATAAAAAAATTAAGTAAATCTGGATCTTCATGGCTTAACAGTTTTGCAAAGGCGTGTTGCTCAGCATCAGATGCGTGTAAGTAATGCTGTTTCACATACGGATCGATAAAAATATCCAGCTCTTTTAAGCCCCGTCTGGCCTGGTAGATGATTTTTCGTTGCTCTATCGTGGGTTCAAGCTGTGTGGTCATGTTGCTGTCCGTCATTAAAGGGTGGCTGTTGTAAAAAAACCTGTTCATAAATTGCCAATGCTTGGCAGGTCATGGCAACATTATGGGTACGAATGATGCTCGCTCCTTGTTGCACCGCCAATAACGCCGCTGCCACACCCACAGGGTCACGGTCTTTCACTGTATGCCCAATAAAAGCAGGTGTGCCACTGTTGTCTAACACTTCTCCCAAAAAGCGTTTGCGAGAGACCCCAAACAGTATCGGTAAGTCAAAACAGCCAAATGCCTGTAATTGTCTTAACAGTTGACAATGGTGTTGATGATGTTTGGCAAAACCAAAACCAGGGTCAATGATGATGTTATGGCGGTTTACCCCTTGTGCGGTTACGGCATCGACACGTTGGCTCAGCTCTGTCAGCACATCAGTTAACACATCATCATAATTTGCCAACTGATTCATGGTGGTAGGCTCACCACGCATGTGCATCAGCACCACAGGCACAGCCAAATCTGCCACCACTTGCACCGCACCTTCTCGCTTTAACGCTCTCACATCATTGATGATGTCTGCCCCTGCCTCAATTGATGCCATCATCACTTTGGGATTACTGGTGTCAATCGATAACCACACGTCATCGCCAAGCTGGTTACGAATGGCTTGTACCACAGGCACAACACGTTCAAGCTCTTGGTCAGTACTCACCACATCAGCATTGGGACGAGTGGATTCCCCACCAATATCAATGATGCTGGCCCCTTGTGCCATCATTTGCTTGGCATGCTTGACAGCCAATGCAACACTGTCATGCTCACCACCATCAGAAAACGAGTCTGGGGTTACGTTAAGTATGCCCATGATTTGTGGTTTGGCCAGCGACAGACATTTATCACGATAACAGAGGGTGTGGTTAGGCAATGGGTGCATAGAAAATGGCATAGAAACTGGCATGGTAAACTCTGGATAACTTTTAACTTTGGCTAATGGTCAGCCATTCAATGATTAACGATGAAGATGACTGATGCTGGTCAATCAATGCAAAAAAAGCCCTTTATGCCAAGATACCAATCAAGATACCAACACGATAAAGGGCCATTGATGACCAATGTCAATGATGAGTGATGCAAAATCTGTATTGACAGATTCATTCACATCGCTTTTATTCACATCGCTGGTAAAGGCGGTGGCATGCTGCCTGATGACCCTGAATCGCTGGTATTTTCTTGAACAGCAGGCACATTGATGGGCTGATAAGTCTTAGGCTCACGAGGCTCATTACCTGCCATGATGTCTTGCAATTGGTCACGGTCAATCGTCTCCCACTTCATCAAGGCATCAACCATCATGTGCATTTTTTCTTTATTGCCTTCAATCAACTCACGGGCAATGTCGTATTGTTCTTCTAGCATGCGTCTCACTTCATCATCGACTTTTTGCTGAGTGGCTTCTGAGATGGTGCGTGAGCTGCCACCAAAGTAGCCTGATTGTTCATCATCTTCATACACCATGATGCCCATCGCATCAGACATGCCATATTTGGTAACCATGGCTCGTGCCATTTTGGTGGCACGCTCAAAGTCATTCGATGCGCCAGTGGATTTTTGATTGATAAAAACTTCTTCAGCAATACGCCCACCAAATAAGATAGCAATGTCATTGAGCATTTTTGACTTATTATGACTGGTTTGGTCATGTTCAGGTAATTGCCATGTAACACCCAACGCAAAGCCACGAGGCATGATTGTTACCTTATGAACAGGGTCAGTTCCTGGAAGTAACTCAGCCACCAACGCATGACCTGCTTCATGATAAGCGGTGGCACGGCGTTCTTCTTCTCTTAGCACCATTGACTTACGTTCAGGGCCCATATACAGCTTGTCTTTGGCTTCTTCAAAGTCATTCATGTCCACATGGGTTTTATCCCGACGAGCAGCAAACAATGCCGCTTCATTGACAAGATTGGCCAGTTGAGCACCACTAAATCCCGGCGTGCCACGAGCCAACGAATTAACATCAACGCCCACCGTTTGTGGCAGTTTTTTAAGATGTACGTTTAAGATTTGCTCACGTCCTTTGATGTCTGGTAATCCTACTTGTACTTGACGGTCAAAACGACCTGGACGCAATAAGGCTTTATCCAACACGTCCACACGGTTGGTGGCAGCAATCACGATAACGCCATCATTACCTTCAAAGCCATCCATCTCAACCAATAATTGGTTTAAGGTCTGCTCACGTTCATCATTGCCACCGCCCATACCCGCACCACGATGACGACCAACGGCATCAATCTCATCAATAAAGATGATGCAAGGGGCATTTTTTTTGGCTTTTTCAAACATGTCACGCACCCGTGATGCCCCCACACCAACAAACATCTCCACAAAGTCAGAGCCAGAAATGGAGAAAAATGGCACTTTGGCTTCACCAGCAATTGCTTTAGCAAGCAATGTTTTACCTGTGCCTGGTGGTCCTACCATCAAAATACCCCGAGGGATTGTTGCCCCAAGCTTGGTAAATTTGTCTGGATCACGCAAGAAATCTACCCCTTCCACCACCTCTTGCTTGGCTTCTTCTGCCCCTGCCACATCGTCGAAGGTTACTTTGATTTGGTCTTCGGTCAGCATTTTGGCTTTAGATTTGCCAAAGCTCATCGGGCCACCGACTCGCCCACCGCCGCCACCTTGCATGTTACGCATAAAGAACAAAAATAAGCCAATAATCAATAACACTGGGAAACTGGCAATCAACAACTGCATCATCACACTTTGACGTTCAGGGGCTGCTCCTTGTACTTCAACATCATGCTCAATCAGCATGGGCATTAAACTATTATCACTAATGGCAGGGCGAATGGTCTCAAACTCTGAGCCATTCTTTTTTTCACCCTTTATTTGCTCACCATCAATCTTAACCTTGACGACTTGGTCATTTGATACCGCTGTTACAAATTCAGAATAGTTCATCGTGTCAGGTTCTGACCTTTGGTCAAAACCACTAAATATCAGCACCAGCACGCCAATGACCACCAGCCATAGTAGGGTTTTTTTTACCATATCATTCACAGTGTGTGTCCTTTACGGTGTTACTCTTGTTAGTGTTACTCTTGTTAGTATTACATGTGTTCGTATGACATGTATTAATCTTACATGTGTTTGTGTTGCGATTTGTCTCACATCAGCTTGTGTTGCATCAGCATCATGTCAGCTCTCAATCGCAACCAGTTGAGAGCAAAATAGACAATCTTACTAATATAGCATGATATGCGAGCAAAATCGCCACAATTCAAGTCTTAACTCACAATTCACTAAATACCATCTTATTTGTCATATTATTTGTCATATGACCACCTTTTTATCATATGACTACCTTATTAGTCATACGACAATGTGGCAATTTTTTCTTATCAATCTTTCCTATCAGTTTTTCTTATTAAACTTAACCTAGGCATGTCGATCTACTTTATCGCAACCCAAAACATCTCTCGACTGCGAGGTCTTGAAGCATCAGGCTTAATGCTACGAACCTTACTGAATTTTTTTTGCATTTGTTGTCTAAGTTCTTGTGCCCCCTCCCCTTGAAATACTTTCATAATCAGCGCACCGCCATCAGGCAACACCGACAACGCAAAATCCACTGCCAACTCACACAGATACATCATGCGTGGCTGGTCAACTGCTGAGTTACCTGACGTGTTGGGTGCCATGTCCGACAGCACCACATCTACCTGCCGCCCTCCCACTTCTGCCATAATCGCATCAAACACCGCCTGCTCACGAAAATCCCCTTGGATAAAGGTCACATTTTCAAGTTTATCCATTGGCAAAATATCTGATGCCATCATCACCCCCGTATCACCAACGATACGCCCTGCCACCTGCGACCAGCTACCGGGGGCAGCACCTAAGTCCACCACCGTCATGCCTGATTTTATCAGTTTCATTTTGTCGTTAATTTCAATAAGTTTGTAAGCTGCACGGGCACGATAGCCGTCTTTGTGGGCTTTTTTGACATAGTAATCGTCCAAATGCTCTTGTATCCACGCTCGACTGCTTTTGGACAATTTTTTATTTTTAATTTTGGTTGCCATGGGCGCTTCCTTTAAAACATACCAACTAAAACATACCAATCCAAAATACCATTTTAACATGTTAGCATGACATGGATTTGGTTGATGATTGATGGAAAACTGATTTTACCGCTAGATTTTTACCATCAGTGCTTTATAATGGCACACAATCATTGATAGACGTCAACCTGATAAATACCAAGCTGATAAATACTCATAGGATACCAGTCAAACATCATGTCAAACATCAACACCCAAAAACTTGATAACGACACCCTAAAACGCCTAAGAGGCATCGGTCATAAACTAAAGCCCATTGTCAGCATTGGTGGACAAGGACTAAGCCCAAGCGTATTGGGTGAGCTGGAACGTGCGTTAACCGATCATGAATTGGTCAAAGTCCGTCTGCCAGCAGGCAGTAAAGAAGAACGAGATGCCCTATCTGCCCAACTGGCAAAAGACAGCCAAGCCCTATTGATACACCATGTGGGACGCATGGCCCTGTTGCTACGCCACAACCCACAAGCCAACCCAAAACTGTCTAACTTAGTGCGTTTTGGCGGATAATGACAGCGTCATCGGTCAGATTTGGTTCAGCTGTATTCAAGCAAGTTCATGTGTCTGTCTTTTACCAAGAGTCTTATCCCTTACTTTGCCCTTCAGTGGCATTGGTAACCTTACGGCAGCCACCCCCCCATAACCATCTACCCACAAACCCACATATCCATGTTGCCATCAGCCAAAGGGTGGACTGTCTGTGTTTAAGCTATTTTATTGAAAAAAAACCTTGGCTGACACTAGATGACCCATCAACCACTCAGATAAAAAGACAAGATAACCTATGGGAGAAAAACTGTCTAGAGTGCTTTGTGGCATTATCAGAAGACAGCGAGTATTTGGAAGTGAATGTCAGCCCAAACGGAGCGTATAACATTTATCGTTTTGATGACTATCGCTCACCCAAAAACATGCCTCCCATACAAGACACGTTAGCGTCTTTATGGATACCAGTTGCACTGCCAACACAAATAACAACACCAACACCGATGACACCCATGCCAAATGACCATTCACAACAGGCATCACAACAAGCATCACAACAAACAAATTGGCATTCACGTCATGTTGCCATCAAGTTGGGCGATTACCGCCAGCTTTATGCCCGTCAAAATAAAATCGCCAAATTCCACCAAATCCACCCTTGTGTGATTTTATATCGAAATGACCAACCCATTTATTATGCCCCACATCATGCCAGTCCACCTGATTTTCATGACAGACAATATTGGCAAGATTGGCAAGATTAAGAAAATTCAAACAAGACATGGCATGACTGATAACTTATTAATCAACACAAAAAACTGGCGATAATGCCAGTTTCTTATGGGGTTGATGATGAGTTGTGTGATGAATTGTTGATGACATGGCTGGTTTGACAGTCAGTTATTCTGCCATTGCCAGATAAGTGCCAGATTCAGACGCATTGTTCAAGTAACGGTTATCACGCCATGTGGTATAAGTAACCGCCCCACTATAGGGGTTAATGTCGTTTTGACGAAAATCAGATACCCAGTTTTTGCCGTCCCAAATTTGGATATGACCATGTGGGTAGCGTGATGTGCGGTCAAACACCACCACATCACCCACTTGTGGACGGCTATTATTACTGATTTTACTAAAACCTGCTTGTGCTAAAGTCCCACGACTGGCATATTGGTAAGCAGAAGCATTGGGAGTGAACTGATATCCTGCTGCCTGTAATGCTTGACGCACATATCTGGCACAATAGCCACTGCTACGAGAACGAGAGCCTGCTGCACGAGACGCATGAGCAGCAGCAATCGATGGGGCAGTCGTGCTGTCAATGTTTAATGCCGATAAAATATTGCCCTGTTGTTGGGTCTGAGCGGCTAAAAAAGCATCACGAGTTTTTTTAGCACGCTGAGCATCAATTTGATTGTTTCTGTGTTTTGACAGCTGGTTAATCATCTCTTCTATGCCGTCTTGGTTGACATCTAAGTCACGACGCAACAAATCTAGCTTATCAATTTGTTTGTCCAGCTGATTTTGATGATACACACGCATGGTGGCTTGATTATTGCTGGTGGCAAAGCTGCTGGTGGCAAAGCTGGTAGTGGCAAAATCAGTTGTGGCGTCATCATCGCTGCCATATTCCATGTCACTTAAAGCGTGAAAACTGCCCAACGTGTCTGCCTGATGGCCAGTGATGTTAGCATAAGCTTGCATCATGCCAAACCCAAATACAGAAATCATCAATAACACTTGCTTCATAAGTTTTACCTCATTGGTCATCTGTCATAAAACAAATACCAATGCCCTGAACTGTTTGAATGTATTAAAATAAATGTCCCACTTTAATGTCTTTTGAGAACAACCTGATGAACTTGATGAAAAAAACCCCCAATCACCTTGGAGACTACTCCGATAAAACCCGTATTGGTTCATCTGCCGTTTCTGGTCATCTCGGAGACACCTACAGAAAGTTACAAAAAGCGACTTTAGAAATCAGACAGATATTGGCCCAATGGCAACCTAACAGCATCTTAGAACAGTTGTATGTGGTGAACATCAAAGATGATGCGTTAACCTTATCTGTCAAGTCGCACACCGCTGCCAATCATTTACGCTACCAACAACATCAACTCATTGACATATTAAATGACCATGTTCGTCATCATGGAAATTCACAAACTCTTACATTTAAACAACTCAATTCCTTAAGGTTTGTGGTCGTGGACTTAAGTCGTCCATGATGAAAGTATTGCTCAATTCTATCTGGCATCTGACCAATATTTCGCTTATCTTTCTGTAAAACCCTTATGTATCAAGGCATCATCAAAAGATGGGGCAACTATAACATAGCCATTTTAAGTTGTCATCTGATGGCTTTTTTTGGGCATTTTTACTCACGCACACAAAGCCAACAAAATTTACATTGTAAAGTTATGTAAAAAACATCGTTGATTTTGTCAAGTTCTGCTGTTTTTTTATGTGTGATTTGTGGTGATTGTTTGCCTTAAGACCGTGGCAATTTTCAATAAAAGGTTGAAATGTCATGATTTTACTGACCATATCAACAGGTTAAATAAAATCAAAAGCAAGCTGAATGATGCCACCACTGCATTTTGTCAATAAAAAGGGCAACCCACATAAATCTTACGTGAATGTTGCCATCGTCAATGACGCTCAATCTAATTGATTAGATTATTTAAAATATAATGTTCTTAATTTTTAAGTGTGTCATATATTGTTACAATTTCAAAGCAATTTGGCTCATTTAAAACTGCTTTTGCCAGCCGATTGTTCAATCCATGACCAGATTTAAATGCCTGATAATGTGCCAACAACGGATAACCCATCAATGACAAGTCGCCAATGGCATCTAATATCTTATGTTTGACAAATTCATCTGCCAATCTCAATCCTGTGGGATTGAGTATTTTATCATCATCAACCACAATGGCATTGTCTAAGTTGCCACCCAGTGCCAGATTATTTTGTTGCAAATAAGCAATGTCTTTGGCGAAGCCAAATGTGCGGGCAAGACTGATTTGTGAACGATAATTACCTTGGGTCATTTCGATACTGGCAGTTTGGATACTTTGATTGACCACAGGATGGGCAAAATCAATCTCAAAATCCAAGCGGTAACCGTCATACGGAGACAATGATGCCCATTTGTCATCATCATGCACTTCAATGGTGTTTGTCAAACGCAAGTATCGACGGGGCATATTTTGTTTCATTTTTCCTGCCTGCTCAATCAACCGTACATAATCTGCTGCACTGCCGTCCATAATGGGAACTTCTGCTGAACTCACCTCTATCAACACATTATCCACACACATGCCAGCCAACGCACTCAGCAGATGCTCCACTGTGGCAATCTGCACACCATCTTTTTGTAAATTAGAAGACAGATGAGTGCTGGTAATGAGTGACGCATGGGCAGGCAAATAAGGTCTGTCGGACAAATCAGTACGCACAAAGACGATGCCATGATTTGGCTTGGCAGGTTGCAAGGTTAAAGTAACAGGTTGTCCACTGTGTAATCCGATATTGGTCACGCTGACAGTTTTGGCAATGGTATGTTGATGAGTGGGATAAGCAGATGGCAGTTTGGGTAATGGGTGGTTTTTTCTTTGATGAGTCATGGCAATATTTCAATAATAAACATTCTCAATTACAAACAATTCATCATTATGCCATTATTCATGTCCTTTTGTCATATTTTGACACATTTATCATGACAATCTGCATGTATCATGACAATCAAGTCTTACATCAAGTCTGTCATAAAGCAGTTGATGACAAGAAAAAATCGATTGATCGTGACCCTGATACAGCTGATATGTTTACCCCAATCAAAATGACAGATAAACAGCGTTTTAGCTTTGCTGGTAAGCTATCAAAACTACCTGAATTAGCAGATTATGCCACTGCTAGCATGAGTTACAAAGAGTTTGCAGAACAGATAGCAAACGAACTTTTAGACCCTAAAAAACAAACATTTTACAAGCCGTATCTTGAAAAAGTTGGGTTTAAAAATGATTAATATTCTGAGTTATTTTTAATTGTATGATTAACTATTTCCGAGTTGATTTTCAAAAAATCTGAATATCCAAACCCTTCTCCACTAACAGAAAATACTCTATTTTTTATAGTAAAGTCTAAATTGTAAATTTCTTGATTTTTATTACCTTTTAAACTCTGAAGAGTTGCAGGAATACCTGATAGGTAAAAATTTATTGATTCTTGGTAGATATCAATAGAATAGTTGTTTTCAGGATTAAGATACATCTCATTTATTTCTAACTTTCTCTTATCATCACTTTCATAATATATAAATATAGAATTAAATTTTCCTTTATTTAAAGCCCCTGAATAATCGGCATCAATAAGTTTAAAATTGTTACCAAGTATGTTTTCTATATCAACTGGAACAAAATTTAATTTATTCAATATATTGTCTATTCCTCCATTTTTTTCTAAAGCTTTTTTGAAGTCGGCACTTTTAGTAAACTCATTCGTGATGACGCCACCGCTATAGCTACCATACCTGTTTAAATTCTCATAGTCTTGTTTCAAGCTCTCTATTTCAAATGGCGGTAAACCACTTTCATCAATTTTCACATAGTTAATACTAGTTTCAGAGCTATTAATATCTTGAAACAATTTTTCAGGATTAATGTGTTCAGTGGGTGGTGTCTGTCCTAAGTTATTTTCCCTTAGTTTTTTACTATTAGGTTTTTTAAAATCTGATATATTTTTGTTGAATCTTCTATCTTCATTAACTTTCGATTCTAAATTTTGAGCTTCCGTATTTTTAACTTTTATTTCTGGTTTAAAATATAAGATAATTATAATTAATAAAACCACAATTAATGTGATAAACCCTAATAGTATCCCTTTTTTCATAGCTAAAACTTATAAATATGCGTTGTCAAAACACTCACGAGCGAAAGTACTATATTTTAGAGTGCTTCCAGAATTAAGTTTTTCCCAGTGAGAACCTGTAACAGAATAATAAGGTCCTGTCTGTGGATATGGAAGAAGTGCTGGCTGAGCTCTTCCCGCATAGACTCTCCAAGAGTTTATAAAAACGGCAATGAATTGCCGTTTTTAGCTCATTAGGACACATTTCTAATGAGTGAATTTGACCAACAGGTTATTTATTTTGTTGACTACGAAGATAGTCGGTGATGCTGTTGGTGCGAGGGCGGGTTTGTGATTGGGGCTGTGATTGGGGCTGACCTGAGACCATCTGAGTGTTGCCATTGCCTAGTGGTGAGTGGCTTTGTGATGAATGGCTTTGTGATGAGCTGGCAGGTCGTCTTTGGTTACTCAACGCACTGGCATGGCTATTTGGGTCAATGGTTTGTCTGCTGTTGGCGTTGGGTATGGCATTGGGTTGCTGTGCGGGCTTAGGACGGTTATCTAAGGTCAAGCCTGTGGCGATGACAGTAACATGTAGGTCATCACCCAAATCTTCATCAATGACTGAGCCATAGAAGATATGGGCATCATCTGTGTCGGTAATGCTTTCTAAGATTTCGTTAATGGTGCTAAATTCATCTAACGTCAACGAAGATGATGACATGACATTGACCAATAAACCCTTGGCATTTTCTAACAGCAAGTCATCTAATAACGGAGAGCGAATGGCTTTTTCGGTGGCTTGACGAGCTCGGTCATCACCGCTACCACGTCCGATGCCCATCATGGCATGACCTTTAGCAGTCAATGCGGTACGAATATCGTTAAAGTCAATGTTGATTTTACCGTTGCGTTCAATGGTCTCTGCTAAGCCCTGCACGGCGTGCATCAGCACATCATCAGCTTTTTTAAAGGCTTCTTCCATTGAAATATTGCCATAGACTTTCATTAACTTATCATTAGGAATGGTGATGATGGAGTCGACAAAATTGGTTAACTGTTCGATGCCATCTTGAGCAGCTTTGATGCGACGACCACCTTCAAACCTAAAGGGTGTGGTTACCACCGCCACCGTTAAAATACCCAGTTCTTTGGCAATACGAGCCACCACAGGGGCAGCTCCTGTGCCAGTACCACCGCCCATACCAGTGGTAACAAACACCATGTCTGAGTTTTCTAACAACTTACGAATGGCATCTTCATCGCTTTCTGCCGCCTCACGTCCAACTTTAGGGTCAGCGCCTGCTCCTAGACCACGGTTGGTCTGTGCTCCTAGCTGTAGTTTATTGGGAACACTAAGACCATCTAAAGCTTGGCGGTCAGTATTCGCCACCACAAAGGTAACGTTTTTGATGCCTTGACGCACCATATGCTCCACGGCATTACCGCCACCACCACCCAAGCCAAACACAGTAAAACGAGCCCCTGTGTGCTTAATCTCTTCTGTATTATCTGCCATAGAAAACTTTGTCATGTTGTCATTACTCCGTATCATTTTCGTATCATTGCCTGACTGCACTTAAACAGCCTTAAAAATATGCCAGTGAACAATCAACTGATGGCAACTTGATATTCATATTCGTTAACATCAAAATCGATCAACATCATAAAAAGTCATGTAAAAACCGCCCAAGTCTGGACATCAGACCATGCTCTTTTTGTTCTTGTTTCAACGCTTCAGGTGAGCTACGTTGACTGTGAGCAAACTGCTCGCTTTGACTGTATATCAGCGTGCCTAATGCCACTTGAAAGCCACGCTCCTTAATCAAGGATTTAAGTTGGGCATAGTTGTCTTCATTATCAAACCGCTTTTCAGGCGTGATGCTTTTGTTAAGCGTTGTATGTACCACAGGGGTTTGTAAATAACGCTTGGCAAAAGACACCATGCCATTCATCTGACTGCCACCACCTGCCAACACAAAGCCACGGGTCAGATGCTCAATCAATCCCACCTGTTCAAGCGCCATCAGCACCTGATCTAATATGCTTTGATATCTTGCTTCAATGATTAAAGCCAATTCATGCAGGCTTATGGTCTTGACATCTTCGTCTTCGTTGGACTTAATTTCAATAAACTGGGCAGGGTCGACTTGTGTAGTATCGACAGTACCATGACGCTTTTTGAGCCTTTCTGCCTCATACATGCTTAGATTCAGCTCTGCTGAGATGTCCATGGTGACCTCAACCGCCCCATAAGGCAAGCACTTAGCGAACAGCAGCTTTTCTTCTTTATAAACACATAAATTGGTGGTGCTGTAGCCAATGTCCAGCAGACATACCCCCAACTTCATTTCTTCTGGCATCAACGCATACGCTGACATCGAAACCATATCAAACACCATATGGTCAACCCGTACGTTGGTGGAACGAAACAACGACTCCATGTTTTGTCGTGTTACCACAGGCAAAGACAATAAATGGTACATCACATTAATACCATCGGCGTACGTACCAATGGCATCATTGACCATCATATCATCATCATCAATCAAGATACCTTGCTGGGCGTATTGCATGACATAATGGTCATTGGCAATATCTTGCTCCTTGGCTTTTCCTAACGCTTCCACAATATGTTTGACGGATACAGTCTCTTCATCAATCACCACTTTGCCATGACTGTTACTGCTTTTCATCTCAGGCGTGGCAAAGCTTAACCAAATACTGTGGGCACGGCAATTAGCCATGGTCTCAACCGCATAAATGGCTTGGTTAATAATCTTCTTAAGTCGCTCTGAATGAACCACTCGGCCTTGATAAAACTCGTTGGTATTTACCTTGACCATTCCTCTGACTTGAATGTCATCTTTTGATATGACGCAAGCAACCACTGCATACACAGCAGTGGCACTTAAATGAATGACGACGTCAAGATTTTCATGTTGTTTCATGGTAAATAATGGTAAATAATCATAAACCGTCTTGGCTGATGTGTGTTACTTTAAACAATCTGTTATTCTAAAAATCTGTTATTCTAAAAATCTGCTATTCGTTAAAACGATTCAGGCACTTTCCATGAAATTGCCATGCCATTTTTATAACGCAAATCTAACGCTTGCATCTCATCTAAGCGTGGATGCAACTCAGTTTGTAATAAATGACTTAAGGTCATCAGCTTCTGAGTGGTATTTTCACCATCCACCACCACTCTAAGCCCTGTATTAAAACGGATAAGCCACGTCATGCGTGGGGTCAAAATCATGTCCTCAACCATCAGGTCTAAGGGGGCAAACCAACTGTTGACCTGTTGCATTTGTTGCATGATTGACTTGGCTTGACTTGGATCACCTTGCAAAGTCGTCCAATGCTCATCTGTCAATCGACGCTTCTCAAGTGGCGTGAATACCTCGCCTTTAGCATCAATAAATCGTTCACTACCAAACCGTGCCACAGGTTGCTTGGGCAATGCCTGCACCACAATGCCCTGTTGCCAATCCCTAGTGACTCGCACTTCATCAAGCCAAGAAAGCTGTTGGCTCACTTTAATGATGGCAGATAAATCGGTGGCAAAAAAGGTATCCGTCTGTTGTGCTAATAACTCAGACAGACGTTGATGTTCTTGTTGGGTTAATCCTGTTGGGTAAACGACAATTTTGGCAACGGGTGCTTGCTGATACAAACGATACCCAATCATCATGACCAATGCCAGCATTAAAAAAGCAAACACATAACCAAGCGTACCAAGCCAGTCCATCAATGAACGACCATGCAAATCAGTCATGTGTTGTTGAGTCATGGCATGCCCTTACTAAACTACCCAATAAAAATAACTTAACGAAAGATTTGCCAATCATTAAACAACCCATCAACCACTTTGATGAATCAGAAATTTAGTTAAAAATAGACAAAATTTGCACATACTTATTTATGTTTATGATACCGCATTTTTTGTCAAAACAATAGGCTATGGTATTGACATTTTTGTCAATTTACCAATGTTCTTCCAATTAAACATCATAGATTTTAACTGGGAACAAAATAAGTGATTGCTGTCTTAGTCGTTGTCTATATGACAGTCTAAGTTGTTGTTTATGTTTCTAATGATGGTTCTATCTATGTCTCTACCCATATTTTCAATCATGTCTTCAATCATATGTTCAAAGTCTGTGCCAAAATTTTCACACACAACTCATCAAACCCAATCCCTGCTTCT
>ERZ1023418.91-NODE-91-length-19239-cov-4.146216_pt1 | contig 19239 bp, 23 predicted proteins | sample MGYA00380511_ERZ1023418 | MGnify/ENA primary metagenome ERZ1023418 (study PRJEB33173, sample SAMEA4830370) | metagenome | study: EMG produced TPA metagenomics assembly of the PRJEB25223 data set...
GGCAACCCATGACGCTTTAGATAACTGATGCTCTCAGGTCTGGCATTATCCGCCACCAGCACATGCTCTGCCACATCAGGCAACGCCTTGATTAGTGCCACCGCCGTATCATCAATCTCAAGCCCCACCTGACTTATCTCATGCTCAATGTACAAGCAATCATCAGCCACCCATGACTTACTGCCAGCGGTTGGGTCTTGAGCAAAACCAAAATCCAAACCAAAATAAGGCCCATGCCACCCCTGCCTTGGGACAAAATCTTGTATCACAAACTTATCTTTAAACACCTGAGCATCGCTCATCTCAAGATAAGCCCCTTCCCATATCCATTGATACGTCGCATCATCAAGGCGTTCACGGTCAGCCAACCGCTCAACATCAAGCACCTTAGGGAAAAACGGATTGTCTTGATAATTAAGCTTAACAACCTTATCATGGCATGTTTGGCGAAACCGCTTATCAGTGGCACTACCACGAGTTTCAGGATTCCAAGTAACCCAAATCTCACTGCCATCTTCACGCACCGTTGGAATAAGCTTCGCCCACGCCTTTTCACTGACATTCTCCGCCTCATCAATCCAAGCAATCAAAATACGAGCCTTAGACTTTAAGCTATCAAGATTATGGCGTAACCCTGTAAAAACATAGCTGACCTGACGGTTCTTAGTGCGTATGTACTTCTCACCCACATCAAAATAATCATCAAGCCAAGGCACATCGCCGATGGCTTGCTTAATCTCTTGCATTGAACTGTCTTCAAGCGAATTCATAAACTCACGCCCACACAAAATCACCCCACTTTGACCCATCTGAGCAAACTGATAAGCACGCACCGCCGTCATCAACGCAAACGAACGAGTTTTAGCACTGCCACGCCCGCCATACGCCCCACGATAGCGAGCCTTACCCAAAAACACAGGAATAAGCTTAGGGGGCAACTCAATCTGAACTTTCATGGTGTTGTATGGTGGGTGCGACAAGCTCAATGACCATGGGCTTAACCGTCATACTGCCATCACTTGATGTGTGGTCAACCACTTGCTTATCAAAGCCCAATATCTTTGCCTTACCCATGGTGGCAGACACCGCCGCACTGGTCTGCGGTGTCTCACAATCCAAAGCAGCCATGCGAGCTTCTTCTAACTCTGCCAACAAATCATCAACCGTCAAATCATGACGCTGTCTGTGGCCTGCCTGCAACTCATCAACCTGTCTTTTAATCTTATCCATGGCTAACAACTCAGATGCCTTACGGTGAATGGTGGTGTTGCTCATATTATCAGCATGATAACTTTGGCGATACGCTTTAGACGCATTGCCAAGCTCCACATACAACTGACAAAAGCGTGTCTGTTTTGGCGTAAGTGTCGCCATGCTTACGCTCCTTTTTTAAGACGTTCAAAAAAGCAAAATCCCCACTTAAACAAGCAGGGATTATTAAAAATTTCTTAAAACTGTATTGAATTGTTATTTAGTTTAAACTACAATATGCCTATCAAGAACAGGAACGTACTTGATGAGCTGTTGGGCTTTGACCCAACCAAAAACGTTAAGGAGTAAGACGATGACTACCGTTCTCAAAATCATCGCCTTCATTATCCTGCTCCTAATAAGCGGTAACGCCTATTAAGCAGGTAGCCTAAAACGAGTACCAGTCGTCAAGGCTTGAGCTAGACCGAAAGGCTAGCCACTCCTTAACCCTTATACTACCACAAAGTCAGGATAAATCAATATGCCAACCAAACAGCCAAAATCTCGTAACCAAACCCAAAGAGAATCTGACCAAAGACGTGGCGTTAAACCAATCGGCTTTAAAGTGCCAGTCGAATTTGCCGAGCAGTTGGATAGGCTTGCCAAGCAAACAGGCTTAACCAAAAACATCATCATCATGCAAGCCGTTGAGCTTTGGGCAACCCAACAAAAATAACAACAAAAAAGGCGATGACCACCTAAGTCATCACCTTGTTGCAACTTTTTGCAAATCTAGCACAAATGTACCAGTCTCTGGGGTGAAAATCAAGCTTTTTTTTTAACAATTTCTCCCAAATAATCACACCTAAGCCATTGCCAACTTCTCACTGGCAATCTTAGCCAAAAAGCCCGAACGAGTATCATGGGTCTTAGCGATGTGTTCGTCCACTCGTTTGAGCAGATACTCATTCCACGACACATTAAAACGCACTTGCTTGCTAAATGCCATCTCGTCCACAGACACAAACGCCCAAGCGATGACATTGGCGTGGTCAGGGTCGCCTTGTAGCACTTCTAATGGCGTGGTGGTAAAATCAAACGCCAATCCACAGTCCAAAGTGGTCTCAATGTGGCTTTCTATGGCAGATTTGGTCTCATATAACAGCTCATCAATCGTATCACCAAACGCATAACAACCTGACACATCAGGAATGACGGCTGAATAATTGTTCATATCAGCATCTTTGCTAATGGCAACGGCATAATTCATCATGGGGTTCTCCTATGCTTTTATGATAAGGGTTGCTCCAGTCGGTTGTACTAGAGCGACGTTACTTAGAAGTTTATAAGTTTAGAAGTTTAACCCTGATTTTCGTTTTGCATCAGCCATCTGGTGACGTGATACGTCTTTTTCAGGGTGGCTTATGGTAATGATGCTTGGCATACCGTCCTTTTTAAAGTGGTGGTGACTGCCTTTGACTCTCACCAAAACCCAACCATCTGCTTCTAGCAACTTAATCAACTCACCGCTTTTCATAAAAGTTCCCTTGTTGTTTAAGCATGTGTATTATTACACACAATAATAACAAAGTCAAGGGTTATTGTGTATTTTTACCCATTGGTTTTAGCCTTTCACCGCCCTTTCATCGCCAACTGACGGTTGATAAACGCCTGAGCTTTTTCCAGTCGCTCTTGTGGACTGCTACTGGCGGTACTGGTGTTGATACGCTGTTCGGCAATCGCATCATATATTAAGCCTTCTGATGCGTGGATGGTCTGGAATTGCTTTAGCGTGTCGTTAAGCAGTTGTTGTAATTTGCGTCTTTCTTTGCTGATACGCTCATATTCAAGCAGTCCAATGGTTCGCCACAGGGCGTTGTATTCGGCATCTTGGTCTATTGGCGTGCCGCCGCTTATGGTCAGCTGATGGACATGGGCGATGGCTTTTGGCAAGTCGCCTAGGGCGATTTCGTCTATGTGGTTTACGCCCATATACTGATGCACCATACGATAGGCTTCATCATAGGCTAGATTTGTCTTACCAACCAAGGCACAGACGGCTTGACGAAGTGGGGTACGCTCATCTTTGGTTGATTTTTGGGGGGTGGTGTATTGTCCTGTTTTGCGAATGGTTGGGAGAACTTCTTCAAATACCCAGTCTTGGAATTTGACCGCACTTTCTAGCTTACTACCAAAAATCAAGCGGTAAACATCAGGCTCATAGATAACTCGCATTTTTTGGTTTCCACCATTAGTTTCAAGGGTACGGTGTTTTACCGCCCCCTTGCAATGCTGTTTAATGGCATCATTTGGGCGTGCATACCCAAGTGTTATAGCAACATCTTTGGCAACAAACATGGGCGTATGGCTGTCATCAAGCACCACACGGACGGATTGATTTTCAAAGTGAAAAGATTGAATTTGAGTGTTCATAAGAACCCCTGTAAGTTTAGTTAATGAATGCCACCCAATAAGGTAACGGGTCTCAACTACCGCTTACAGGCGGCTAGGCATATTCCCCACAGGGGGTGTTTTATTTTGCCTTATCAACCCGTCATAAGACGAATTTTGTTTTACTTTTTTACCGATGTGAGAATTTGCACATCGCTATTTTAAGTAAATTTTAGATACAAAAAAAATCACAATGACGGTGTGAATTTTCCGCTGTAAGTTTAGTAGTAGGCATACCATACCCCAAACCCCACCCCTTGTCAATCATTTTTAAGGCGGTTAAATCTTTTGTCTGACAATGCGTTCTGCTTGTTGCAACAGTTTTGCCACCGTTTTATGACAGACTTTTTTACGTCGCTTGTCCCCCATCTCATGTCCAAGACCACAGCTGGCCGCTCTGCTCCTCGCCGCACCCGTAACTAAAATTAAGCTTTTTTGTATTAATATGGATAAGGGCAAAAGCCAAACAAGACGGGGCGTAGGGTAGGGGTAGGAGCGGATAAAAAAATCACGGAAATTCACAATAAAAAATCCCCCACTTAAACCAATTAAAGAACAAGGCAATCAAGTTTAATATTTTGCTTTTCTTTATGATACTTTGTATTATAATTCTTTGTGGTATAAGAGAGATTCAATGATGTACACCATTGCCGAAACAGACCAATTTATCCGTCAAGTGTCTGATGTCTTGACAGATGATGAACGCCTAGAGTTTTTTAATTATTTGGCTAACAATCCTTTAAAAGGTGATGTCATTCCAAATGCTAAAGGATTACGCAAGATTCGCTGTTTGGCAAAAGGTCATGGTAAGCGTGGTGGGGCTAGGGTCATTTATTATAATATGTTAGATGATGGTTTGATTGTTGCTGTTGCCATTTATCCAAAAAGTGAACGTGAAAATCTAAGCCAAAGTCAACTCAAGCAACTTACCAAAAATAAGGAATAAGTCGTGGAGAATCTACCAAACTTTGATATTGATGAGGTTCTACAAGCCATCATTGCTGATGATACAGACCTTGCTGACCATCAAGACAGCTTGCATACTGCCTTGACCCAACTAAAAAATGGACAGTTTGGACGCACCTCTGTTGTTGCCACACCTGCCCAAATTCGCCAAAAAGCAAATCTGTCTCAAAGCCAATTTGCAAAAGCCCTTGGCATTTCGGCAAGTACTCTAAAGTCATGGGAGCAAGGTCAGCGTCAGCCCAGTGGGTCGGCTCGTGTGTTGTTGGGTTTGCTTGCCAAACGCCCTGAGCTTATCGGTGAGCTTGCCACTGGGTGAGAGGCCGCTGTGTGAGAAGAGGTTGGTAAGCAAGAAAAATACTGGCTGGCTCTTTATTTGTCTCTCAATAAATGCTTGGGTTTTGGTTGGTGGTTTCATGCGGTTGCGCGGTTGGTTGGGGCTGGCGTGGCGGATGGGCGTTTAAATGCTTGTAGACGGCGTTCAATTTCTTTTCCGCTATGACTGCTCCAGTCAATGGGTTTGTGGCTGTTGTCGGTCAGTCTGTGCGTTTTTGGTAGGGTGAATGTTGCTCCTTGGGCGTGTTCGGTGATGACTTGTTGGTAGATTTTACCAAAGTGGAGGGCGTATTTGTTGTTGCATGATGCCAGTTTGCCATGTCCTATGCGTCTGGTGGTTTCTGCTACGACGATGTGTAACCAGTTTCTTTTGGTGTCGCCACGTTTGCCACATTCTTGGCAGGCGTTTTCAAAGGCGATTTGGGCGTCTGGGTAATTTTGTTCGATTGGATTTCTTGCCAATGCCAAAAATTCTTTGGCGTTATTCGGTGCAAAATCCAAGTCAATGCTTAAGATTTTTGCTAATCCAAATTCACGTTTGGTGATGTTTTTGGCAGTCAAATAATTTGCCCAAATTAAGACGGTGTCGGTTTCCCATTCGCTGGGCTTCATTTTGTTTTTAAACCCCAGTTTCCACTGGGCAAATAGCTGGCCAATCGCCATGATTAGCTGGTCGCTGGGTTCGTTTTCGTTGCTCAAGATACTGTGATAAGGCTGTGTTAAGTTTGTCTGCGTATTCTGCGGTTGTAGGTTGTTTGTTAGTTGGCTGATGTGTTGCATGGTTTGCTCCTGTGAATTGGTTTTGTTGGTGTCTGTGTTGTTGGTTTTGTTGCATGGCTTTGGGTTGTTTGAGTAAAAATTCGCTCAGTCTTGCGTCAGATTGGCAGATGTAGCTGATGTCTTTTTTGCCGTGGGTTACTGCCCAGTTGTCCTGTGATGCGTTGTAGATGGCTTGTTTGATGTCTGTGATGTCTGTGATGTCTTTGCCGTCTTTGAGCCGTGCGATGATTTTGCGTTTTCGCTCGTCGGTGAGTTTCCACTTGGCTGGGTCTTTGTCCATGATGTCTAGCCAAAAGTCAAATATGTCTTGACTGGCTTGGTTGTGTTGGTCGGTTTTGCCAGTTTTGGCTGTGGTGTCGACAAGGGGGGCTTTAGGGGGTTTATTAATTAATTGGTTAATGGTTTATGGTTATGGCGTCGTTTTTTCCGTGATTTTGCGTTACCGTTTGGCTAAAATTGGCGTGATAAAGTGCGACAATGTCGTCAAAACTGGCGTTGCTATCAACCGTTAATCCCTTATCCGATAAGGCTTTAACCATTTTTTTGCGTTCTTTGTAGCGTGCTTGGCGTTGTTTGTCTGATAACGGCTTTGCGTGACCATTTGCGTGACTTTTGCCGTTATCTGTTTCGTGACTTGGCGTTATTTCTGCGTGACTTTTGCCGTTACTTGCTTCGTGACTTTCCGTGACCGTTTCGTTACCTGCTCCGTTACCCTTTTTTTGGTTGGCGTTGGCGGCGGTGTTGTTGTCTAATGTGTATTTGCCTGCCTTGAGGTTCTTGATTTCTTGATTGATTCTTGTGTGGTGGTATTTGCCTTTGTGATGGTTAAAGAATTCATCAAGGACGTTGTTAATCGCTTGGGTGTTTTCGTCGGTTAAGGGCAATAAAAGGTAACGGGCGATTTCTTCCACGCTACTAAATGGCTTTTCATTTAGGTAGTACCAGTCTATCAGGGTGCGATAGATGTAATGCTCAAGGGGGGTTAGGTGAGCGGTTCGGGCCCGGTAGTCTTTGATGTGAAATCCATAGTAGTGCATGGTGTTTGCCTTTTTGTTTTTGGTGCTTGGGCGTGGTGCTTGTGCCACCCTTTGGTTGGTGCAGGCTAGTGAGTGCCAGCTTGGGGCTTTATGTTTTCAATTTCAGCAAGTCGTGGGCATTTGTCACAGTTCATATTCCATCCTTAATACCGCAAGTCGTTGCGGTCGCTGATTTCGTCGTGAGCCAAATCATCTACGCTCTCGATACGTCTATAAAATTCTTTGTTGATTGCCAGCATGGACTCCAAAACCTCGGGCTTAAGCATTCGGTAATCTTGTGGCACGACTTTCAAGCCAGTCAATGCCAGCAGGTCGCACAGTCTTTCAATCTCGCCAGCATCGCCGTTTTCTTTGGGCTTTATCATTCGCCCGACAGTTGTGGCGTGCACGCCAAGCTTTTCAGCAATGACGCATTGCCCTACATCCGCAATACCCTGCAAGATTCTGCTTTGCATTCTGCGTGACCATGCAAGCTGTTCAGGGTTTAATTGGCTCATGCGGTGGCTTCCTGTTGTTGTAAATTCGCTACCAGCCCGCCATCTGTTTTGATTTGAATGACGGCTTGACGCTCAATGGGAATGCCTTTTGAACGCCATTTGCTGATAGTTGATTTAGAGACTTTGAGCTTTGCACTCAGGTCACAGTCTTTTGTGACACAGTAGAAAGATTTTAAATCATCAATAGTCATAAGTTTATCCTAATAAACCCAAATAGTTTCATATAGTAAACTACAAGTTTATGCGTATGTCAAGTTTTTGGTTTACCCTAGGAAACCAAAAGGAGTGTTTATGCAAGAACCTATAGATAGAATTAGAAGGTTAATGAGAGAGCGTGGGTTGAGACAGGTTGATATTGCCAACGCCACTGGTGCATCAAAAGGTGCGGTTTCTAAGTGGTTCTCAGGAACGTTTAGCCCTAGAAGTGAATACTTGGTAAAAATTGCTAATATATTGGACACAACCCCAAGCTATTTGTTGACTGGCGAAGGTAGCTCAACGACTGTTCAATCAGAGCAAGTGTGGGACAACAACGTCAGCCTACCAGATGACACCAAGCTACGCCGTGCCCCCATCATCAATTGGGTGCAAGCAGGGGCGTTTGCCGAGATGGCGGACGCTCACCATGACGATTGGGAATACTTTGTGGACAATGGCTTTGGCGACAATGTTCACTGGTTGCATGTACAAGGCGACAGCATGAGCCCAGAGTTTAAAGAAGGCGAGCTATTGTTGGTTGACCAAGACCGCCAACCCAAAGCAGGGGATTACGTGATTGCATTGGAGGGTGAACAAAACAAAGCGACATTTAAAAAATACAAACCAAGCTGTTATGACGAAACCCACGGCATCGAGTACTGCCAGCTTGTCGCCATCAACCCGTTTTATCCGCCCATAGACAGCCGTGCCAGGCCATTTAAAGTGATTGGCGTGGTGGTCATGCACAAGCGGAATTTGGTGTGATGGGCATAGGATGACAGGATTAGAGTTAAAACTAAAGGAGATTTTTTATGAAAATCACAGAAATATCTTTCGATGAAGTAGGGTTTAGAAATCTTCATAATTTATCTATTAATATATCACCAAGAGTTACAGTAATATCAGGACATAATGGTATTGGTAAGTCTACAATTTTAGGTTTAATAGCTAACGGCTCAGAATTAAGGTCTAGTAAAACCTTACTGGGGAAAAGCTTTAGAGCTGACTTTTCTGAAATATTTTTTCTGGACTATGCAGGAGATTTCAATGAAAGAAAAGAAGGTTATTCTAAAGCAACATTGACTTATGAATATAACGAACATACTATTGTCAAAGAATGCACAGTAACAGGTTCTCAAAAAGAGATAATTAATAAAAAACAATATAAGCCTTTTATGGGCAAGATAGATGAAACGTCTTTGACAGAAAAACAAGCTAAAGATTTAGAAGAAAAACATTCTGCTCAACCAAAAGAAAGGTTTATCTATATCCCAAGGATGAGAGTTATACCTAGGACAAAGATAGAAGAATCAACAAAAGACAAAGATTTTCTCGAAGAAAATAAGTTGGGAGGTTCTGCAAAAGTTGGAATACCCACGCTATACTTAGGTATGAGCAGAGTAAGTCCTATTGGCGAGTTTGAGACAAGCCAAATAACATTGAAATCAAAAATCCAGCCAGATGAAATAAGAGAATACATTTACGAATTCTTTAATGATGTCATAAGAGTTAGATCAAATGATGACAGCACTTTACACTCCCATTCTTTTGTTAAAAACAATAAACAGTCCTTAGTACCAAACTTTGATTACTCATCCTTAAATATATCGTTAGGTCAAGACTCTTTAAGCTCTATAGTGACGGCGTTTGCATCATTTAAGAAACTTGAATTAGAATTAGGGAGTGATTATCAAGGGGGAATTTTGGTTATAGATGAGATTGAAGCTGGATTACATCCTAAAGCTCAATTAAAACTCATGGAAAAAATAACAAGTGAAGCGAGAAAATTAAAACTACAGATAATTGCTACCTCGCACTCTCTAACAATTATGAAGTTTATTCTTGATAAGAACTTAAAAACTCCAGAAGAAGAACGGTCAGATTCTTTAGTCTATTTAATGGATAGCAATCTTCCAAGAATCATGTTAGACCCCACTTACACTAAAATAAAGTCAGATATGCTTTTGACAGCACCGCCTAAAAGTGATTCAGATAATTTTGTAAAAATTTACTTTGAAGATGACGAAGCAAAATACTTCTTCGAGAAAATTCTTGACTACAAAGGAATCCATGACGGTAAATTACAGTTTGGCCAAAAGCTTGAAAAGATTTCATTAAAGATAGGTTGTGAGATACTAATTAAATTAGCTCAAGCTGACAACTATTTCAAGACAGCCGTCCTGGTTGCTGATAACGATGTTGCCTCCAGTGAAACCAACAGGAAAGTTATTGAAAAATATGAAAACTTTTGTGTCTTACCTTCCAGTCAAAACCTAACTGCCAGCTCTTCTCCTAAGAAACGCACGCCTGAAGGCATATTGTATGACTTCTTACAGGATATGCTAACCAACTTTAAACAGTCTAACAATAGAGAATTTTGGAACAAGTCTGGATCTTTCACCAGTGATTTTGTCGAAGAGAACTTTTTAAATCTTAGCGAAAATGAGCGTTCTAACAGAAAGTCAATGAAAGATTGGTTTAGAAGAAGTCAGTATTATTTTGACGAAGTGAACTTAGTACACGAATGGTGCGCTAGAAACAATAAAAATGTTGACAATTTCATTTTAGAGCTTAACAATGCTGTCAACGCTGCCTTTAAAAATTTAGAACTGGCCAAAGAGTTTGAAAAATGATAACCTTCTTTTAATTGACATACTGATGGATTTTTTACATGAAACGCTCCCCGTCTCCACTACGTTACCCAGGCGGCAAAGCCAGTATATTTGGTATGACTAGAGACATTGTCTTTGAGTACAATCTAATGTCTTGTCAGTATGCTGAACCTTATGCTGGTGGTTGTGGACTTGCTCTTAGCCTTCTCTTTGAAGGCTATGTAAGCGAACTTTTTTTGAACGATATTGACCCTTCAGTAGCTTATTTATGGGATGCTATTCTTAATAGCCCAGATGAACTATGCAAACGTATTGATTCGGCCATACTTGATATTGATGAATGGAAGAAGCAAAAGTTGATTCAAAAGTTCAAAGCCCAAGCCAATCCCCTAGATTTGGCCTTCTCTACACTCTATCTAAACCGCACGAACCGTTCTGGCATTATTAAGGCAGGCGTTATTGGTGGACAAAAACAAAACGGCAATTATAAAATGGACTGTCGTTTTAACAAAGAAAGCTTGATCAGCAAAATTGAATCAATAGCTAAACGCAAAGACTCTATCAATATATATAATCTTGACGCCATAGAATTTATAGAGCACCTAGAAGGGCTAGAGCTCTCAAAACCTTTATTGATGGTTGACCCTCCCTACTATAGTAAAGGGAAAACGCTTTACACAAACTTCTACAACCATGAAGATCATGTGGATATTTCTAAAAAGTTGGCCAATACATATTTACCTTGGCTGCTGACCTATGACAACACGCCTGAAATACAGAAGCTTTATACACAATTCTCGCAGTATCAGTTTCAAATCAATTATAGTGCGGCCAAAAAGCGTGTGGGCACTGAACTATTTATCACATCAGATTACTTTGCTCATATCTCACATAAACGACTGCAATCGGCCTAGTTTTGCAGCTTAAACCGTCAAACCCGCCACCAAGCGGGTTTTTTTATTGCCCCAACCCACCAAACCACCCCACCCGTAACCCCGCTACGTTTACACATAGCGGGGGTTTTTTGTGTCGAAGAGTTTCTTGGTCAAAAAAAAATGTTTCTTTTAATAAACTTTTTCTTGACATCATTAGTTTCATTAAGTAAACTTTAATCATCAACAACAAACACGGAGTAGAGCAATGAGCGATTTGGTATCAATGATTATTTTATCTTTATTGTCTGCTCTATTTGTCGCAGGCAGTTTAAGAGCTTGTGACATCGAGTACGCCAACCAGCAAAAACAAATTGAAGAATGGAAATTTGAGCAAACTTATATCAGCCCCAGCGATGAAGTCATCATCGACTGGAATAACCCACCAAGTAAGTAACGTAATAAACGCAATCAATTCAAGGAAATAACGCTATGAACGCATTTATCACCGAAGCAAGCAAGAAAGCAAACGTATTGACGCATAACAACGCCATTGCGGCGGCAAGCCTAGCTAACGGCACGCACCAATCGCCATCAACCGACCCTTTGGACATTTTGGCCACCGAGTGGCTGGAGGCTAAAGAGGCAGAAAAGCTCGCAAATGAACGACGCAAAGAAATCGAGGCGGACATCATCTCATTGGTTGGGGTTGCCGAAGAGGGCACCACCAATGGCGAAACCGAACACTATAAGATTGAAACAGTGGGCAAGCTTACCCGCTCGCTGAACGACAGCCAGTTGCAAGCAGATTGGGACACTTTGCCCGATGAGATTAAAAAATGCGTGAAGTGGAAAACCAGCCTCGACACCAAAAACTTACGCAGCTTGGAGTCGATGCGAGATGACTTAATCCCTGTTATGTCTCGCTACCTAACCACCAAACCTGCCAAACCCTCGGTAGTAGTGGAGGCCAAATAATCATGGCGATCAAACTAACCACCACCAAACAGGCAACGGCAGACAATGGCATCAAGATTGTCTGCTATGGGCAAGCAGGGGCAGGTAAAACCGTCCTATGTGCCACCACGCCTGACCACGCCAAAACGGTCATCATATCCGCCGAAGCAGGGCTACTGTCTATCGCTGACGCTGACATATCCGTGATTGAAATCACTTCAGCAGACGATTTATTGGACGCTTACACATGGCTGACCCAAGACCCACAAGGGCAGTCGTTTGACTGGATTTGCCTAGACAGCATCAGCGAGATTGCCGAAGTTGTGCTAAACAAAGCCAAAAAAGACAGCAAAGACCCACGCCAAGCCTATGGCGAGATGCAAGAAAAGGTAGAAGACATCATTCGGGCATTTCGTGACTTGCCTCGCAATGTGTATTTCTCTGCCAAGATGGAAAGCTATCAAGACGACAAAGGCGTGGTGCGGTATCAGCCGATGTTCCCAGGCAAGCGACTGAGCAACGCTCTACCCTACTTTTTTGATGAAGTGTTCTTTTTACGGGTCGAAAAAGATGAGCACGGCGTGCCACAACGCTACTTGCAAACCGAAGCAGATGTCAAATATCACGCAAAAGACCGCTCTGGCAAGCTCAACTCTATCGAACGTCCCAACTTGGGGTATATCGCTGCGAAGATTCGTGGCGAAATGCCGAAAACTGAAGCAACTGAAACAACAACCGAAGTAAACAACGAAACTAACTCAACTCAAGGAGCCTAACCATGGCCTTACTTAACATGCAATTTAGTCAAGACGAAATCAAAGACGCTCAAAGCAATAAATTTGAGCTTATCCCAGCAGGCACTTACCTTGCAGAGATTAACCGCTCAGAGATTAAGCAAAACAACTCAGGCAGCGGCGACCGCCTTAGCTTGGGCTTTAAAATTTTAGACGGTCAATACACTGGGCGTTTGGTGTTTCAAGACATCACGCTGCGCAACACCAACGACATTGCCCAAAAAATTGGGCGTGAGCAGATGGCTCAATTGGTACACGCATGCGGCCGCACTAGCGTGCAAGACAGCTCAGAACTGCATGGCATTCCCATGAAAATAAAGGTCGCTATTCGCAAAGACAAAACTGGACAATATGAAGACCAAAACGAGATCAAAAAATTTGCCCCTATGGGTGGTAGCAGACCTAACTTTAACCAGCCAATGAGCAATCAAGGCACTCAAAGTCAAACGCCACCACCACAAACCAACCAACAAGCTCAAGCCAATGTGCCGCCTTGGCAACGGGCTTAAACAGATGGTGCTGTAGCAGAGCCATACACGCTAGGGCATATTTTGCAGAGCCTATGCAAAACCCCTCTTGTCAGAAAACCGCTACCGATTGACTGCCGTAAGCAGTCTTTTAACCTCGACAAATTGGGCGAGGTCACTCGCATTAATCTCCAGTTTGTCGAGATTAAATGAATTCATCAAAAGATTGAGGCGAAATAATGCCAAACCTAACCCCCTACACTCAAGACCCAACTGTTACCGCCATCTATGACGGCATCAAAGCAAAGCACGATGAATCGCCTCGTCGTTACTTGGGTGCGTCCATCATCGGCAAACCCTGTGCCAGACAACTTTGGTACGACTTTCGCTGGGTGCATTTCGAAGACTTTGACGGACGCTCATTAAGACTGTTTGAAACAGGGCATTTAGAAGAGCCTCGCATGGTACAAAACTTGCGAGACGCAGGCGTTGAAGTGTATGACGTGGACGAGAGCACAGGCGAACAGTTTGGCGTGATTTTTCACGGTGGACATTTTCGGGGGCATGCCGATGGTGTTGCTCTTGGCATTAAAGACGCACCGAAAACTTGGCATCTGCTTGAGTTTAAGACGCATAATGAAAAATCATTTAGTCAACTTGTTAAAAATGGCGTTGCCACTGCCAAGCCCATGCACTTTGCCCAAATGCAGGTGTATATGGCAGGAATGGGGCTGACTCGGGCGTACTATCTTGCCAAAAACAAAAACACCGATGAGCTGTACGGCGAACGGGTACATTTTAATAAAACAGTGGCAGAGGGCTGCCTTAATCGAGCAGGTCGCATCATTTTTGCCAATGAACCTCCGCTCAAAATCAGTGAAAAACCTAATTGGTATGAGTGCAAATTCTGCCCGTATGGTGATTATTGTCACGGAGGAGCAACCGCCCTACCCGACCCCATGCCAAACGCCAATTGTCGCACTTGCATTCATAGCACACCGCAACCCAATGGCGGTTGGCTATGCGAATTATTTAACACCCCTATCGCCTATGAGCATCAATTGCAGGGCTGTAGTGAGCATAGATATATCCCACAACTGTTGCCCAATTTGACTTATGACCACGCCGAAGATGGCGTCTTGGCAGACTCGCCAACCGTGTTTTATCGCAGTGGCGATGATGGTTATGTCAACAATGGCAAAGGGTCAGTAGTTACTGAAAGTGAATATCGTTGTGAGGATTTATGTACAAACTAAGAGATTATCAAGAACGAACACTAAACGAACTATACGATTGGTTGCATCGCCACCCTGACGGCAATCCCATTGTTGATGCGTGCGTGGGAGCGGGAAAATCCATCATTATTGCTGAATTTTGTCGCCGTGCCATTGAGCAATATCCACAAACTCGCATTGTCATGTGTGTGGCGTCTAAAGAACTATGCCAGCAGAACTTAGAGAAGTTAAGAGCAATATGGCCAGAAGCCCCTGCAGGTGTTTGCAGTGCAAGCCTAGGGCAAAAGGACACCGAATCGCAAATCATTTTTGCCACCATTGGTAGCATTACCCGCATTGCTCATGATTTGGGCGAAGTAAATTTATTAATCATTGACGAGTGCCATAACGTCAACCCTGATAATGCAGGCATGTACCGCACCTTTATCAATGACCTTAAACAATACGGCAGCCCTTATTTGTGCGTCATTGGCTTTACAGGAACGCCATTTCGTGGTGATGGCGTATGGCTTTGGCAAGGCAAGGACCCACTGTTTGCTGGCACTGCCACGCGCGTATCTATGGATGAGCTACTAAAGCAAGGCTATCTTGCTCCACTGGTGGTTGACCGTGGGACGCCAGAAACCATTGACGCAACCAACGTCAAAGTAGTGGCTGGTAACTATGTGGTCAAGCAACTAGAAGACGTGGCGATTGATCCTGCCATTATCAAAGCCACTGTAGACGATATGTTTATCAGAGGATCCGACCGTAAAAAATGGCTCGTATTTTGCGTTACTATTGCCCACGCCGAAGCCGTGCATGAAGAGTTAGATTTGATTGGTGGCTTACGTCCAGAAATCGTCACCAGCAAAACGCCAATGGGCAGACGGGCAGACATTTTAGAGCGTTTTAAATTACCAAAGGACAACCCAAAAGCGGTGAATTGTTTGGTGAATGTGGCTTGCTTAACCACAGGATTTGACGCACCAAAAACTGATTTAATCGCTTTGTTACGCCCAACTAAATCGCCTGTACTGTATGTGCAGATTGCAGGGCGTGGCATGCGAATTGCCGACGGCAAACAAGACTGCTTATGGCTGGACTACACGTCCACCACTCGGGACTTAGGCCCTGTCAATCTTATTAAGGGACGCAATAAAATCACCATGCCAGAATGTGAGAGTAAAGCCCCGTTTAAGTATTGCCCTGAATGCGGTAATAAAAATCCCATCCACGCTATTGAGTGCATGGAGTGTGGCGAACCCTTACCACCACCCAAAAGCGATATGCACCAAACCAGTGCGAGCATCGCACTACCTTTACACGGTTTTCAGCCACCTGAACAACATTGGTTTGATGTTAAACGCATTGGTTACTTTAAGCATCAGGGCAAAGGCGATAAACCGCCAACCTTGCGTATTGATTATTTTTATAACGATTTTGAAGAACCGATTAGCGAGTGGAAGTGCTTTGAGCATGACGGTTTTGCTCTACGAATGGGTTCACAATGGTGGGTCAATCATATGCCACATAAAGACGTTCCGCTCACCGTTGATGACGCAATTGAACGCATACACGACACAACAGACGGGACGATAAAAATGCCAAACCGCATTCTGTGCCAAAAAAACGATAAGTTTTGGCAAGTTAAGAAGTATGAGTATGCGAAAAATTTGGCAGATGAGCCGAAGTTGATTAGTCATCAATCTAAAACCGTTGATGACGGCCTGCCGTTTTGATAAGTGATAAAAAAAGGAGAGCGAGATGGCAACCCTACTGATTAACAACGAACAGAGCGTTGGCGAAGTGGTTAACCTTGATTGGATTGGCAAAGACTTGTTCTGTCAAATCACAGGCATTTCACCCAAAGCAATTCACAACCATCGTAAACGGTGGCAAGAAATGGGCTTGAGTATTTGCCAACTCTTACCCTATAGCAAAAGTTACATTTACAGCTTGCAGGAATTTTACAAATGGTGCGATCAGCTAAACAACGAAAACTGCCTGAAGGTGTGCGAGTCCGAGAAAACGCCGTGCAAATCAACTTCATCGACCACGATGGCAAAAGACGATGGATTACGCTCCCGAACCCAGCGACGGTTGAAGGCATCCGTGCGGCAGCCAATACCCGTGCTGAGCTGATTCATAAGAAAGCATGGGGCATATTGACTGAGGCGGAAATTAATATTACTTGTGGTATTAAAACTGCTGAAGAGGTGAACCGCCCCACGTTCGCCGAGTATGCCCAAATGTACTTGGACAACTTAGACTCGGATAATGTCAGCACTCGAAATAAATACAAAGGGATTCTAAACAAACATTGGATGCCAGCATTTGCATTAACGCCTATCGCCGATATTAAACCTGCCGACATTCGTCAGCGTGTTAATGAAATAGATTTTAATGCCGAAAAGACTCATAACAATGCACTCATCCCCTTACGAGGCGTTTTTGCCTTGGCGTTCGATGATGAAGTGATTGACGACTTGCCCACCAAACGCATTAAAAACAAAAAGTTTCAAGCAGAAGACCCTGACCCTTTCACAGAAAATGAAATGCAAATCTTGCTAGGCTGGATAAAAGAGAACGCCAGCGACATAATGCTGTATTGGTATTTTGAGGTAGCGTTTTGGACAGGAGCAAGACCAAGCGAGCTAATCGCTTTATTGTGGGGTGATGTTGACCTAAAACAAGGCACAATGCACATTAGCAAAGGAAGGGTTAAAGGCATACTGCAACACAAAACCAAGACGTCAAAATCACGTTTGGTGTATCTAAACGACAAAGCAATCTATGCGTTCGAGCAGATACGAGAATTGAAACGAGGAGATGACCACGTTTTTGTCAAAGAAGATGGGGCGTACTGGAAGCATGAAAGCAATATGCGGTCAGTTATGCGGTCGGCTACAAAGAAAACGGGCATACGTCATAGACCAGCATATAATACCCGTCACACCTATGCGACCATATTGCTTATGAACGGGGTTAATCCAGCATTCGCCGCTAACCAACTCGGACATAGCCTTCTAATGTTCACAAAAATCTATAGCCGATGGATTCATGGTGAGCAATCTCGCAACGAAATAAACAAGCTGAACGGTTAGATTGTGTCAAAAGTGTGTCAAATAAAAAAACCAGTACCATCAGGCACTGGTTTTGTAAAAAACTTGGCGGAAGCGGAGAGATTCGAACTCTCGAAGGGCTATAAACCCTTGCCGGTTTTCAAGACCGGTGCATTCAACCGCTCTGCCACGCATCCAATAGGACGGCTATTATAAAGCATTTTTTACCAAATGCAAGCCAATTGATGTGATTTTTAGCCAATCAGTAAACAAAAAATCATCATCACCCTTGTGCATGTGTGCATGTCATTGATATCTTTAAAATATGATACAATACCATTTTTTATGATTATCCATTTTTAAGCCATTTTTTTAAGCCATTTACTTAAACCATTTTGTCGAGCCATTTTATGTCCAATACTCCCAACAATGCCCCCAATATCCCAATTCAATCGACCGATGCCATTGCCAAAATGCGAGTGGCTGGTAAGCTTGCCAGCGATGTGCTGGTGATGTTAGATGACCATGTTAAAGTTGGTGTCAGCACCGAGGCCCTTAACCAAATCGCTCATGACTATATCGTCAATGTGCAACAAGCCATTCCAGCCCCACTTAACTATCATGGCTTTCCAAAATCCATCTGCACATCAATCAATCATGTGGTGTGCCACGGCATTCCAAGCGATGACAAACTGCTTAAAGACGGTGATATCATCAACATCGATGTGACGGTCATCAAAGACGGCTATTATGGTGATACATCTAAGATGTGGATTGTTGGTGAGGGCTCTATCATGGCAAAACGCATTTGTGATGTGGCTCAAAGGGCGTTGTACGCAGGCATGGCAGTAGTGAAAAATGGGGCACATTTGGGGGATATTGGAGCGGCAATCCAGCAAGTGGTTGAGCCAGAACGCTTTAGCATCGTGCGTGAGTTTTGTGGCCATGGCATCAGCAATCAGTTTCACCATGAACCACAGGTCATGCACCATGGGCAGGCAGGCACAGGCATTGAGCTGAAAACGGGCATGACCTTTACGATTGAACCGATGATTAATCAAGGCACTTGGAAGACCAAAATCATGCCTGATAAATGGACGGCAATCACCAAAGACCGTAAGTTATCTGCCCAATGGGAGCATACTTTGGTGGTTACTGATGATGGTTGTGAGGTGTTCACCGCTCGCCCTGAAGAAGATTTAAGTTTTTTGACACCATAAGACGTTTTAGTACACAAACCGCTTACTTTTAGGCGGTTTTTTTTGTTAAATTGAGCATCATAAAAGTGGGTATCATAAAATAGACAAGTGTTACTTTAACACTTGTTCATATGTGCAAATTTTCATATGTGCAAAAATTTGATTGATAACGATAAAAACACGCTTAAAAAAGGATGACTTGGATTTATCATGCGTTTAAATCACCTTCCTAACACCAACCACGATATAACGGTGCTAAAACTGGCAAAGCCAAAATTAGCAAAGATTTTGCCACTTTTAGATAATGACAATACTGATTCCAGAGGTCTTGTGTCCGAACAATTATCCATGTGGCTTAGTCAAACCTTAACCACATTGGACACCGCTTTAGCCAATGGTGTGAGCATTCGTCAAGTGGTGCAAGCTCATGTGGCGGCAATCGATGATTTGTTGGTGGCGTTGTTTGAGCATCATCAGCTGAAAAATCATGGGCTGGCACTTTTCGCTGTGGGTGGTTATGGTCGGGGTGAGTTGGCACGGCATTCAGATGTGGATATTTTATTGTTGTATCAAGACGAACTGGCAACAGGTGTTGATAAGCATGTT
>ERZ1023418.93-NODE-93-length-18795-cov-4.063340_pt1 | contig 18795 bp, 15 predicted proteins | sample MGYA00380511_ERZ1023418 | MGnify/ENA primary metagenome ERZ1023418 (study PRJEB33173, sample SAMEA4830370) | metagenome | study: EMG produced TPA metagenomics assembly of the PRJEB25223 data set...
CACTCATGGACAAGATGGCGTGATTGATGCCCAAGGCTATGTGCTAAATGACACGACGGTAGAAATTTTGGTTAAGCAAGCCTTAAGCCATGCCCGTGCTGGTGCAGACATCATCTCACCGAGTGACATGATGGACGGACGGATTTTGGCAATTCGTCAAGCCTTTGAACAAGAAGGTTTTGCCAATACTGCCATCATGGCATACTCCGCCAAATACGCATCAGCCTATTATGGTCCTTTTCGTGATGCAGTTGGCAGTGCTGGCAACCTAAAAGGCGGACACAAAAAACAATACCAAATGGACTTTGGCAACCGCTCAGAAGCCTTACATGAAGTGGCATTAGACATTGCTGAAGGGGCAGATATGGTCATGGTCAAACCAGGACAACCCTATCTGGACTTAATCCGAGAGGTCAAAAATACCTTTGGTGTGCCAACATTTGCCTATCAGGTTTCAGGGGAATACGCCATGCACCAAGCTGCCATTGCCAACGGTTGGCTCAGTGAAGCGGTGATTTTAGAATCACTCATCGGTTTTCGCCGTGCTGGTGCAGATGGCATCTTGACTTATTATGCGTTGCAAGCGGCTCGTATGCTAAATGAAAGCTAACATCAAACCAACATTAGGCAATCTTACCAATACTAATCTTAGCAACGCTAAATCTTGGCAATGACTGGGCATTATCTGTATAATGACAAACATTGGTCGTTGTTATTTCACATTGATGTTTAACATTTCGCATTGATGTTTAACTTTGTTATTGTTTAACTTTGTTGTTGTTTAACTTTGTTGTTGTTTAACTTTGTTGTTGTTTAACTTTGTTGTTATTTAATATTATTTTAATGATGCCTTTTGGAGGTAAATTTGTCACGTTGGTTAGAATTTATGGGCAACCACCCTTTTTTATTTGGGTTGCTTGGGGTATTGGCTATCATGCTGTTTAGCATAGACAGCAAACGCAGTGGTAAAAAAATCTCTGCCAACGCATTGGGCAGTTTGGTAAATGACCAAAATGCCCAAATCATCGATATCCGTGCCAAAAAGAAATTTGACACAGGCCACATTCAAGGCAGTCGCAACATTCCTTTTACCGAATTAAAAGACCGCTTAGATGAATTACGTGCCATCGAAGCCCCCATCGTGGTGGTGTGTGACATGGGAATCCAAGCAGGAACAGCGGTGCAAATGCTTGATAAACCGAGTGCATATCGCCTAGAAGGTGGTATTGGTGGTTGGCAAGCAGCTGGCATGCCGTTGGTTGGTGGTAAAAAGCGTTAAGTAAAAAAACGTTAAACGCCACAAATTAACTGCCTTACTATCCCTTGTACCCCTTGTTTTTTATGACAACTGCCCCATAAACATAAGGTAAGTTATCCATCATTTTTTTAAAATGGAGTTTTTATGACTGCTCAAGTAAAAGTTTATACCACCCCCATTTGCCCTTATTGCTCAAACGCCAAACAACTATTAAAATCAAAAGGTGTGGACTATGAAGAAATTGGCATGCACGACATCAGCAGTGCAGAGCGTCAAGAACTGATGAAAAAAACCAACAACTACCGCACTGTACCACAAATTTTTATTGGTGATGCTTTTATCGGTGGTTTTGATGAATTAAACAAACTGAATCAACAAGGCAAACTGGACGACATGTTGGCAGGTTAGACTGTATTTTTTGTATGATGTCATTGAATTTGTTATGATGTCATCTTTGTTGGCTTCATTATTCATCAGCGTTTATCAGCCCACTTTTTATAAGCTTATTTTCACATTTAAACCCATTTTTAAGCCCATTTCCATACTAAGGAGAACACCATGGCAGAAGAACAAGCACAACCACAATTGGCACTAGAGCGTATTTATGTTAAAGACATGTCTTTAGAAGTCCCTGGAGCAGAAGTTTTTACCAGAGAGTGGAATCCAGAGCTTGACATCAATTTATCAACCAGTGCAGAGCAACTTGATGAGTCGCATCAACAAGTTGTCTTAACCGTAACAGTCAGTGCCAAAAATGGCAACGAAACCGCTTTTATTGCTGAAGTGCATCAAGCAGGTATTTTCTTACTTCAAAATATCCCTGAAGAGCAAATGGGTCATCTATTGGGTGCTTACTGCCCTAACGTGCTGTTCCCTTATGCTCGTGAAGTCATCAGCGACATCGTAACTCGTGGCAGTTTCCCACAACTGTTATTGGCTCCTGTCAATTTTGACCAAGCTTATATGCAAAGCCAACAGCAAGAGCAGATAGCCAGCGAAGGCAACGCTTAAGCTTGTCATAAGCACATCATAATCAGCATGTCATCAACAGTGAAACATGCCCATCATTGCATTAGCTTAGACTTTTGTCTAAGCTAATTTTTTGTCCGCCATCTCTTTTATCCGCCATCTCTTTTAAAAACCACACTGAATCAGCTTCAATTTTTTTAACAAATAGGCTTTTTGATAGACAGCTTTTTAATAAACAGGCAATGACATGCACATTCAAACACAAACACCCAGCGAATTGGCACAAGCATTACAAGAGCCAACCTTAAAACTTAGTCAAACTTTAATGGCACGTCCATCTGTTACGCCAAACGATGTTGGTTGCCAAGAGATTATCAGCCAACAATTAGCACCACACGGTTTTGTTGCTGAGTATCTACATTTTGGTGATGCCAATCAAACAGGGCAACATGCCCAAGTCAAAAACTTCTGGCTTCGCCGTGGGCAGACGTCTCCTGTTTTTTGTTTTGCAGGGCATACCGATGTTGTCCCTACGGGTGATGTGGATAACTGGCGATTTGACCCCTTCACGCCGACTTTGGCAGATGGCCATCTTTGGGGACGTGGGGCAGCTGATATGAAAACTGCCATTGCTGCTTTTGTGGTGGCAACTGATAAATTTATCAACGATTATCCAAATCATCAAGGTTCTATTGCCATGCTGATAACATCAGATGAAGAAGGACCTTCGATAAATGGCACAGTCAAGGTCATCGATACGCTAGAAGCACGACAAGAAAAAATTGATTATTGTTTGGTTGGTGAGCCTTCTAGCACAGATGTTTTGGGTGACGTGATTAAAAAGGGACGGCGTGGTTCACTGGGTGGTGTCCTGACGGTAACAGGCAAACAAGGACATGTGGCGTATCCACATCTGGCAGTCAATCCCATTCACGAATTTAGTGCTGCTTTAGATGAATTTATTCATACTCAGTGGGATAATGGCAACGACCATTTTCCAGCAACCAGCATGCAGTTGTCTAACATTAATGCTGGCACAGGGGCTAACAATGTCATTCCTAAAACGCTCACAGCGGTGTTTAATTTTCGTTTTTCTACTAAAACCAATGTCGATGCACTCAAACAACAAACCCATGCCATATTTGATAAACACTTTGCCAACAGCACCGCCCAATATGCCATAGATTGGCAATTGTCTGGCAATCCGTTTTTGACCGCAAAAGGTGAGCTGGTTGTTGCCACCCAAACCGCCATTAAAGCAGAGCTGGGATTAGACACACAGCTGTCCACTGCTGGCGGTACGTCTGACGGACGCTTTATTGCCCCCACAGGCGCACAAGTGGTTGAGTTGGGGGTGCGTAACGCCACCATTCATCAGATCAATGAAAAGGTTGAGGCGAATGATTTGGGTAAATTGGCAGCGGTGTATTATCGAATATTATGTCAGCTGTTGGTGAGATAGGTGCTGTTAAGCAGATGGCCAGTCATATAGAGGAATGATTGTCAGATGACCATCAGTGCAATACAATAAAAAGCATGCCAATCAATCAGATAACCAATCAATCAACCAAACAGGCAATCTTATGAATCATGATGTAAAGAATGCAGCACAGTCAATATACAAACCCCTAAAAAAGTCAAAAAAACTACAAAATGTTTGCTATGACATCAGAGGACCTTTGTTAAAGACCGCCACCCGTATGGAAGCTGACGGCCATCGCATCATCAAGCTCAATGTCGGCAACCCTGCCCCTTTTGGCTTAGATGCCCCACAAGAGATTTTACAAGATGTGGCATTCAACTTACACAAAGCCACAGGTTACTCTGATTCGCAAGGGATTTTTTCTGCTCGCAAGGCAATTTTGCAATATTATCAAAACAAAGGACTGCTGTCGGCAGTTGATGTGCGTGATGTCTATCTGGGTAATGGGGTGTCTGAGCTGATTGTCATGTCCATGCAGGCTCTGCTTGATGACCATGATGAAGTGCTTATCCCCATGCCTGATTATCCGTTATGGACTGCCGCCACCCATTTGGCAGGGGGTAAAGCGGTGCATTATCGCTGTGATGAAGACAACAACTGGCAACCCAATCTTGAGGACATCAAAAGTAAAATCACCCACCATACTCGAGCCATTGTCATCATTAACCCCAATAACCCCACAGGGGCGTTATATTCAGATGATAATCTCAAACAAATCATCAAACTGGCAAAAGAGCATGATTTGGTGCTAATGGCTGATGAAATTTATGATAGGGTGCTTTATGATGATGCCGAACACCACCCCATTTGTACCCTAACCAAAGACGTATTGGTGCTGACATACAATGGCTTATCTAAATCGCATCGAATCGCAGGCTTTCGTTCTGGCTGGTTGATGTTGTCTGGTAAAAAAGACCATGCCCAAGATTTTATTGAAGGTTTAGACATGCTATCGTCCATGCGATTATGTGCCAACGTGCCTGCACAATATGCCATTCAAACCGCCATGGGTGGTTGTCAAAGTATGCAAGCATTGACATCTGAAGCAGGGCGATTATATAAACAACGACAGCTGGCAATCGAACGACTAAACGCCATTGATGGCATTTCTTGCACCATGCCACAAGGGGCATTTTATTGTTTTCCAAAGCTTGATTTGGACGTATATCCCATCAAAGATGATGTGCAACTGATGATGGAGTTATTAGAGCAAGAAAAAGTGTTGATGGTACAAGGAACGGGGTTTAATTGGGACAGACCTGACCATTTCCGTGTGGTCTTTTTGCCTAATATTTATGACTTAGAAGAAGCCTTAGAGCGGTTGGAACGGTTTTTTAACAACAAACGCCAACAGTTTGGGACAGCTTAAACTGCCTGACATGACATCATGATGTCAAGCATGGTTGTTTTAGGTAAATTGACCATTTGAGCATGCTTTTTTTATTAATTTACGCTATGCTATGCAACTTTATCTTATTAATCAATCTTATTCATCACATCATATTATTGACCACACAACCGACAGAACATGTACCATGACCGCTAAAATCTCCATTGATGCACAAAACCCATCAAACAATACCAGTAATGCTATCAACTATGATAAGCTGACATATCAACCTGCCATCTTTGAGTCTGCCCAACAACAACTTTGGCAAAACGAACGTCGCTATGAAGTCAGCAACCAAACAAATGACAAGCCCAAACGTTATATGTTGTCAATGTTTCCCTATCCCAGTGGCAAATTGCACATGGGGCATGTGCGTAATTATACCATCAGCGATGTGCTGTCACGCTATTATCGCCTAAAAGGCCATGAAGTCATGCAACCCATGGGTTGGGACGCTTTTGGCTTGCCTGCTGAAAACGCCGCCATCGCCCATCACATTGCCCCTGCTGACTGGACGTATAAAAACATTGCCAACATGCGTGAACAACTAAAATCATTGGGGCTATCGATTGATTGGTCACGTGAGTTTGCCACCTGTGATGCCGACTATTATCGCTGGGAACAATGGCTGTTTATCCAGTTGTTTAAAAAGGGATTGGTCTATAAAAAACTGGCAACCGTCAACTGGGACCCTGTCGATAATACCGTGCTTGCCAATGAACAAGTGGTCGATGGACGTGGCTGGCGAAGTGGGGCGTTGGTTGAAAAACGAGACATTCCCATGTATTACTTTAAAATCACTGACTATGCTGATGAACTGCTAGATGACTTAGACCAGCTAGAGGGGCATTGGCCTAAAGAAGTGTTGACCATGCAACGCAACTGGATTGGTCGATCCCAAGGCATGGAAGTCCATTTTCCCTATACGCTAAACGACAAACCCCATACCCTAGATGTGTTCACCACACGCCCAGACACACTCATGGGAGTAACTTATGTGGCAGTGGCGGCTGAACACCCATTGGCTCAACACGCCGCTGAAAATAACAGCAAGATTGCCCAATTTATCCAAGAATGCAAACAAGGCTCAGTGGCAGAAAAAGACCTTGCCAAAGCCGAAAAAAAAGGCATGGACACAGGACTTAGCGTTACCCACCCCATCACTGGTAAAGACGTGCCTGTCTGGGTTGCTAACTATGTGTTGATGAGCTATGGTTCTGGTGCGGTCATGGCAGTGCCTGCTCACGATGAGCGTGATTTTGAATTTGCCAATAAATATGCCCTGCCCATCAAACAGGTGATAAAACCAGACCGTGAATTGACTGACGATGAACAAGCATTCGACAACAGTCAATGGCAAGATTGGTACGCTGAACGTGGCATCAGCATGAACTCAGACAGTTCTGGTGAGATGAATTTTGATGGCTTAGATTTTGATGGCTTAGATTTTGATGGTATGGTTCGTGCCATTTTGGCAGCAATAGAATCGCAAGGTTTGGCACACACCACCATTAATTACCGTTTGCGTGATTGGGGCGTGTCCAGACAGCGTTATTGGGGTTGCCCCATTCCCACCATCAACTGTGAGCATTGTGGTACTGTGCCTGTCGATGAAGCGGATTTGCCCGTTGTGTTACCGACCGATGTCATTCCAGATGGTAAGGGCAATCCGCTAAACCATCATCAAGCATTTTTACACACCACCTGCCCCAAATGCGACAGCGATGCCACTCGTGAGACTGACACTTTTGACACATTCATGGAATCCAGCTGGTATTATGCCCGTTTTGCATCGCCCCACTTCGAACAAGGCATGATTGACAAAACAGGGGCGGATAAATGGTTGCCTGTTGACCAATATGTTGGTGGTGTTGAACATGCGGTCATGCACTTATTATATGCTCGTTTTTTTCATAAACTGATGCGAGATGAAGGTTTGGTCAGTGGTGATGAGCCATTTGCCAATTTATTGACACAAGGCATGGTATTAGCAGGCACTTATCTGCGACACAATGATGACGGCAGCACATCATATTATTATCCCCATGAAGTCGATGTTAGGTTTAATGAACGTGGTCAACCCATCGATGCCATATTAAAAGCCGATGGACAACCCGTCATCATCGGTAAAATCGAAAAAATGTCCAAATCAAAAAACAATGGTGTTGACCCACAACAAACCATTGACACATATGGGGCAGACACCGTACGCCTATATACCCTGTTTACCGCCCCTGCTGACCAGACCTTAGAGTGGTCAGATGATGCCCTAAAAGGACCTTATAACTTTCTTAAAAAAGTGTGGCGTTATGGCATGGAATTGTCCTATTCACTGGCAGAGCATCAACTCAATTCTGTCAATCTGTACGCCAACACCACTTATCAAGCCGACAGCTTAAGCAAATCTGCCAAAGACTTACGCCGTAAAACTCACGAAACCATCAACAAATTAGATGATGATTTGGGTAAACGGTTGGCACTTAACACACCTGTGTCATCGCTGATGGAATTGGCAAATGAGCTGAGTCATTTCAACCCACATCACGAACAAGACTTAGCCGTTGCCAATGAAGCCTTGGTTAATTTATTGATTTTATTGTCCCCTTTTGCCCCACACATGGCAGAAGCATTATTGACGGAGCTTGGGCATGATACGTTAACATTAAAGTTCCCAAACATCGATGAAACCGCCTTAGTAAAGGACAGCATCACCATGGTGATACAAGTCAATGGCAAAGTGCGTGGCAAAATGCAAATCGCCCCAAATAGCGACCCAGAGCAAATCAAAGCCCAAGCCAAACAAACGGACAGCGTGGCAAAATTCTTAATTGGTGATATTAAAAAAGAAATTATTGTGCCTAATAAATTAATCAACATTGTGGTTGTGCCAGCTTAATTTTAGGATTGGATTATGGTTCGAATGACTTATTTTGGTGTTATTCGGTTATTCACCGTCTTTGGATTATGCCAAGCCTTGTCTGCTTGTGGCTTTCATCTACAAGGTCAACAGCCCCATGCGTCAGCAAACACCCATATGTCAAATATCAGCACACAATTACCTGTGCTGATTGACGCTCAGACATCTAAGTCTGCTTATGCCCTGCGTTTAAGTTTGCTAAAACAACTGACTCGTTATGATGCTGATGCTCATATTGCCGACATAAACGACCAACAGGAGCAAGCCACGTTAGCCAGCTTAGGGGTGGAGACTGCTAACCGAATCAGCATTGACGATGTGAGCATTCAAAAATATCAGCTGGCCGGACTGCTTACCGAAGTGCGTCTGACCATGACTGCCAAAATACGTTATCATATACACAATCATGTACACAATGTTCATGACACACCAACCACGCATGATCGCACATTCACCCATCACCGAACATTGATGGTTGAGCGTAGCTATCAATACAACCAAACTTCAGTCAGCGTAGAAGACTTGCAACGCACCCAAACCGAAATTGAGTTATATCATGCCATGGCTCAACGCATCGCTGACCAATACATTGCTTTATCAACCTTAAAGTAGCCCTGATACAAGCAGTGTGTCCCAAACGGTAATTGCTCATGAATCAGCCTTTTTTAAGTGCATTTGATGCCATCAATTCTGCCAACACAACCCTAAGTCCACTTGGTTTTTGGTTGGCACACGGCGATGAGCGATTACTTCAGCAATGGTTTGCTGATGCTCTGTTGGCACAATGGCAACAGCTTGGGCTTAGCCATCAACGCATTGAGCTGATTTCTGCCAAGACTTGGTACGATGTCATCAGCGAGCTGAACAGCTTATCATTGTTTGACCCTGCCAATGCAGTCATCGTCTTAGGCAATCACAAACCTGATAAAGATGCCATCACCCAGCTGACTGACATGGCATCGGCTTCAGCATCGATATCAGCATCGATGTCAGCATCAATAGCAACCGCACAAAGCTCCCCATCACAAAGCTCCCCATCACCTACTTTACTTTGGTTAACTGACAAACTGGACAAACGTGGCTTGGCTGGTAAATGGGTTGCCCCATTTAAACAATATGGTCAAATCGTCGACTGTCGCATCCATGACGAACGGCAACGACAACAAATTTTAGCACAGCAAGCCCATCATTTTGGCATACAGCTATCATCTCAATCTTGGAGCAGACTGCTTGAGCAGACTCAAAATAACTTGCTTGATGCTTATCAAACCTTGTGGCGATTGTCTTTTTTATGGCAAGCTGATGAACTTAATAAGCCGATTAATGACGAGCAGTTACAAGCAGGGTTGGTCAGTCACAGTCAATTTAGCGTCTATGATTTGTCCCAAGCGATATTACTGGGCAACGCTCAGCAAGTGGTAAAAATCGTTCATGCTTTAAAATACGCCAAAGAGCCAGAAAGTCTGGTACTGTGGGTGTTGGCAAAAGATGTGCGACTGTTACAACAGCTTGTTAGCGGACAATCAATGCCATCATTAGGCATCTGGCAAAGTAAACAGCCGTTGTACATCTCAGCACAACAACGTCATACGCCTGCCAATATCAACAGCTGGTCTACTCAGTTATACCACTGTGACCAAGCCATTAAGGGCGTTATCAAACAACCTGCATGGGAGATTATTTTACATTTGGCACTGGACATGGCAGGCATGCCCATTTTTGCCAAAAAATAAACACCCAGCATGACGCTGGGTGTTTATTCGTTTCTCATTCATTCGTTAATCAACTGATAAAAACAGCGGCTTAGAATTTATAATTTAAGCTGGCAAAATAAGAACGTCCAGCCCCATAAATGGGTGTTCCCCAGTTGTTGGTTTTAGTACCAAGCTCTTCATTCATCGACATGGTACGACCTTGTCCCATATATGCACCACCCAATGGTAAGGCATATTTTTTATCCAAAACATTGTCCACACCAACAGTCACTGTCATATTTTTCCAGTCATAAGCTGTGCTTAAGTTTAGCAAGCCATAACCTGCTGTTTTTAGTTCATTACGGGGGGCAGAAACTTTATCTTTTGCCGTAACACCAACAATCTCAAGCTTATTATTCCAACCCTTTTGTTGATGAGTGAGAGCCAGCTTGGCATTAAGTGGCATGATGTTGTATAAAGGGCTGTTCGTTTGTGTGTTTTTGCCATCGGTATAATTAAGTGATGTGGTAACCGCAAACACCCCTGCTTGATTATCGGCCAACTGAACACTTGCACTGGCATCCAATCCATAGATACGAGCTTTTTGATTGGCATAACGCATGATGTTATATTTGCCTGTTTCATTGACTGCTTTGGGCAGATTATTGTTAGCGTCCCATTGTACGGCATCAATATAATCATTAATCTGGCTATAATATGGCGTTAATGTCATCTGCCATTTGTCATTGCTGTCTTTCCAGTCTAAGGTAACTGCAAGCTTATTGGCAGATTCAGGTTTTAGGTCAGGATCACCAAAATAACCATTACCATCGCCTACCGTGTTGTTCATGCCTGCCATCATGCCAAAAGTTGACCAAGTGTATCGTTCATACAAACTTGGACTACGTTGCTGATGGCTCAATCCAACTTCTATGTTACCTGTGTCACTGAGTTGCCAACGGTTAATGATGCTGGCGTTCCAGTTATTGTCCGTTTTTGTCAGTTTGCTGTTATTAAACTTAACGGCATCACGAGTTTGGTTCAGGCTATCTGGCCCTGACATCTCGGTTGGTGCGGTTGCACTGTTATAGCCGTGTATCGGATCTGTTTGGGTTTTGATATTTTCATATCTTAATCCAAGCAGACTGGTCCATGTTGGGCTGAATACTTTTTCCCATTCACCATATAAACTGGCACGTTGACGTTTACCGTTGTTAATATTTTGAAAATCATTGGGACGCATCAAACCACCCGATGCTGACCACCAGTCATTTAATTGATAATTTTGGTATTCTAGCCCACCTCTGATATTGGTCTTGTCATCAAATGTATGTGAGGCTTTCAGATTGATGCCTGTGGTGGTGCTTTGAGTGTGCATTGGCATGCCACTGGCACATGCTGGTGTCATGGCAGGACCACATAATTTGCCATTATAGCCTTTATCATCTGCCATTGATGCTGGACCATACCAGTAGCGTTTATCGCCCCCAAAATCCATAAAGTGGTCAACATTTTCACGGTAGGCTTGAGCCTCAAGCGTTCCCCAGTCTAAATCGCCTAAATAGCGTAAGTTATAACGGTCAAGACGGTTATTTAGCATGTCCATGCGTTGATTGGGGTAAAGCTGTTTTGGAACATGTTGCCAATTATACCCAAACTGCCATAAGTGATTACCAGTCAGATACGCAACATCAAGCGATTGATTTTTGGTTTCAAAACCAGTAGATGCAACCACATCTTTGGCAATATGTTGTCCTACATTGCCAGACTCAACATAAGTTTTAAAGTCTCCACCCGCTTTATAGTTATTACCTTTGGCATAGTCTGCTTTATAGTTAAGGCTAACATCTTCAGTTGCTGTGGTGATGCTGACATTAGCACCACGTTGATTGCCATTACTGCGATAAAATCCGCCAATCTCACCTGATGTTTCAAGTTTGGTGTTGCCCAACTGCAATGACTTTACTTGTGATGGCTGGGCTTGTGATGGCTGTGGTTCTACCAGCTTTGCTTGCAATGATGTTGATAATGTATCAGTCGACGGTCTGACATCAGCGTCATTGGTTGGGTGTGGTGTTGCTTTTACCCCTGATTTGGGTTTGGCAAATGTTGGTTGTGCGGTCTCAATCACAATGGTTGAGCCGATACTGTTACCTGACACACTCACAGGCGTTACCCCAGTGTACACTTTGGCTGTTTTTATCGCTGTTGGTGCAACATAAGATAAGGGTGAGTTCATGTGATTGGGGCATGAAGCAATGCTATCCACACCATCTACCATGATACGCAAACGGTTATCTGCCAATCCTTGAAAAACAGGCAATGCCGATACTCTTCCTGCTGATTGCACATTCATACCTGTCAGAGCCGTCAAGGCAGTGGCAGTGTCACTGGTCTTACTTTGTTGCAACTCAAGATTTTTTGCCCCTAAATCTGCATCGTTGGCAATCGAAGGGGTGGTTGGGTCATTTTGCAAGCTGGCATTGACCACAACATGGGCGATATTTTGATCATCAATCGCAACATGTGATGTGCTTGCTTCATGTGCATGAGCAACTGATGCTTGTAATATGGCCAACGTAAGCACACTTAAACCCATGCGGGAATGATGTTGATACGTATGTTTTGACATAAATCTCTCCTTGTTAACACTGATAAAAGATTGACCAATTCAGACATGCCTGCATTCATCATAACGGATTGTAACGTTTTATAACATTTTATAATATTTTATAACAAATCATAAAATGTTATAACACATTACAACACATTGTAACGTTACTATCCTTTAAAAATGAAATGAAACACTTGTCCTAATCACTCAAAATATAATCCACATAAAAATCAAACCCAAAAGCATGGTTTGTTTGTGGTGGTTCACGGCTTTGGTTGGCTGCTTTTTGAGCCGCTTGCAATGCGGCTTTATCAAGCTGACTTGAGCCTGTGCTTTGCTTGACATCACAACAATGAATGTTACCATTTGCCATGACATGAACACTGAGTAACGCACTGCCTTGGATACCTGCCTTACGAGCATGACTGGGGTAGCGTTTATTACGATTAACGTTTGCGATAAATCGGGTTTTCCATTGATTCACATGGTCAGTTTTTGGGTTTTTTGCTGATTGAGTATCTTTTGTTTCATCTGCTTTTGTTTTATCGGTTGTTGTTTTATCGGTTGTTGTTTTATCGGTTTTGGATTGTAACTCTGTTTTATTCTCATCTTTTTTTGGTTGCTCAATTTCTTGGGCATTGGTAACCACGTTGGCTGTATCAGTGTCAATATTTATCTCATCAACTGAGTTTTTTGACATATCCATGGATTGCTTATCTACTGTGGCTGTTGCTGTTTTGATTGGGGAACTGATTGAAGCGTTGGGTGTTGTTATCATTGCCTGTTTTATGCCTGTCTCTTGGTTTGTCATTTGATTTTTCGTTTGATTTTTTACTTGATTTGTCGCTGTGTTTTTTTTAGGCTTTTGTGTTTTTTGAGCCATTGGTTTTGCCAATGTGTCCATGTCAGACGTTTGATAGACCGCTTTAAGGGGCTGTTTTTGGGCTTTGGGCTTTTGCAAATGGTCTGTTGGGTCAATTTCTTTTTGATGCACTGATTTTTGATGCACTGATGCACTAGGCTCAGATGTCATGGTTTGCACATCAACCCAGCGAATTGGTTCGGTAATTGGGCGGGTAGCCAAAGGTGGTGATGGCTGATTGAGTAATGCCACGCCAGCAACCAAACTGCCATGTAAGGCAAGTGATATTAACCAGTCTGAATAAACCAACTTTGTCATCGCTTGACCTCAAGGCTAACTTGGCTAAATCCAAGTTCTTTAACGTCATCAGATAAGCTGACAAAACGAGCCAAAGCGATATTACCATCTGCTCGTATGGTCAACGCTTGATTTTTATCCAAAGTTTTTAAGGCGTGGTTTAAATTTTTGATGGGTTGGTCGTTAAGATAAAGTTGGTCATCTTGTGTGATTGTCAACACATAAGAAGTGGTGGGCATGGCATTTGATGCGGTTGTTGATTTTGCCAAATCGACAGGGATTTTACCATTCACCACAAAAGTTGCTGTGGTTAAAATGATGGTCAGCAAAACCAGCATCACATCAACCAAAGGTATGACGTTGATATCACCAAATTCTTGGGTTAAGTCGTCAAAATCTGAATGTGCCATGGATATTGACCATTTCATTATTGATTACTTGTCATTATTGACCATTTAATTCATCAAAATCTGCCAACTTTTCTCGCACTTGACGTGCTAAAAAGTTATTGATAAACACACATGGAATGGCAACGGCAATGCCCATGGCAGTGGCTTTAAGCGCAAAAGCAAGCCCTGTCATGATGGATTTAACATCAATATCACCGCTTTCACCCAGTGTTTGAAAAGTCAGCATGATGCCAAAAACCGTACCAAGTAGCCCAATATATGGGGCATTGCTGGCAATAGAACTGATGATGGTCAAACGTTTGGTCAGATGTTTTTGTAGTTTGGCTCGACTATGATATTGCCTAACCACAAGATGACGATAAAACCGCCAACGCTCAATTGCCACCGCCATGGCAAGCATGCTCATTGCCAATAATAAGCCTAAAATCGCATACTCAACGATTAGTTTTAATAATGGCATGTTTGACATCACAACCCTGCCTTGCTTTCATTGTGTTGATTGATTGCATCGTGTTTATTAAAAAGCGACATTCACATTGCCTAGCTTGTGATTTATCTGTGATTTATTATATATTTAAAATACATGTTTTAACTGCGACAAATTGTCGCAGTTAAAATCCACTCTTTTAAACAAAGCCAAAAAAGACCAGAAAAAAAGATACAGAATAGACACAGAATAGACACATTGAAATCAAATGATGAATGGCAATCAAATCATGGTATCAAGTAATCTAACAATCCAACACCGTATCAACATAACACCGTATCAATAGGCAACAATCGTATTTATGATGACCCACTTAAACTTTGTATCTAAAGCCCCATGGATAGCTCGTGGCACATGGGTTATCATCATGCTGATTTCCTCACTTTTTGCCGCTCAATGGGGAATAACAAGCACACAGGTCAATACGTTATTAATGGTGAGTGGGCTTTATGCTCTGGTTGTTATCTTTGCTTATTTTTTGTGCCAACCGATGAGCCATAACAAGCAGTTTATGATTTTTGCCTTGGACTTAATGGCGTGGTCGCTTTATCTTTATCATTCAGGTGGCGCAAGCAACCCACTGATTACCTTATTTCTAACCATTGTGGCAGTAACCTCACTTGTGCAAAGCACTCGCCATATTATCGGCATTGCATTACTGTCTATCATGGCATACATGATGTTATGGCATTTTTATCAGCCTTTGATGATGCCTCATGACCACCAAAGCTCAGAAAAGTTGCATTTACTTGGTATGTTTGGGGTGTTTGTGTTTGCTTTAATGATGTTGACAGCGTTAACTGTTTATTTTAAAACAGCAATGGGTCGCAATTATCGAGCATTGCAACAAGCCCAACAAGCCATTCATCAACAACGCCGTGTGTTAGCCGTCAGCAGTCTTGCTGCCAATATTGCTCACGAAATGAGCACACCCATCACCTCCATGCAATTATTGACCCAACACATCGCCAATCAGCTAACTGAGTTGGATGACGATGATGAATTATTAGAAGACATTGATTTATTAAAATCACAAATCAATCTGTGTCATCAATCATTAAACCGCTTAAAGACCCACATTCAACATCAAGAAACTGAACAAAACTGGTCTTTATCATCAAACACAATGACCACACAACTGGATAAATTGTTACCAAAACTCATCGCAGACTGGCGATTTTTAAATCCCCACATCAACATAACGCTTCCCCCATTCACCACACCAGTTCATGTGCATATCAACGCTGAACAGCTTTATTCCATCATTGTTAATGTCCTAAATAATGCCGTTCAAGCAGAAGCAACTGATATTAAGGTACACATAGAATATGCCCAATCTGTCATCATTCAGATAAGTGATAATGGCAATGGAATAGAGCTTCACAAAATTGCTAAAATCAAAGAACAACAACCAATCAAGTCTGATAATGGTTGGGGCATGGGATTAATGCTGGCTAAAATCATATTAAATTATGTCGATGGCGACATCAGTATCCAGCACACAACAATACCCAAAAACACAACAACACCCAAAAACACAACAGGGACTCAAGTCATCATCAAGCTTGCTTACAGTGAATCTTGCCTCAATGTTAAATAACACCTATTGATAATTCATCACCCATCATCACCCAATGAACGAACAGTTAAACATTTAATGCACCAACAAAGCCATTTTAGGTTTAAAAACATTGATTAATAGGCAGATTAATGAGAATATCTTATGAATCAGCATCAACCATCTCAATTTAAAAATGCTCAAGTTAAAAATGCTCAAGTTAAACACACTCAATCTAAGCAGTCTCAACCCAAACAGTCTAAACATTGGCTGGTGATTGATGATGATTTGGTGTTTTGTCGTATTTTAAAAAAATCTTTAATCACGCTAAATCATAGCGTCATGACCGCCAATGACACACGAACCGCCATGGCATCTGTTCATCAATTAACACCCGACTACATCATTTTAGACCTAAACATTGGACAAGAAAGTGGCATTAATTTAATCAACCCACTTCTCACGGTCGCACCACAAGCCAAAATTTTGATGCTGACAGGTTATGCCAGCATTGCCACCGCTGTCGCCGCTGTCAAACTGGGCGCTCATCACTACTTATCGAAACCTTGTGGCATCGATGAGATAATAAAAGCCCTTGATGTTTCACCCGATACCGATTTATCAGCACCGATAGACGAACGGCTCTCTTTAGAACATCATGAATGGGAATATATTCATCAAGTATTAGATGAGTGTCAGGGTAATATCAGTGAAGCTGCTCGAGTACTAAAAATGCACCGCCGTACCTTACAACGTAAGTTACAAAAGAAACGTAAAATCGTCATAGAGTTAGACTGAATTAACACATGGTTTAGATTTAAAAGACACATGGTTTAAAAGCTTACATTTCTTAATTGTCTTTACCCAAAAAAATACGCTAAACTAGTGCATTTTATATAAACATATGATTGATGTGAACACTGAACACATGGTCTTTTACTTTATCATGCCATTGATTAGATTAAACTGATTAGATTAAATTGATTAGATTAAATTGATTAGATTAAGGAGTGGCCGTTGAACACTCGCCAACTGAAAAAATGGGGCATCATTGCCCTGACCTTGATAATCATCACCGCTTTGGCTTATTACTTTTTAAAACCAACGCCACAAGCCCCTAACCACATCACCGCCATCGCTGAAATTGGTGATATTGAACAAACCGTTATCGCAACAGGTAAAGTCAAGGCGATAAATACCGTTAACGTTGGCGCTCAAGTCAGTGGAGAGATTCAAACTTTGTATGTAAAAGTGGGTGATGTGGTTGAAAAAGGTGATTTAATTGCCCAAATCGACCAAGTCAATCAACGCACCAACTTACAAAATGCCACTTCATCACTTTCACAAAGTCGCTTCGAGCAATCCAGTGCCTTAGCTGAACTAAATAGTCGCCATGCTGCCCTAGAAAGTGCCAAAGCTGACCTACAATCCCAACAAGCATTAGCAAAGCAAGCCCGTACCAATCTTCAACGGCTCAAACCCCTGATTGGCATTGATGCCATCTCCCAACAGGAATATGACAATGCTGTCGCCCAAGCAGACACCGCCGATGCAGCCGTGGCAAAAGCCAAAGCCAATATCAGCCAAATGCAAGCTGCCATCGCTCAAGCACAAGCCAACATTGCCAACCAAAAAGAAAGCGTTAACAAAGCCAACAGCAACCTAAGCCAAGCCCAAGAAAATCTTGGCAAGACCACCATTCGAGCACCCATCTCAGGCACGGTTGTGTCTGTGGTTACCGAGCAAGGCAGTACCGTCAATGCCATGCAATCTGCCCCCACCATCGTTAAGTTGGCAGATTTATCACAAATACGCATCAATGCCCAAATATCCGAAGCAGACGTGGTCAATGTCTCTGCTGGCATGCCTGTGTATTTCAACCTGATTGGGGCACCTGACAAACGCTATGATGCCACTTTAAAAGGCATCGAACCTGCCCCTGAATCCATCAGCAATACCAGTGCCACCAACTCAGCAGTATATTATACTGGCTATTTAGAAGTGCCAAATCCAGAACATAAATTTCGCATTGACATGACAGCCCAGCTTAACATCATTGTTAACCAAGCCAAAAATGCCGTCCTAATACCATCAGCCGCTTTAATAGAACAACCCAACAAAACACTGGTCAAAGTGTTAGATGCCGATGGCAATGTCTTAGAAAAAGTGGTGAGCGTTGGTATTAACAATCGGGTACAAGCTCAAATTTTGCGGGGAATTAACCAAGGTGATACCGTCATCTTAAGTGAAGACAGCACTATAAATTCCATTGACGCAAGCACAGCACAAATACGGATGTGATGTCATGGTTGATAAACACTCAAACCACCATTTAAACCACCATAATCACAAAGATAACAAACATGCCGTGATTAAGATTGAGAATCTCATCAAAGAATTTAATGCAGGTGAACAGACCATTCGCATTTTACATGGCATCAACCTGACATTTTATGCTGGTGAAATGGTCGCCATCATCGGTCAATCTGGCTCAGGTAAATCAACCCTAATGAACATTTTGGGTTGTCTTGACCAAGCCACCGCAGGCACTTATCACATCTATGACAAATCAGTTGCCAAGCTGTCTGCTGATGAACTTGCCAAATTAAGACGAGAGCATTTTGGCTTTATCTTTCAGCGGTATCATTTATTGGGTGATTTGCCTGCCATTGATAATGTTGCCATTCCTGCTGTGTATGCTGGCATGGCAACCCAAACCCGAAAGCAACATGCCAGTCATTTACTGACACAACTGGGACTGGCAGACAAAATCCATAACCGCCCAAACCAGCTATCAGGGGGACAACAACAACGAGTGTCCATTGCACGTGCCTTAATGAATGGTGGCGACATTAT
>ERZ1023418.107-NODE-107-length-17501-cov-4.289006_pt1 | contig 17501 bp, 22 predicted proteins | sample MGYA00380511_ERZ1023418 | MGnify/ENA primary metagenome ERZ1023418 (study PRJEB33173, sample SAMEA4830370) | metagenome | study: EMG produced TPA metagenomics assembly of the PRJEB25223 data set...
AATCGCCATGGATTGTCATCAAATCTGATTGTAAAAAACGTGCCAGATTAAACGCCATGCGTTATGTCTTGAATAAGCTAGATTATGCCGATAAGGACGACTTGCAGATTGGCAACATTGACCCTCTCATCGTAGGACGTGCAGGGGCATTATATGAGACTGACGAACATAAGAATATAAGTAAACGACCCATTAAAAAATAAGCAATTTTTAAGGGTACTCCCCCACTATTTGAGATGGTTTTATGTTCCATGCTAAATTAGAGATTTTTATGGTGTGCTTGACATGAATTTACCCAATGAACTGCTTACTCTTGGCACAAGTTTTTTACAAAAAGCCAATCAATTCTTAGATGAACGCATCACCAAAACCATCACCTTAGACCCTGATGTGCTTGCTTATCGCTGGGTTGGTGATCAGCGTGGTACACTCACTGCCATTGATGTTCATCTTAGCATCACTTTGGATGATTTGCATGGCATTGATACCCAAAAGGACAAAATCATCCAAAACACTCGCCAGTTTTTGGCGAATCTGCCTGCCAACCATGTTCTTATGACTGGCACTCGTGGGGCAGGCAAATCAAGTCTTGTGCGTGCCTTATTGCATGCCTATCATCAAGACGGTCTGCGAGTGATAGAGGTTGCTCGTGATGATTTGCATACGCTTGACAAAATCCGCCACGCCATCATAGAAAATGATAATCACTGCCGTTATATCATCTACTGTGATGATTTGGCATTTAATGGCAGTGATGAGAATTATCGTACCCTAAAAAGCATGCTAGATGGCGCTTTGGACAGTGAACAAGACCGCTTACTCATCTATGCTACCAGTAACCGCCGTCATCTACTACCTCAACTGATGAAAGACAATGTTAGCATTTATAACGGTCAAACCAATGAAGTCAATCCCTATGAGACCATCGATGAGACCGTCTCACTCTCAGACCGCTTTGGATTGTGGATATCGTTCTTACCCATGAATCAAGAGACTTATTTGGACATCGTGGCGTATTATTTGACACAGGCGGACATGGCATTTGATGAGATGGTACGTGGCGAAGCACTAACATGGGCAAGCACTCGTGGCGGTCGGTCTGGACGTGTGGCACATCAGTTTAGCAGGCACTGGATAGGGGCAAGGCTGTTAGAGCGTGATGCTTTAAACAGCAATGTTTATCCTCAATCTTTGTATTAATCAATCTTTGTATTAATAAAAAAGGCGTATCATCACGCCTTTTGTGTCATCAGATACATCATCATATGGCATTCATCTTGGTCATCGCCATCAGCTCTTTGATGTCATAAGTACCCTCATAAATCAAATCAACACCACAAAAGAGCTTCTCAATCCAATCTAAGAATTCATCAAAGATGGCACGCCCTTCTAGTCGTTTGCCATGCTGTGGCACCATCATCTCCACAGGTAGCTGACGCACGCTGTCCGCCCACAGACGACAGGCTTTGTTGCTTGCCATGTAGCGTTGATGAAAGCCTAACATACTGCCAATGTGAGTTTGAAAATTTTCCACTTTAATGCCAGAATTCCCCACCAATGACGCTCCCATATCACCTGAGAATAAAATCTGACTGACAGGGTCATAAAACTGAATATTACCCACCGAGTGCAAAAAGTGAGCAGGAATTGCCATGATTTGAGTATCGCCCAATGTATATACCCCACCCCCATCAGGGATGCCTTCTAGACGTTCTGAGAGTCCATGGTGCAATCGTCCTTTGGTAAAGGCAGAATTATAATGGGGCAAAAATCGCTCCCACAGAGTCGGAATGAGTAGTTTGGTGTTTTGTAAATGAATAAGCCAACGAGGCATGGACGCCAAAATGTCAGGGTCTTGGTGTGAACCGATGACATACTTAATATTATCCATGCTGGTAAATTTGGTAATTTGTAAGGTCAAAGGCGTAAAGGTCAAATCCCCACCCGGGTCAATAATCGCCGCCTCTTTACCATCGATGATTAAGAACTGGTTGGATGGCACACTTTCATCTTCTGCAGGCATACTAAACGCAATACATTTGTGATGACCATCGTTATATAAAACATGAGATTCCATAAATGCTCCCCCAAGCAAACAAAATGACTTTAAAATCATTATACGCTGATTTGCCCAAAATACCAAATTTTTTTGTTAAAAAATACCCAAATCCATTCATCATCAATTCAACTTAATCAGACAAAAGCATCAGATAAAAGTAGAATTTCTCAATTATTTCCCCATTGTAAATAATGTTATCAACACCCCAAACCCATTTTAAAATCCCAAAATTCATCAGCATTTTATGATATGATAGGCGTTTTGTTCTTACGTAGCAATTTTTATTTCTTATGACCGCTTTATCATCCCATCCATCCGACATTCTCATCGCCTTTGACACCATTTTTGAGCAATGCTCCATCGCCATCTTACAAAACAATACCATCATCCATACCGAAACGGTGGTGGGTGGACGTGGACAGACTGAGATTATCCTACCCATGTTAGATAAGGCATTACACACATCAAACGTGGACATCAAGGACGTCAAGGCGTGGGCGTTTAACCGTGGGCCTGGGGCATTTAGCGGCATTCGCATTAACACCGCCATGGTTCAAGCCTTATCGGTTGCCAATGGTGCGCCGTGTATTGGCATATCCAGCCTACACGCCTTGGCATTTATGGCATGCAAGCAAGAGAATATGACAGACGGCATGCACATAACAGCACTCATAGATGCCCGCCAAAAACAGGTCTATGCAGGGGATTTTGTGGTACAAAATGCTCTGCCAGTTGCCCAAAACGAATATTTACTAGATTATGACAAACCCATAGAAACTGACATCGTCGTAGGAGATGGCGTGGATTTGGTCATGACAGATGCCAAAAAATTACGCCCAAATCCTACCGCCTGCCACATCGCTTACCTTGCTTATCCCTTATTTTTAAAAGGCAAAACAGTAACAGCAGCACATGCCTTACCTGTTTATCTTAGGGACAATGCTTGGAAAACATTAGCCCAGCAAGCTAAAAACAAAAAGTGATTACATTAAATGGCATAGGGCATCATTTAGATTAACACATGAGAGTATTATTTTGGACGTTTTATTATTTATCAAAGCCTTTATCATAAGCATCATCGAAGGCATTACCGAATTTTTGCCCATTTCTAGTACAGGCTATATGGTGTTATCAGCGGACATCATCAATTTTTGGGACAAAGATAAGCGAGATTTATTCATTGTTTTTGTTCAGATTGGGGCGATTTTGGCGGTCATTTATGACTATTGGGGCAGGCTGTGGACAGCATTTATGGGGCTAATCACAGGCAGAGCAGATGGCATGACCAACCCTCGCAGGCTGGGCATCTCGCTCATCATTACCACCATTCCTGTCATGATTGTTGGGCTTACCCTAGAAGATTTTATCACAGGCACACTCTTTCATCCGCTTGTTGTGGCAACCATGCTAATTATTGGGGCGTTGCTCATCATCTATGTAGAAAAACACCCACGCCCCATCAAGGCACAAGAGGCCGAACAAATTAACTTTAAAACCGCCTTAAAAATCGGACTGTGTCAATGCTTGGCTCTCATTCCCGGCACAAGTCGCTCTGGTGCTACCATCATCGGAGCATTGTGGTTTGGTGTCTCTCGCAAGGCCGCCACGGAATTTTCTTTCTTTTTGGGCATTCCTGTGATTATTGGGGCAGGACTTTTGGAGCTCATTGACAAAAAAGATTTGCTACAAACAGGACAAGATTGGGCGGTGCTTGGCGTAGGAACGCTGGTATCTTTTGTGGTTGCCCTACTATGTATTCGCCTGCTTGTGGCGTGGGTATCCACAAAAGACTTTATGATTTTTGCTTATTTGCGTATCATTACAGGCGTGATTGTGTTATTGGCGTATTTTGTATTGGGTTACCAAATTAAAGGATAGCTCCTATTATTACCCATAAATATTTACCCATAAAACCATAAACCAAAAAGGCAATCGTGTGAATATTAACATCATCGGCACAGAACAAGACAAAAATTTATTTAATCAATTGCAATTTATTAATAAAACCCACATTTTATCCTTAAATTTATCCTTTTTTGTATTACCAAAACTCAATGACAAATCAATATCATCCTTTGTCAATGATAATATCAAAACCCCCTTAATCGCTCTTATCAAAAACACCCCAACCTTAATCAAAATTGACAATAATGCCATCATAAAATCATCATTAAATTGGCAAGCCCTAACTGGGCGTATCGTAACAGCAGGACGAAAATCTGAGTTGATATTACAAGCGTGTAAATTAACGCCCAACATGAGTGTGATAGACGGTACGGCAGGGTTTGGGCAAGATGGTTTGATATTGGCAAGTACAGGGGCAAATGTCATCATGATAGAGCACAATCCCATTATAGCCATGTTGCTTTTATATGAATACCAAATGATGAACACCAACCCAAATTGGCAAAAACTGTTAAGCCAAATCATGATTTATCATGGTGATTTTTTAGATGCTGATTTTATGGCGACATTACCCAAAGTGGATATGGCGTATCTTGACCCCATGTTTCCATATGACAGTTATTCAGCAAAAGTTGGTAAAACCATGCAAATACTACATGAGCTGGCAAATCCACCAAGCGATGATGATGAAAAACTGTTTTTAAACATTGCCAATGCCCAATTAAAAAATAACGGCAAAATCATTGTCAAACGCCCCTTATCCGCCCCCCATTTGGCAAATAAAACACCCATGCAAAGCGTGGCAAATGATGCCATTCGTTTTGATAGGTATTGACACATAATACATGACATACATAATACATGACATAAAGGATTTTTAAACAAAATTCCCAAGATTTTTTGGGGAATATTTGCTACAATAAGGACATTTAACCCAACTCATAAGGACTGCTATGAAAATCTTGGTTACAGGTACAGGCGGACGTGAACATGCCTTAGCGTGGGCATGTGCAAAAGATGACAGAGTACAGACGGTCTATGTCGCTCGTGGCAATGCAGGCACAGCAACCGAACCCAAACTTCAAAACGTGGATTTAGACATCACCGATCACACTGCTGTGATTGAGTTTTGTCAATCTCATGACATCGCCTTTGTGCTTGTTGGGGCAGAAGCTCCGCTTGTGGTGGGCATTGTGGATGATTTGGAACGTGCTGGCGTGCGTGCGTGGGGCTGCTGTCAATACTGCTCACAACTAGAAGGCTCAAAAGCATTTGCCAAAGATTTCATGAAAAAGCTCGGCATTCCCACCGCCTTTTATGAAGTCTTTACCGATGCAAAGTCAGCAAAAGACTTTGTTCGCACCAAAGGCACACCCATTGTCATCAAGGCAGACGGTTTGGCAGCGGGCAAGGGTGTGATTGTGGCGATGGATGAGAGCCAAGCCTTTGATGCCATTGATAACATGCTCTTGGATAATAAATTTGGTCAAGCAGGCAGCCGTGTGGTCATCGAAGAGTTTTTGGCAGGCGAAGAAGCGTCCTTTATTTGCATGATTGACGGTGATAACATTTTACCCATGGCAACCAGTCAAGACCACAAACGCATTTTTGAGGGGGACAAAGGAGCGAACACAGGTGGCATGGGAGCGTACTCGCCTGCTCCTGTGGTAACAACAGATGTGCATGATAAGGTGATGGAGCGTATCATTCGCCCTGTTGTGGACGAGATGAGAGCCAATGGCACACCTTATAAAGGCTTTTTGTACGCAGGTCTTATGATAGATGATGCAGGCGACCCTTATGTGATTGAGTTTAACTGCCGATTTGGCGACCCTGAAACTCAGCCAATCATGATGCGATTAAAATCATCTTTGGTTGAGCTGATTTTGGCAGGATTAGACGGTAATTTACCGACAAATGCAGAATGGACGGACGAGGTTGCCTTGGGCATTGTCTTGGCAAGTCGTGGCTACCCCAAAAGCTCATCCTCGGACGATGTCATTACAGGATTGCCAGAATCTCAAAATGACCTAAAAGTATTCCACGCAGGCACAAAAGAGAAAAACGGACAAATCCTAACCAATGGCGGACGGGTGCTGTGTGTTACCGCACTAGGGGCAAGCGTTGCAGATGCTCAATCTCGTGCGTTAATAAGCTGTGGCACCATTGCTTTTGATGGCATACAGTATCGCCGTGATATTGGCTGGCGTGCCATTGGGCGTTAGTTTTTTCATGATAGATTAAGGTCAAATACATCCGTGTTTGGCTTTATTTTTTGATGACATGCAACATTTTCTACAAAATTAACCCCACAGATTGACCTGATGGCGTAATGGTGATTAAATAATCTGTTTTAAACACATCTTTGATGCCCAAATCAGATGCCCCAACATAAGGACATGACAGCAATGAAATCCCCCTATCTCACCAAATCCCCCACTTTTTGGGTAGGATTATTCACAACCGTCTGTATCGTCATCGGTGTGCGTGAACTTGCTTTGGTTATTTGCACCGCCCTAGGAGTGCCACGTGCCACCAACATTGTCGGTTTGGTATCGCTGTTTTTTGTGTTGATGGGTGTACGACTCATCAAAGGGGGCTTGCCACATTGGCTATCATCATCAGCAAGTGTGCTGCTGGTAGACAGCGGATTTGCGTTTTTGCCTGTATCGGCTGGGGCGGGGATTTTACTGTTTAGTCTTGGGGCGGATTTGTTTGGTGTGTCTGCGGTCATTGTGCTTAGCACCGTGATGCCACTTTGGGCATTTGCCAAATTGTCTCAACACTGGCTAAAAAGCACAGATGATAAAGAGGATGAACATGCCATCTCTTGACAGCACCACGATTTTTATCGCCTTTGTTATTACGCTCATCGCTCATGTTGGGGCAAAATATGTATTACGTTATATCAATAGATACTTTCGTGGCATACCGATGATCATCATCGCCATTGTGCTAACACTCATCATCATCATGATTATTGGCATGCCCTACACCACCTATTATGCCCATGCCAAACCTGTGTTTGACCGCTTGCTTGGGTATAGCACCGTGCTGCTTGCCGTACCGCTTGCAGGTATGGATTTTAAGGGTCTGCCCATCAAAAAGCTGTCTATCATTGTCGTTATGGCAAGCCTTATTGGGGCGATTGTGCCGATGAGTTTGGCATATCTGTTTGGTCTGAATATGGATGCAATTTTAAGTTTTGCCACACGTTCGGTTACCACACCTGTGGGCTTATCGGTTGCTCAAATCATTGACGCACCGCTTGTACTTGCCAACCTTATCATCATCGTATCTGGAATTTTGGGGGCGGGGGTATGCCGTGTTTTGTTTAACAACATCACAGACGATAGAGCAAAAGGCTTGGCACTGGGTTTGGTTGCCCATGCCATTGGTACAGTAGAAGCGTGGACCATCAGTCCTACCGCAGGGCGATACGCTGCCTTTGGACTTGCCATCAATGGCTTGCTTACGGCGGTGTGGTTGCCAGTGGTGGTGCTTTTGTTATTAAAATGAGTTGGGAGTGCCTGCTTTTGGTTTAGTTATTCAAATTAAATTTATGTATTTTAGATGAATGAATTTTAATCAATCATCAACAGTTTTGGTCTTGACAAAAATGATTTTTAATCACAAAATTACCCAAAATTGTTGCATGTCCATTTGGGGTGTGTTCGTCATTTTTGGCATCATCAATATTTTTATCAATGCCCTTATTTGCTTGCTATTTGCTTGCTTGTCATTTATTCTTATATTTTAATAAAACAAGCGATTATTATTACACTGGTGAACCTATGATTACCGAGTCTTTGGTTGATGTCTCACGGCTACAATTTGCCGTTACCGCTTTATTTCATTTTTTATTCATCCCCTTAACACTTGGCATGACATGGCTATTGGTCATCATGGAGTCGGTGTATGTCATCACAGCCAAACAGATTTGGAAGGACATGACTCGCTTTTGGGGTAAGCTCTTTGGCATTAACTTTGCTTTGGGTGTTACCACAGGGATTACCATGGAGTTTCAGTTTGGTACGAACTGGGCGTATTATTCGCATTATGTTGGCGATGTGTTTGGAGCTCCGCTTGCCATTGAAGGTTTGATGGCTTTTTTCTTAGAATCAACAATGGTTGGGCTATTTTTCTTTGGTTGGGAGCGTATGAGCCGTGTGCAACATCTCATCACAACCATACTCATGGCACTGGGGACAAACCTGTCTGCTTTGTGGATTTTGATTGCCAATGGTTGGATGCAAAACCCTGTGGGGGCAGAATTTAACTACCAAACCATGCGAATGGAAATGACCAATTTTACCCAAATCCTATTAAACCCTGATGCCCAAAATAAATTTGTCCATACCGTCTCAGCAGGCTATGTGGTTGGAGCAATGTTTGTACTGTCGGTGTCGGCTTGGTATCTGCTAAAAGGACGAGATGTCGCCTTTGCCAAACGCAGTTTTCATGTAGCGGCTGCTTTTGGTTTTGCATCCATTTGTAGCACCATTGTGTTGGGCGATGAATCTGGTTACTCCATCGGACTGGCTCAGCAGACCAAACTTGCCACAATGGAGGCCATGTGGGAGACCGAACCTGCCCCTGCCAGTTTTAATATCGTGGCACTCATCAACGAAAAAGAAGAAAAAAACGATTTTGCCGTACATGTCCCCTACGCCATGGGCATCATTGGCACACGCTCACTTGACAAAAAGATACTGGGCATTAGTGATATTAAAGAGATTAACAAAGAACGCATCGTCAGCGGTATTTTTGCGGTCAGTGCCTTAGATGAAATGCGTGAGAGCATGGCAGTAGGTCAGACGGTCAGTTCTGAGACACTGGCACAATTTGAACACCACAAAAACGATTTGGGTTTTGGGCTGCTGCTCAAAAAATACACCCATGACGTTACCCAAACAACCCCAGAGATGCTCGCTGGTGCTACAAATGACACCATTCCTAGGGTAACACCCATGTTTTGGACGTTTCGTATTATGGTCGGTTTGGGCTTTTTAATGCTTGTGCTATTTGCCTTGTCGTTGTTTTTTACCATTAAGGGAAATTTCATGGAAAAAAAATGGCTGTTAAAATTTGCTGTCATCATGCTTCCTGCCCCATGGATTGCTGCCGAAGCAGGTTGGTTCGTTGCCGAATATGGTCGTCAGCCGTGGACAGTATATGGCATTTTACCCACACATTTATCGGTATCTAACATCGCCATGGGTCATGTGATATGGTCGCTGATTGGCTTTGTGGTATTTTATACCATTTTGTTCATCATTGAGGTCTATCTTATGCAAAAATACGTCCGTCTGGGCCCTGCCAGTCTCGGAACAGGGCGATACTTTGGTGAAAAAACTGATAAAAACACCATAAACCCCAATGACTTTAACGGAGTGTAGCCATGTTATTTGATTATGAAACCCTAAAATTCATTTGGTGGTTACTCGTCGGCATCCTACTTATCGGCTTTGCCATCATGGATGGTCATGATATGGGCGTGTGTAGCTTACTGCCTTTTGTTGGCAAAACAGACAAAGAACGCCGTGTGATTATCAATACCATCGGAGCTCATTGGGAGGGTAATCAAGTATGGTTCATCAGTGCAGGAGGAGCGATTTTCGCCGCCTTGCCCCTGTTATACGCAACGGCATTTAGCAGTTTTTATTGGGCATTAATGGCCGCACTTTGGGCGTTGTTTTTGCGACCAGTTGGTTTTAAATATCGCAGCATGGTCAAAGATGCACGTTGGCGGATGGCATGGGATTGGGGGCTGTTTATTGGCTCGTTTGTTCCTGCTCTTATTTTTGGGGTGGCATTTGGCAATCTGTTTTTGGGTGTGCCATTTGGCTTTGACAATCAGCTTGTCTCTACTTATACTGGCTCTTTTTTAGGCTTGCTGTCGCCCTTTGCCCTACTCTGTGGTCTGGTGAGTGCGTTTATGGTCATGACCCAAGGTGGGGTATATTTGGCTCATCGTACGGTTGATAACATACAATCTTGCACCAAAAAACTCACAACCATCTGTGCTGTCATCACCTCAGTATTATTCGTACTGGCAGGATTTTGGGTGGCAAACCTTGATGGATATGTCATCATCAGTTCGGTGGACAAAAATGCCCTGATTGACCCCACAAACAAAACCGTCATCACCGAACAAGGGGCGTGGCTTGCCAACTTTAAAACCAATGAGACGTTATGGTTATTTCCTGCCTTAGGCGTCATCATGCCCATCATGGCGGTGCTTGTCATGAAAGCAGGACGCACCTTGACTGCCTTTGTACTGTCTAGCATGGGCGTGTTTGGGGTCATCATGACCGCAGGGGTGGCTTTATTTCCTTTTTACATGCCATCATCATCTGACCCACGTTCAAGCCTGACCGTTTGGGACAGCACATCCAGCCAGTTTACACTCATGGTTATGGTCTATGTGGTGGTCTTTATCCTGCCTGTGGTGGTCGGCTACACCAGTTGGGCGTATGCCATCATGCGAGGTAAGGTTACCAAAGCCTACATTAAAGAAAACGAACATACATTATATTAGGAGAGATTTATGTGGTATTTTGCGTGGATATTAGGATTGGGGTTTGCTGTACTGCTTGCCATCATCAGTGCCGTTTGGGTGGAGTTTGAGAGCAGCCGAGAAGAGGCGTTTTATGGTAAAGATAAGAAGCATGATGAGTGACGTACTCCCCTAGCTAGCAAGGGGCTTCCCACAGCTAGCGTCTCACGTCCGAGACAAAGAATGTTTTGGCTGCATTAAATCTGAATCATGCGTGGTATTACAAGCACCACAAGTCCATTCTCTTATTGCCAAACCTGCTCTACCTTTCGGACTATTATTTGATATACTCAAACAACACGAACAGGTCTGGGTTGTAAAACTTTCATTCACTTCTTTAAACAGACAACCTGCATGCTTGCACTTATAATCCAGCTGTCGTTTAAGTTCATACCAACTTGCGTAGTACAATCACTATCAGTGCAAACTTTGAAGCTAAGCTTATTTCTTCAAAAGATGAAAAGGAGTGGAGTTGAATCATACAGCACCTCTGTTATTCACTGCTTTACAATAATTAATTACTGGATTTGACGATAATACAGATGTATACATCCAACCAAAAATTGCTGACCAAATTGTAGAAGCAACAGAGCTACCAAATAAAACTCCTGTTGCAACAGCTAAAATATTAATTACCCAATTAAAAGGAACAAGTTCCTCACAACCTGCTTCCATCAAAGCTAAATTATTATACATTGTTATCATAAATGCTAAAAAAATTGTTATAAGGAGCACCAGAAGAAATAAGAAAGGAAGCGAAACACTTGCAATAGCTGCTATACCTAGTAATAAGACGATTAAATTTTGATTATCTCCAAAGAAATTTATCATTCCCCCATCAGCCCCACCACCAATTAAATAAGCCCCAGCCCCAGTAGTCAGGGCAAGAATGACATAACCCAAACCAGTCCAACCTTTTACACTAATATTTCTTTCACCTGCAGATATGACATCACAGATATCACTCATCACATGAGAACTTAACTTTAATTGAGGTAAAATCTGACTGTAATTATCTTTGGTAATATGGTAAATGGTTTGTCCTTTTTGACTTGCTACTTGCAAGGCTTTTACCGCAGATACCCCCCTTTAGCTTCTTTCTATTGTTTTGTATTTGACTCCTTACTTTTCATTTTTGGAATTAAGAATATTTTTTTCATGGTTAAGAATTATCTCTTTAAAGTTTTCTTTGATTTCTTTCAAATAGTTAGAATTCATATAAATAACATCTAGGGGAATTGAATTAAATTCACTTTTCCATGATGTCAATGAAGAATATTCTTCATCAATTATTACTTTAATTATATAGTTTCTCTGTTGGTTTAAAGCTGAAAATATTGGATTACCATTTTCTTCATTTTCAAAAAAAGGAGTATTGAAGAAAGGAATTTTCCAAAATTTAATATCACCGTCGATACACCTTAGAGTATCTTGAAATATTTGGAAAATATAATCTTCAATAATCTTATACTTTTTTAAATTTCTAGCCCAATTTTTATCATTTAAAATATTATCAATTTCCATTATTCGAACGCCTTACCTGTCCTAATTTTAATATCCACCCTTTCATGAGCAGTACCAGAAGCTAAGTTAGACCAGGAAAAGGGAGAATAATATCCGTTTGTTGTTTTAAATCTTTCTGCTTTCATTTGTAAATCTTTTTTACTCAGTTTTGATTTTAGTCCTTCTATCATAGTTAGACCCTGTTCAGCAGTTATAGGCTCGTTTGTATTCCAAGCTATGGATTCTTCTAATTTTTCTCCTTGGGCTTGAATTCTACCTCTATTGGTGAAACAATGATTATCCTTACTACTTGCACTAGCCGTAGCAAGATACATTGTGGTTAAAGTTGCAATAATAGGCACGACAACAGGTGTTGCAGTTCCCAAAGAAATAACTTCCGTTTTTATAGCGAGAGCAATGGCAATACTAATTGCAATTGCTACACCTAGACTAAGTATAGCTTCTTTGTTACATTCATAAAATTTATTAACTTGTCTAACAAGAATATCTAGTCTTTCGCTAATATTCTTATAGTATGGATTTAACTCCATCAGTGTACTGTTAAATAAATTCAAAGATGACATAAAAACAATAAGTGAGAAGCTATTACCTTTACTATCTTTTATTTCCGCATACCCCCCATCAGCCCCACCATCAATCAAATAAGCCCCAGTACCATATTTCGGGTCAAGAATGACATAACCCGAACCATGCCACCCCTTATAGCTGATATTTTTCTCATGTACTGTTACTACTTTATCTGCATTAATCGCATTTTGAATATCACTCATTACATTGGCAGATAAACTTAATTTTGGTAAAACTTGATTATAGTTTTCTTTCGTGATGGTATAAATAGTCTGTCCCTGCTCTTGGGCGATTTGAATAGCTTTTACCGCACTTACCCCTTCTACTTTCTTTTCTGTTGTCTTAGGGTCATCGAATAATTGCTCTGGCACTAGGTTTTCATTCAAGCTATAGCTGGGCCCTCGAGCAAGGTTATAAGCGGTGAGCTTTTCTCTGTCATTGTTTACTTCGACTTTGGTGTGTAGGATTCTATCAATGTCCATTACCACACCGCCCATTTTTACGCTAAACGGAATGCCATAACGGTACTCTGGCGTAAGATTGGTTGAAAACGTGCCATACCATAGGTTAAAAACGGATACTGAACCACCCCTGCTTGACGCTTGGCAATGATGTCTTGCGTGTCATTGACTGCAATTAATAGCGTTAACATAGCTAGATACTGGGTTAGCAATAGCTGAGAAAATCATCACTATAAAGAAAATAGTACTTGGATTTTCATTATTGGTAATCGTATACCAGTTTAGTAAGAAGAATATAATCAGAATAATCCAGTTTAAATATTTTATCGGAGTAAAAATATTCTTATAAAACACTAAAAAACAAATAAATATATACTGTAGGCAAACAAAGATGATAAGTATATAGTCAACAATTGATGTCATAGCCAACCTCTTTCGCATAACCTAAGAAGCCAAAGATAGTAGTCATTAACCATCCAGCTGAATTTAAACTTTCTTTAAAGCTGTTTTTAGGTGCAAACAATAGAGCCAAAGTAACTCCTATTGCAGCTACACCTGCCGAACAACTCGGCTTCACTTTATCTATAAACAACAATTTTGCTAGTGAAGATAAATAGAGTGTAACCCCTAAAACTAGAGAGGTTAGTCCAACAAAGAATGCTCCACCACCGCTAACGGCGGCTCCTGCTAATATAATAGGTCCTAAACCTCCTGTGAAAGCTACTAAAGCTACCAGTAAGAATATCGCACCAATTATAGCTAATATGATCGCCCCATTCGCCCCACCATTAATCAAATAAGCCCCAGCCCCAGTAGTCGGGTCAATAATAATATATCCAGAGCCTTTCCAGCCCTTATAGTTAATCGTCTTTTCATGTACCGTAACCGTACGACCTACCGCCACATTATCACGGATATCGGTCATCACATTGGCAGATAGGCTAAGTTTTGGGATAATTTGACTATAGTTTTCTTGAGTAATGGTATAAACCGTCTGACCTTGCTGTTGGGCGATTTGAATGGCTTTTACCGCAGAGACCCCTTCCACTTCTTTTTCTTTGGTATTTGGGTCATCAAACAACTGCTCTGTACTAAATGCTCATTGGCAGATTGTCTAGCCCCCTGTGACGCATTGAAACTGGCTAACTTTGTCCTGTCGTTATCTGTAGCCACCCCTGCTCGCAGTAAACGGTCAATATCCATCTGCATACCTTTGAACGTACCACCAAATACCACCCCATAACGCATGGTCGGTTTTACAAACGTATGGAATGTACCATAGCTCATAAAGCGGTTGGCTACAATGTTTTGAGACTGTTTTTCTGCTATGGTATCTTGAGCATCATTAATCGCAAAGTAGCTTTGTACCCCTGCTTGTATCATTGAACTTATCAAATCAAGATTTGATAAGTTTGAGTAGGTAAACAAAGTTTTATTCCAATTCATCATTTGGTATTATAAAATTGTATAATAGCTAGGAGCAAAGAAATTGAAATAGTAAAAATTCCTGCCTTACTTAGCTTACCATTTTTCATATTCTGCAACATTATTAGAATAATTCCAAAAACAAACAATAATGTTATATGAGTAATTCCAAAAACTAATCCTAATACGACTGATATCCCCCATAAAACAGCTTCTATCCAAAAACCTTTTCTGATACTTGTTTCACCGTAATTTTTCATAGAATTACCCTTCTTTGCAGGCTCTTGTATTAACAACGTTAGATACTAACTGTGAGTTAAAGTATCCTACAGTGAACATACTAAGTAAAACTACTAAGGCGGGAGCAGCAAATAAAACCAACATCCCTATAATAGCTAAAGTTAAAACTGTCATACCTATTAAAGTGATTTCAGATAATAAGGTTGATTTACAGTTAGATGCTAATTTAATTACTCCAAGTAAAAATGAAGTTGCAAAAAATGCTCTAGCTAAGCTTCCTAAAAATGCTGAAGGTGTCCCAGAAATGATTGCTAGTAGGCTTTTGAAAGAATTTCCCCAACCAAGAAATTGAAAAATTTTTTGTAACCCAGTTAGCAGGGTTATATCGCCACCATTAAACCCACCATCAATCAAATAAGCCCCAGTACCATATTTCGGGTCAAGAATGACATAACCCGAACCATGCCACCCCTTATAGCTGATATTTTTCTCATGTACTGTTACTACTTTATCTGCATTAATCGCATTTTGAATATCACTCATTACATTGGCAGATAAACTTAATTTTGGTAAAACTTGATTATAGTTTTCTTTCGTGATGGTATAATAGTCTGTCCCTGCTGTTGTGCTATCTGCAAGGCTTTTACCGCACTTACCCCTTTTACTTCCTTTTCTGTTGTCTTAGGGTCATCAAAGAGCTGTTCAGGTACTAATACTCAATTAATCGCAAAGTAGCTTTGTGCCGTCGCCTGTAGCATTGCTCCTGCCTTGGTCTAAGTAAACCGATTTAGCCAGTTTGCTTGATGTGAATGTTTTTGATTTTAATTTGCCTATCACAATCAAAAAGCATTTTGTTTGACAAGTTTGCTTGTAAATTGATGAATGGCGTTAAGCCTGCTATTTTTAATTTTGGCGTGGTAGTTCCACACATGGTTTACCGAACTTGATAGTTTTTCAAGTTGGTTTGTGTGTTTGGTGTATATGCCAAGCTTGAGTGCTTTCATAGGTTTTGGTATGATTGTATTATCTTAATTATACATTGGTCTAGTTTTATGTCAAGTTCCAAAACCGAACTTAGGCGTGGTCGCCATGTTGTTTTCAACCTGCATGTGCATCTGGTGTTTGTAACAAAGTACAGAAAAGAAGTGTTTACCAAAGAAATTTTAGATGAGCTACAAATCATCTTTGAGCAAGTGTGTCATGAGTTTGAAAGTGAATTGGTAGAGTTTGATGGAGAAGATGACCATGCACATCTACTGGTGCATCACCCACCAAAGGTAAGTATTTCTAAGCTGGTAAATAGTCTAAAAGGCGTTTTTAGTCGTAAAATCAGACAACAATACCCTAGCGTTACCAAAAAATTATGGGGTGGTGCATTGTGGTCACCAAGTTATTTTGCAGGTAGTTGTGGCGGTGCTTCAATTGAAATTATCCGCCAGTAAATTGAACAACAAAACACGCCGCATTAAGGCTTCCATGTCGCCTTATATCCACCGCCTAAAGTCGCAGGTTTACGGCGGAGTGGGATAAAAAAAGCGACTCTATCAGCACATCCTCGGCACACATTGTGTCTACTACCGTTGCTACCTTCCGGTCCTGGCGGGGTTCATAGGACAATGTTGCGAGGCTACCAATAGAGCCACCAAGGACAAATTATACATAATTTTGACAAAATTGCAATGGTGATGTGTCAATTAATCACTTAAAATCTGATGACTTAAAATCACTGGAAATTGACACATCATGTCATGATGATTTTACACTTTGACCGATTTTATATTTATATCATAGGTATTTTATGAAAACACTCAAAAAAATCACCCTAGTAAATATCAAACGTGCCAGTAGCATGGCATTGACAGCCTTGACAACATTAACAACATTGGCAGTTTTCTCAGGCATCGCCACCGCTGTTCACGCCCAACCAACAGGCTATGATCAGCTCAGTTTTAGCACCCAAGTCAGTGATGAGATTGCCAATGATGAAGTGCAAGCCAGCCTATACAAAAAAGCCCAAGCCAAAACTGCCAAAGACCTTGCCACTCAGCTGAACACTGCCATCAACCAAGCCATGCTCACCGCCAAACGCTACCCAAGCATCACAGTCAGCACAGGGCAACAAAATACCTATCCAAGATATGATGATAATCATAAAATCATTGGCTGGACTGGGGAAGCTTATGTACAAATCAAAAGTAGCGACATGAATGCGGTCAGTCAGCTGATTGCTCAGCTACAAGACAGTCTGTTGATGGGTGATATTCATTTTACGGTGTCAAAACAGCGTCAAAATCAGATAGAAACTCAGCTTAAAGAACGGGTATCAAAAGCATTTCAAGAGCAAGCCAGCCGCTTAGCACACACTTGGGGGGCAAATGGCCATCGCCTGATTAGCGTCACTCTCACCAGCAACACACACCAACCGCCAATACCGATTGGATCTATGTATTCACTGGCAGATGCACAACTGACCGCTGTTCCTACTCAAGAGTTTGAATCAGGTAACAGCGTCATCAGTGTGATTGCTGATGGTAAGATTGAATTGGTTCGTTAGGGCGTTTTTGCCACGTCAGCAAATGGATTGTCTTGTCTTAGGTTAAAATACAGTTTTTGATACCAAGGCAGGCGGTCATAAACTGCCTTTTTGCGTTGTAAAGCACGCTTATTTTGTACTGCCAAGTTGTTTTGAATGACATAAATGGTCTGATTCACTTGGCTTAGCGTGCTTGTGGTGTGGCCATCGCCATGACTGATGAATTGA
>ERZ1023418.111-NODE-111-length-17129-cov-4.490278_pt1 | contig 17129 bp, 25 predicted proteins | sample MGYA00380511_ERZ1023418 | MGnify/ENA primary metagenome ERZ1023418 (study PRJEB33173, sample SAMEA4830370) | metagenome | study: EMG produced TPA metagenomics assembly of the PRJEB25223 data set...
AGTTTATCTTGTAGTTCATCGATGTTCATTGTGGGATAAAGACTGGCTAATTTTTCCAAAAGAGCGGTTTCATTGTCTAAATTGATACTATCCAAAGTGGTAAAATCATCTAACATTTGCACCACTTGGGCGGTTAAATCGTCATCGCTTGGCACGCCTATCGCCAATTTATCGGACAAATCGCCCTGTAGTGCGAAGGATTTTTCACTAAAATTAAGGGTGGCTCGTGTGGTGTTTGTGGGCATTGGCTTGGTATTCAGGGTAAATTCATCAGCCGATAAATTATAAGCCCGCTCATAATAGCTTTGATTAAAAGACACGCCAAGAGCGGTCAAAATCTGGTCTCTCTCCGCTAGGGTCTTATCGCCCACTTCATCTTCATATAGGACAAATTTGGGTGGACTCACATTGTGAAAATTGAGCTCACAAATCCATGCCAAAAGCGTATTAAAACAGCTCTCTACCACTCGGCAATCATTATCACGAATGTCTTTTGTTACCGTAAGTCCTGCCATTGCACTGGCGTGGCTTGTGTCTTTTTCGGTGGTTTGGTCTTGACCCAGTAGAGCAATGTTAATCTCGCTACGGCAATAACGGATAAAATCATCAAACACCTGTGATGAGCCTGTTTTGCCTGTGGCTTCTTTGATTTCAACAGAACTGTCGTTGGGAATGGTTGCCACCGCATTGCCCATTAAGTCTTCTAGGGCGTCAAGGAGTTTGTTTGTGTCTTCGTCTGTGTTGGAGCGAGGCTCGTGTCCAATAATCCAAGGGCTACCAAACTTTTCGGCAAATTCTACCCAAAACTTTAAACCGCCACGCTTAAAGACGGTCGCCCAATACACACAAGACAGCTCGGCTGTGCCATAAGGATTGGTAAAGCTGGCGTTGTTGGTGGGGCAAAGGATTTTAAAGGGTGGTGGTGTGGTCTTGGTAATGCCGTCAATCAGCAAAAGCTCGCCATTGGTGTCAAAACCTGTCCATTCTTGGGGGATTGCGATGAGTTTGACAGGTATCCAAACACCATTTTTAAACTGCCAAATCACTTCAATGGGTTGGTAGCCATACAATACCGCCTCTAAAATCTGCCCAATCAGCCCATAAATGTCTAGGCTGTCAAAAATCTGGTCTATGACGGCTTGTTGTTTGTCAGACAAATCGCTGTCAAGGCGGTAATTTAAGCCCGCCACACTTGCCTTACGACGGCGTACCGCCCCTGCCACAATGGGGTCAATCAAAAGCTCACGATACGCAGAGAAGCTGGATTTACCCAATCGTCTTAGGATAATGTCAGGATTTGGGAGAATTTGGCTAAATCCATATAACCCAAAATAGCGGTGGGCGGTGGCGATTTGGGTGGAGAGTTCTTTTTTGTCCAGTTTTGGGGCTTGGTTTTGGTTTGTCATTTAAAATCCTTGGGTGAGTTTGCTTTTTCTTTTGACTTTGCGAGTGGCAACCTTGATTTGTCCAATGTTAAGTTCACGGCTGGCATAATGAGCCAACAACAAGGCAATGCCTGCATCGCCGTGGCGTTTTTTGCCATCTGCACCCTGCGTGCGAGTGGTGGGAATGCGTGGCACACCATTCATAAGTTCAAAGGCTCGTAAGTCATTTAAAATATCTTCATCTTTGGGTAGGTCGGTAAGTGTGCCATCTTCTAGGGCGGATTTAAAAGGAGCGGTGTGAGTACGATACCAACTTTCGGACAGCATAATGGCTTGGATAATATCCGCCCCAAAGGTGTCTTGCATTTTTTCGGCAAGCGATTGACCGTTACCCCGAGCATCAAACGCACCGCCCCGCAAATTTGGCAAGCCTTTTAATAAGGCAATCATAATCTGCTCTTGCTGAGCAAAGGGCATATTGCCCAGTTCTAGGATAAAGGGTGGTTTTAGGATTAAATTTGGGTATTGTAGAAGTGGCACAATCACAGTTTTGTCGCCACTTCTGGCAAAATCCTCGCCCATAAAGCTGATACGACTTTTATCTAAGCCATCAAAGAGCGGTTCTAAGGCGTCGGTTATCCAATCGTCAATCTCTTTGGCTCGGCTATGTTCAGGCAACAGGGCAAATTCGTCATTTTTATCAAGACGAATGACGGGTGTGTAGGGGTTCATACGGCTTTCAATCAAAGCACGGTTTAGCCATTTACCGCCACCATTTTTGGCAATACAGTCCAACTCTTCTTTGGCGTCCTCGCCATAACTTGCCCGAATGTCCGCTATCCACTGTCTTTCGCCCCCTGGTGTCCAGTCTATACCAAGCCTTAGACAAATGCGTTGGTATAAGCCGTCCGCTATGGCATCATCAAAGCTAATGCGGTGCAAAGAATAAGGCTTTTTGCCTGCTCTGATGTCATTGACAAGCTCGTTAAAGGCATTGTCCACCCCATCGTGGGTAGAAATAATATGAACCTGACCGCCCCACATTAACAGAGCCATCGCTGATTTTAATAGCTCTGGCAAGTTTTCGTGGAAAGCTGCTTCGTCTAGAATGACCCGCCCTTGCTTACCACGCAAGTTGTTGGGGCGAGATGACAAGGCGGTAATGCGGTGTCCTGACGCAAAACGAATGACAAACGCCAAAATCGCCTGTCTGTCATCACCGTCCACAAAGACCTCTTCGGTCTCTTCCACCTCGCCTGCCACCAAGCCATAAAATTTCGCCCAGTTGCCACAGTCGTGAATAAATTCTAACGCCATATCTTTGTTATAGCCGACATACCAAACATTCATTCCGTTTGTCTTGGCTGCCAAAAGAGCCGAATCAGCCGCTTCGCCCCAAGTTAAGCCAATACGCCGTGATTTTTCGCACACTTTAACCGCCGATGTGTCAGCACACCAGCGTTGTTGGTAGGGTAATAGCACCATTGGGCTACGAGAAATATTGCTAATTTCTTGGCTGAGTGCCGTGCGTTTTGGCTGGCTCATTCTCCAATCCCCAAAATCTTACGGCGAATTTCGTCAGCCGTTTCGTCAGACAATCCGCCTTTTTTAACCACTTTGGCGACTTCGCTGGCGGTTTGTTCAATTTTAACTTGTAATTTGGCTTGATATTCTTTCAAATTGGTACTTGCCGATGTCAAAGCAGCAATATTTTTGGAGGCTTTGGCAACCATATTAAATCGTTCAACCGCCCCCAAATTGTCCATATCGCCAATTTCCACGAGTGCGTCAAATAATTCAGTCTGCACCATTGCCATCAGTGCTTCCGAGCGAGTGTCGCCCTCATCGGACGCACCCTCAGCAATCAGCCGTGCAGCCTCGGTGCTTGCTTTGATACTGGCAAAGCGTTTTTGCACTTTTGAGCCGTAGCGATACACCGCACTTCGGCTGATTTCATATCCTTGCGATTTTAGCCAGTCAGCAAGTTCGGTATAGTTGCCAAAGCCATTGTCGGCAAGTTTGCGTTCTAATTCGTGGCGGACATCGGTGGGAAGTTTTTCCACACTGCTTCTTTGTGCCATACCGCCCCCTAAGATTGCCAGTATTTGTCAGGTCGTCCAATACCCAGCGGACAATCGGTGGTGTACTCGGCAATGTCCACGCCTTGATAAGTCAAGTCGGCATACCATACGCCATTGGGTTGTTTGGTAAGTTGGATAAAGCTGGCATTGGATAAGTATTCAAGTTGCTGACGAAGTTCTAAGGCGGTAATGTCAGCATAAATCCCGTACATCACATCCAGCAAAAAAATCTCGCTGGTGGTGTAGGGGCGAGCCTTGTGCAGGGTATTGATGATATGCCAACGCATACCACCGCGGCGTGCTTTTTCGTTCATTGTCTTTGGCTCTCCATTTTATACAGGTCGGTCAAGGTCTTTTGAATGCTGTCCATTTTGGCTTCTAGGACGGCTTGGTTACGGATATAATCTTCTCGTAGGACAAATTTTTCGGGCAAGACGGCTTTTTGTTCGGCAAATAGGGTTTCCAAATGCTCAACCTTGTCAGATAATTTGTCTTGCGTCTTTTGGCGTTCGTCTTGCTGGGCGGCAAACTGGGCAAGGAGCATTTTGCCAAAGCCCCAGCACACGCCCAAAAATGACAATAAAAAGCCAACAAGTTGCCAAAAATCAATGTTAATAAAAGTCTTATCCACTTATTATCCCCTTGCTTTCCCAGTTTCAAATTCGGTTTGGCACGCCACACACCGCTGACAGCCTGCGACTTTTTGTTGTCGTAAAAGTGCAATGGGTTCATCGCAGTCAATGCAATGGGTGCGGGTGGGTAGACTTGTCTTTTGGGTCGCTTGTCTGATTTGATGCTCCAAAATCAGCTCACTTTGTATTTGGGCTTTGTCTATGGTGTCGCTCACAGGCTCTCTCCTTTGGTGGGTGGGGCGTTGTTGCCCTGTGCAATCAGACAACGAGCAACCGCATAACCGCCAACACACCCAAGATAAACCAGCCATAATTGCCAGTCGGTGGTATTTAATCGCACAAATTGAACGCTGGCAATCAGGCTTGCCACATTTGCCCAAAGGCGGGTGTGCGACAGCCGTCCTGTTTGTGGGTTTGTGATAAGGTCAAGAATTTTCATTGTCAAACTTATGCTAAAATTTGGGGATATTATGCCAAGATGAGTGTGATAAGTCCTTTAAAGCGTTTTAAAAATTGCTTGGGTGGGTGGTTTGATGACAACAAAAAAAGACTTGCCAAAAACAAGTCTTGTTGGTATGATACGAACAGAGCTACTAGATAGCCAAAGCCCCCAAGTTTATGCTTGGGGGCTTGTTTTTTGAAAGAGAAAAATTACTTGGCAACCCGATGAATGATAACTTTGGTAACCACATATTTATTCTGAGGCTTTTGATAACGCTTAATAACTGTAATGTCTGCCTTAATTTTGCGTTGCCCGTGTAATTCGTGAGGATTAATGTCTTCTGCCAACTCAAACTTTACTCGTTGTTCAAATAAATCTGGCACAATACCAGCCCACCCTTGAGTACTCTTGTCTTGGTCGCTAGCATAAACATAAACATCTACATTGCTGTAATCCTGCTCTTGCTCTTCCTGTGGCGGTATTTCTACCTGTTCTGGGACAACTTGCACAATTTCATTTGGAATTGTTTGGGGAGTATCGGTTTTGCCACCAATCTCAATACTGCCATTTGGGTCTTGCTTGGCTGGGCGAATAAAATCAGCTGTTTTTTGGACTGTCTTTTTATCCATCACAGATTGTACAACCGCCACAATCTCGTCGCCTGATAGACCGCTATGCTCTGACAAGATGGCAATATTGGTGCTATTATCATAAAAATTATTAACAACAGCCTGCTCTTTTTTGCTACACGACTGCACGGCGGTCATTGTACCATAGGCAACAACCGCTCCAAATCCTGCGTATAACAATTTGTTTAACATATGATGGTTCTTAATGCTGTCGTCTAAAATTTCTTGTAATTTTTTAGCGTTTTCTTCACCAACCAAACCGACAGTGAGCTTTACCTTGAGGTCTTCCCATAAGCTACCTGTTCGAACATCCTCTACAAGCAACTCTGTACTATGGATAGTAAGTTCGGGGTAGAGCTTGTCTAATACCGCCACGCTTTTTGGAATAAGATGTTGCAGTGCAGTCAAGCTAGTAATTACATCATCTACGCTAGGCGTGATTTTCATATTATACTTAATATGAAAATCTATATCTATGGTTTGGGTCATAAAAGTTACTCCTTATCTACTTAATTCATCAATAATTGCTTTTTGCACTTCATTTTTATAAAGCACCTTACTCAACTTAGAGCCTGAATAACCTTTTACTACAAAATCAGCACTGGTGTCAGCAACCAAGTCTTTAAAATCTTTGGCATCAGTGTGGGCTTGCAATGCTTTTAGGGCTTGCTCTTTGGTGACGGTTAATGTCATCGGTTTGACAATGACTTTACTTGGGTCTTTCATATCTTTTACGCCAGCACTCACAATGATTTTATCTATGCTGGTGTAGGTAAACGGTTTATAAATACCATAAATCAAGGCTTTGTTTTGTTCGTATGTTAGATTTTCTTTGGTGTTGGCTTCGGTGCTAATTTCGTAAAGCTCCAAATGCACAGGATTGTCGCCTGACACCTTAAACTGCCCATCGTACTGATAGTCATTAAAGGCGGTCATCATATCTGACACATTGTCAAAAGTTACCACGCCGTCTGCATTGAGTGTGTATGGCACACCGTCCATTAAGCTGTCTAATCGTTTTTTGTATTCGTCATCAGTCATCATGGACTCAGTGGCAGGTGTGGTGGTTTCCACGCTTGGAGCGGTCGACTCTTTGGCGGTGTCGGTGCTAGGCTCGCCACAGGCGATGAGTGCTAGGGGCAGTAGTAGAAGTGTGAATTTTTTCATAAAAGTTTCCTTAATTAAAAGTGTTATTTGTTTGTAATATTAGCTCTGCGGTTTCCCATATCACTCCAACCCCTTCATAATAAACGCCTGTGTCTGTGGGTCAGCATTGCGAAAGCGTCTTAATAGCTCCTGTTCATCTGCACTCTGGACGGTCATCGCCTCGTCCACACTCATCATCTCTTGATAAGCGGGGAGTTGCTTTAAGTCGCCAATGGTGCGACCGATGCGAAAATCATTCAAAAGATAGTATGCTTCCATTCCCATTTCTATCATTAAGCCGAGTTGTTTAATGGTTGGGCTAGATTTTTCCTGCTCCCAATCCACTACTGTACGTTTTGACACCCCTATTTTTTCAGCAAATTGGGGTTGTGTCAGATTTAATCTAGCTCGCTCTTCTTTCAATCTTGTTCCAAACACGAAAATTTTCTCACTTTTTGAAAAAATTACTTGAAAAGTGCAGATTTCTGCACTATCATATACACCAACAACAAACAGCATTTAAAACCCCCAAACCAAAACGGAGTATGTTATGACTCAAAAACCCTTAAAAACCCCTGAGCAAGTCAAAGCTGAGTATCGTGCCAAAGGCATTCCTCTGTCTCATGTTGCCAAAGAACAAGGCTGGTTTCCCCAAGACATCTACAAGGTGCTAAATGGTATGGCTCGTTGTAACTACGGCAAACCACACGAAATCGCTGTATATTTTGGGCTAAAACACGCTGATGACACTCAAAATGTTTGCTAATAGTTTAGCACAAAATCGCACATTTTACCACTTTAACCCCTTATTTTATAAGGTTTTAGGAAAAAAGATTATGGCTAAAACAGTTGAACAACTTAAAGCCGAATTTGCCACAGAAGGTAAAACTTTTGTCTCTTGGGCAAATGAACGAGGCTATGACCCTACCTATGTCAGTCGTATCATCAATGGCTCGGTACAAGCCAAATATGGCAAGGCTCACAAAATCGCCATTGAACTTGGTTTGATTGATAACAACAGCTCTTGCGATGAAGTGGATTTGGGTATCTATTCCACCGATTTAACCCAGATGGAGCAATGGTTTTTGTCCATTTATCGTTCATTAAATGACGAGGATAGAAATACCATTGAACGCCTGTTGTCATTGATGGACTTAGAAAACAGTTGGGGAGATGGTGATGAGCGGTAAAGGTACTCGTATTCTGCAAGTTTTTAAGGCATTGCATAAGCACCCTTTGATTGGAATTAGCAATAAAGAGATTGCCGATAACTTAGGATTTACCCCCACCCAAGTCAGCCGTGATTTGGCGGATTTAATCAGTGAAGGTTTGGTGCAAAAACTGGATAATGGCAACTATGCCTACTCTATCCGCACCCTGCAAATCGCTGAAAATTATCGTAAACAGCACGAGAGGCTAAAAGCGAGAATGGACGAAATCCAACGCAATGTCGGTATCGGATATTAGGCAAAAATCCCGACATCGGGATTTTTAGGCAAATGTGCCGATGTCGGCACATTTGAAAATTAACCAAAGCAAAAGGTATTAAAAAATGAGTGAAGCCACAAGCGTAGAAGTCATCACCGCTGATGTCATTAACCAACAAGCCCTGCACAGTATGCAGGTGATGGAGCAATGGGGTAATGGCGAAACCTATAACGAAGCGACTTGGATTGAACGAGGTCGCCAAGCGGTTGTCAAAACCTTGGAGGGTATGTTTGAGCTTGGAAAAACTTTGATTGTACTAAAAGAACATACTGAACACGGTCGTTTTCGTGAGATTGTAGAGGCTGAGTTTGGTATTAAAGGCTCTGAAACCGCAAGGCTTATTAGAGCAACCCAACGCTTTGCCACCCCACAAATGCAAAAAGCCCAACCTAAGCTGATTGGACTTGGCAAATCCAAACTGCTTGAGCTTTTGGTGGAAGATGACGAGACTTTGGTGGAGCTTGCCAACGGCGGTGATATTAACGGTAATACGCTGGACGATGTGGACAGAATGACCATCAAAGAGCTACGCCTAGCCCTGCGAGAAGCCCGTGAGGACAGCAAAGCCAAAGACAAGGTGATGAGCGAGAAAAATGCCAAGATTGATGAGCTTGCCGAAAAACTTGCCAAAAATAAAAACAAACAGCCCAAGCCTGCCGATGTCGCTCGTGAATTATCGGCACAACTGGCAAGTGTAGAGGTATCGGCTCGCTCCGAGATTAGTAAACTAAAAGATATTTTTGATGGGCTTATGGCTCACAAAGAAGCACACGGAAGCGACCATACCGCCCTTATGGTGGGGGCCATCAATCAGCTTATCCTAGACTGCGAAATCCTGCGTGGGCAATACCTGCTACCAACAGACGCTCCGACAGGCGAAGTACCTGTTTGGCTAACACAAGATGAGCCTGTGGGGGCGGACGATCAAGATGTACCATTGCCTTTTGATGATTCAGAAGACGAAGTGTAATAAACAATCATAAGGGTCAAAACAATGGCAACCGACAATACAGCCCCAAACCCAGCCTTGATAGAACGCCTAAGCGAAATCGCCAAAACCGCCCAAACCCTAGGGCGTGGCGAAAAATCACGCTATCTACAAGCCAAAGCGGACGAGCTACAAATGAGCATCTCTACATTGTATCGTAAGCTAGAAAGTGTGGCGGTGAAGCCTACTCGCAAAGCAAGAAGTGATAAAGGCGAGATGACTTTGACCCTTGATGATGCCAAGCTCATCAGTAGCGTGGTGATGGAGGGTATGCGAAAAAATGGCAAACGCATTATGACGGTGGAGCGAGCGGTAACGATGCTTCGTGCGGGCGGTATGATACAGGCGTGCCATACAGACGGAACGGCATTGTCTGTGGGGGCGATTGTGCGTGGGCTAAAAGCCTATCATCTACACCCAGACCAGCTGTTAGAGCCTGCCCCTGTGGTGTCTATGAAAAGTCTGCACCCCAATCATCTGTGGCAAATTGACCCCAGTTTGTGCGTGCTGTATTACCTACCAAGAAATAAGGTGCAAGGCAAAGATACAGGGCTTCGTATCATGAATAGCGATGAGTTTTATAAAAACAAGATGGATAACTTTACCAAAATCATCAATGACCGTGTGTGGCGATACACAGGTACAGACCATACCAGTGGGGCGGTGTATTGTCATTATTATTTTGGTGGGGAAACTTCGGCAAATTTGTGCGACTTTTTTATTCGTATGATGTCGCCCAAAGCCGACATCGGTAAAGACCCTATCCGTGGCGTACCAAAGATGGTCATGCTAGACCCTGGTTCGGCTAACACCAGCTCGGCTTTTAAGACCTTGTGCCAAGCCCTAGATGTGGTGGTGCAAATCAATAAGCCTAACAACCCACGAGCCAAAGGACAAGTGGAAAAAGCCAACGACATTGTAGAGACGCATTTTGAGAGTGGCTTAAAGTTTGTGGAAGTGAATGATATTGATACTCTAAACGCCCTTTGTGATAAGTGGCTACGCTATTTTAATAGCCAAGCCATTCACTCACGCCACGGCTTAACCCGCTATAAAGCGTGGCAAAAGATAAAGCCTGATGAGCTTATCATCGCCCCACCTGCCGAGTATTGCAAATCGCTTGCCCTGTCTGTGCCAAAAGAAGCCAAAGTTACCCCAGAGCTTGAAATTCGCTACAAGGGCAAGGTGTACGATGTCTCAGCATTGCCTGTACTTGTCGGACAAAAAATCCTAGTCGCTCAAAATCCGTGGGAAGTGGACGGTGCTAGGGTCTGTGTACCGACAGCAGATGGTGTTGGCGAGAATTGGGTGGCTGTGCCAGAAGTGCTATTTGATGAGATGGGCTTTCGTGAAAATGCTGTCATCGTGGGACAAGGCTATAAGGTTCATAATGACACCAAAGCCCAAACACACGCCAAAGAATTGCAAAAAATCGCCATGGGGACAGACACACTTGAACAAGCCGAAGTCAAACGAAAAGCCAAGGCTCTACCGTTTGATGGCAAACTTGACCCCTATAAGCACAATGACACGGTGCTTGATAATGACAATACGCTGTATATGCCCAAAAAAGGCGTGCAGAGCGTGGAATATGGTCGCTATGAAAAAACTATTGCTGAGCCTGTCTTATCAAAAGTGGACATCGCCAAGCAATTAAAACCACGCTTAGAGGCACTTGGGGGGAATTGGAGCTTGGCGGTCAAGGTGCTACAAGAACGCTATCCTAATGGCATTCACGCCAGTGGTCTTGATGAAGTGTTTGAGGTTTTGAGTGAAAGTAGCGTGCTAAAAACGATTTTAAAAATTGCATAAGGATTAGGAATGAAAACCACCTTTAACGAGCTTGGAAAATCTTATCAGACCGTGGCAAATGAGCTGGGTATTAGCAAAACCGCTCTTGTTAATGCTGTGGTTCACGGTGTTTTTCCAAGCAAAAATACCAAACAATTTAAGGCAAATCTTGCCAGCCATTTTATTAAAAATGGAGTCAGCGTGCCAAGCATTTTGACCCAAAGCCAAAACCCTAAAACCCCCATAAGTCAAGATAAGGATGAACTTATGCTACTTAGAAAATCCACCCTAAACCCCCAAACTCGCCGTCATTTTGGGCTTGCCAAAGACCCCTTTGATGACGAAATCCGCTCATCGGACGATATTGTTAAATCCGATGATGTCCGCTATATCCGTGAACGCCTGTATGATGTGGCAAGTAATGGCGGGTTTCTTGCGGTCATTGGCGAGAGCGGTGCAGGCAAATCTACCCTGCGTGAGGATTTGCACGACCGAATTTTTAAGGACGGCAAAGCCACCATCATCACCCAGCCGTATGTACTGGCAATGGAGGATAATGATATCAAGGGCAAAACTTTGAAGTCAGTACACATTGCCGAGGCTATCCTAGAAGCAGTCGCCCCAAGCGAAAAACCCAAGAGAAGTCCAGAGGCTCGCTTTCGCCAAATCCACAAGGCTCTGACCGAAAGCCACAAGGCGAGCAATCGCCACTTGATTGTCATTGAGGAGGCTCACGGCTTGCCCATTCCCACCTTAAAGCACCTAAAACGCTTTTATGAGTTAAAAGCAGGTTTTGACCGCTTGCTTGGCATTGTGCTGATCGGACAGACCGAGCTTGCCACCAAATTGGCTGAAAATAACCCAACCGTGCGTGAAGTGGTGCAACGCTGTGAGATTGCCACCTTAGAACCTTTGACCGATGGTAAATTAGCGGGTTACTTAAAGCATAAATTTGAGCGAGCAGGAGGCGATATTAAACAAATCTTAGATGAGTCCGCCCTTGATGCCATAAGTCAGCGTCTAACCGTCAAATCTCGCACCAAAGCTGGCACGCACGAACACAGTCTGCTTTATCCTTTGGCGGTCAATAACCTAGTCGCCCACGCCATGAACGAAACCGTTTATTTGGGTTTTGACAAGGTAGATGGCGATATTATCAAGAGTATTTAAGGAGATCTACAATAGTAGAAATTAAATAAAGTCGTCAGACAATGCTATTTTAAGTCATTTTAGCCTTGCAAACAACTCTTTTGGAGAAATAAAAATGAACACTCAAAACCCCAAACCCAAAGACAAGCACCCAAGCCTATCAGTATCTGAATACCTATGGCTACAACACGAAAAGAAGCGACTGGCAAAAATGGATATGGACATCGTGCGTATGCAATACTGTCAAGACCGCCAGTCGGCTTGGATTGCCTTGCTTCTTTTGACTGTGATTATGCTGGCGATTGGCTTGGTGTTTGTGCTGATATTTTAGAAGCGAATTATGCCAATGATGATACATATTGATGACAACACCGATGCCAAAAACTCGCTAGGCTTGCTAATGCTAGATGAAGCCCTGCAGATTTTAATTAAGCGTGGCAACCTTGACAAAGAAAAACTGGCAACGGCGATTATGACCGCCAAAGATGATTTATTCAAACTCAACCAAGACAATGACGACCACTTGCTAAAAATGCGACTGTTTATGACCGCTCACACTTTGCAATGTCGTTATCTTGAATTAACTTAACCCCAGAAACGGAGTAATTTATGACCGACACCCAAACCCCTGTAACCGTCCCCGAAGGCTACCGCCCAAACGACAAGGGACACCTTATCCCCCTTGATAAAATCAAGGAAATTGACAAGCTAAGAGACGAAACTGTCATCAATCTTGTGGGGCAAGCCCTAAGCCTACAAATCCAAATGCGGGCGGGAAAAGAGCAGTTTTTTGCTGAATTTCACAACTTCGTGGAACTCTCCGCCCAAGAATACGATACCCAAATTGGTGGTAAAAAGGGCAATGTAACCTTGATGAGCTTTGACGGCAAATACAAAGTGCAAATTGCTATCCAAGATAACCTTGTGTTTGACGAACGCTTGCAGGTTGCCAAATCATTGATTGACGAATGTCTGCGTGAGTGGACAGCCGACAGCAATGACAACATCAAAGCCATTATTGATAATGCCTTTGCAGTGGACAAAGAAGGCAAAATTAACATCCGCCGAGTACTATCCTTGCGTAGTCTTAGCATCGTTGATGACAAATGGCAAAGAGCAATGCAAGCAATTAGTGATGCCACCCAAGTCATCTCATCAAAAGAATATATGCGGTTCTATGAGCGAGATGAATACGGAAAATATCAGCAAATTAGCCTTGCTTTTCACAATCTTTAAACACCCACAAAAAAAACAAAAGAGCAAAACAATGGCAAGCATTGGTCGCCTTGCCATTGCCCTAACAGACCACTTTAAAAGGTAACATATTATGAACAAACAAGAACTCGTTAAATCTGTCTATGACAAACTAGACGGCTTACCCCTAAAACAAGCCGAGAATGCGGTCAATGCGGTGCTGGGTAGCATTAAAGGCGAACTGGCAAAAGGTGGCGAAGTCAATCTGGTGGGCTTTGGCTCGTTTGCTGTTAAAACCCAAAAAGAACGCACCGCCCGTAACCCCAAAACAGGCGAAAAACTGACAATTCCAGCCAAAAAAGTCCCATCGTTTAAGGCGGGCAAAGGGCTAAAAGAAGCGGTTAATTAAGCCCACCAAGCCCAAATGATAAGCAGGGGTAAGCCTTGCTTATCATAACCAATTTAAGGAAAATCAAAATAAGCCAACATAAAACCAAACGAACCGCCTTAAATAAACCCAAACTCATTCAGCTTATCCATATCGGCAAAAGTAAACTGTGCCTTGATGACGACACTTACCGCTCGCTCCTTGTGGCAATGACTGGCAAAGACAGTACCAAAGCGATGAATGTCAGTGAATTAAACAAGGTATTGACAAGGTTAAAACAGCTTGGGTTTGTGGTAACGCATAAGAAAAAAGACCCAAAGCCCATTGATGACAAAACAAGCCTTGACACAGAGCAACAAATCAAACTCATCCGCCATCTGTGGCTGGATTTATACGCATTGGGAGCGGTTAGAAATGAGAGTGAGCAAGCACTGGCAACTTATATCAAAAACCAAACCCAAACCACCATAGATGATTTGGGTAGTGAGCAAGTCAGCAATATCATAGAACGCCTAAAAAACTGGCGTAAGCGACTAGAAAAGCAAAATAAAAACCCTCATTAACAAGCCAAAAGGAATATAATGATGAGCAAATCTCGCCAACACGAATTTAGTCAAGCCCTATACGACATCATTTATCACGCCTTGCTCGGTCAAGGCGTGGATAAGACACAGGCGACCACCATTGCCGAAGAGAGTACCGACACCGTGCTTGATGAGTTTGGCGGTGAGAATTTGTACATTCCAAAAAACATCTCAGGCAAAGCCGCCCGCCGTAACCGCCAAATCTATGATGAGTTCACAGGCGACAACCACGAAGTACTTGCCAAAAAGTATGGTGTAACCTTGCAACGCATTTACGCCATCATCAAAGAACAACGCCAATTTGAGTTTAATACCCGCCAATTCTACTTGTGGGACGATTGATGTTATCCAAACCCCTCACAAAAGGCGGTCAAAAACGGTCAAAACCGCTTTTAATGCCCCTATCCCACCAAATCCCCACATTACCTCAAATACGCCCCAAAACCCCTAAAATAACCCCTAAAATCGCCCATTTTCAAATCCTATTAAAATCCTTGATTTATCCACTAAATTTCTTAAAACGCTTTAAAAGACCAATCTGCCAAAGTTTTGCATAATAACCCAAAAATATGGGGTTAATTTTATGCAAACCATACAACACGAAATCTTTATCGCTGGCACACGAGCCGATAACTCAGGCAAAGAAGTTATCATCACGCCTGACGACCTTGATGCCATTGCAAAGGGCTACAATCCGAGCTTTCACGAAGCCCCCATCGTTATCGGACACCCAGATGACAACGCTCCTGCTTATGGCTGGGTCAAATCCCTATCCGCCAAAGACGACAAGCTGTATGCCCAGTTTGGCGAAATGGACGCAGGCTTTGTGGACTTAGTTAAACAAGGTCGTTATAAGAAACTCTCAGCAAGTTTCTACCCACCCAAACACCCAAGCAACCCTAAGCCTGATGGTTGGTATCTACGCCACATTGGGTTTTTAGGAGCACTGCCCCCTGCGGTCAAAGGCTTATCGCCTGTGAGTTTTAATGATGATAGCGACGGCGTTGTCAGTTTTGGCGAGCTGTCCGAGAGTGAAAAACTTGTCTTTGATATTAAAAGTATCTTTGCCAGATTTTTTAATTTTAGTGAAGCTCCTGCAAATCAAGCTGATACAGTAAATCCAAGCGTGGACACCAACACTCCACCAAAAACCGATACTGATGGCGATGGCAAATCCAATGACCTAAATTCCACCCCAACCCAAAGCAACCAAAGTGAGAATACAATGAATCAAGATGTAACCGAAGCACTGGCACGAGCCGAAAAAGCCGAAGCCGAACTTGTCAAGTTTAAAGCTCTTCAAGCCAAAAAAGAGCGAGATGTGGCAAATGTCGTCAATGCCAATTTTGCCGAAACTCTGGCCAAAGACGGCAAGATTAAGCCCTGTGATAAGGAGCTATTGACCCAGGTGTTAAACTTTGCCGAATTTCCAAATGACACCACCGCTGACTTTGGCGAAGGCGATGACAAAAAGCCATTGGCGGTCGCCTTTAAAGAATTTTTGGGCAACTTGCCAAAACAGCATTCACACCTGACTGACAAAGTTACCAAAAGCACGGTCAATTTTAGCGAAAATATGTCCCACCACGAGCGAGCGGTCGCCTTGATGAAACGCGATAACATCAGCTATGAAGAAGCCGCCCACCGTACGGCTTAATTTTTAAAAATAATTTAGGAGTATATGATGAGTGCAACACATCTATCACATCTGCGTGGCAAAGATGAAGTTTTAACCAATCTTGCCTTGGGTTATATGCAGTCGGATTTCATTGGCGAGCAGATTATGCCTGTGGTTTATACCGATAAAGAAGGCATTAAAATACCGATTTTTGGCAAGGGTTCGCTGGTGGAGTATGAAACCGAACGAGCGGTTGGTGCAGCAAGCAACATCATCACACTGGATAAGTCCACGACAATGCCTGTGGTGCTAGAAGAACACGACTTAGCCACAGGCGTGGACTACCGTGAAGCTCACGAGAGCCAATTTGACGAACACGCCAAAGCCACCCGCCGTGTAACCCAAGGGGTGCAACTTCGCCAAGAAGCTGAAATTGCAAGACTTATCCAAACAAAATCGGTCTATGCCAATGCTCACAGCAAAGACTTTGCGTCCGCCAAGTGGACAGAAGATGATGCCGACATTCAAACCATCATTGACGATGCCAAAGAGCAGGTGCGAAGTGCCACAGGCGTAACCCCAAAGACGCTCGTACTAAGCGGTCAGGTCTATACCCAAATCCGCCGAAGTGCCAAACTTCGATCCTTGATTAGCGATAGTGCCAATAAGCCACTGCTCAATGTCAGCACGATGAAAGAACTGCTTGAGCTTGATGAAATTCTCATCGGTAATGCGGTGTCTATCCCAGTGGGCAATAAGCAAACCAAACCGATTTGGGGTAATTTTGCCAGTCTGATTGTCCGCCCAGACCAAGTACCAAGCGGTAATGATGAGGGCGTACCTGCGTTTGGCTACACTTTGCGTCGCCGTGGGTTGCCTGTCGTGGACAGATATGATGATGTGGGTGGTAAGGTGCAATATGTGCGTTATACCGACATTCGTAAAGCTGCTGTCGTGGGCGGTGCGTGTGGTTTCTTGTTTGAAAATGTGATTTAACCTTTGGAGATTAAAATGACCAAAATTACCCAAGAAGACTTGCAAGCCTTGATTGACAAAGAAGAATATGCTCGCTTTGGCGAAACTTGCACGGTGTGTGCCTTGACTTTAAAAAGTGGCTATACCGTGATTGGTAAATCTGGCTGTATTGACCCCAAACAATTTGATGAAAACATTGGGCGTAAATAAAATTGCCTTTGATAATGCTATTAACGAGCTGTGGGCATTGCACGGCTATCACATCAAAAACACGCTTTTGCAAGGAGAATAACAATGGCAAATCCAACCAAATCCGCTGTTGTCGCTGTAACAATGCTGGCGATGAGCGAGCTTATCGGCAATCGCTTTGTCAGTGTAAAAGGCAGACAAGCCACAGCCGACGACCCTATTTTTGGTGTCGTGCCTGTGGATGCCAAAGCTGGCGAGTCTGTGGCAGTAGAAATTTTGGGCGTGAGCATTGTGGAATCTGGCGGTGCGATTACCCAAGGCGATAAAGTCGCTTCCGATGCCCAAGGCTGTGCGGTCAAGTCCGAAACAGGGCAATTTCTCGCCCTATCATCGGCAAGTGGTGCAAACGAACCTGTCAAAGACCTATTAAGATAAGGAGCAAGCAATGAA
>ERZ1023418.113-NODE-113-length-16957-cov-366.379008_pt1 | contig 16957 bp, 6 predicted proteins | sample MGYA00380511_ERZ1023418 | MGnify/ENA primary metagenome ERZ1023418 (study PRJEB33173, sample SAMEA4830370) | metagenome | study: EMG produced TPA metagenomics assembly of the PRJEB25223 data set...
GCCAAAAGTGGCTAAGTCTGGGTTTGGCTTGTGATCAGATTGGTTCATGGTTTGGGTATCACTTGATGACATGGTATAATAATGGATTGTTTAATCATTGGTGCGGCGTTTTGGTTTTTACGCTTGTTTTGCTCTTTTACTTTTTTTGGTTGATGGATTTTTTGGGTTATATTGAATGATTGACGATTAAATTTAATACATTTACATTTAATACATTTACTCATGACATATTGGATAAATGCGTTGCTTTTGTTTGATTGGGCAGTGTTTGGCATGACCGATATCGTCAATCGGTATCAAGCAAACACGCCCTTTGATCGTGTCGTATTCAGATTATACCATAAGTTCATGCGTACGCTAAAAGGCTTTGATGGCGGTTTTTGGGCATAACGGTAGACATAACAGATTGGTACAAGATTGGTACACATTTGGGTAGCAATCGTGATAAAATTTAACCATTTTGCCAATTTGGTGTCATAATTTGACTTGAAAAATCCAGCCATTTCGGCGATAGTATCATTTTTTTATTGGGGTTTTATTGTGTCAAAATCCGTACCACGCTCTTTTTGGCGTCATCAGTCAGGGCTGATTGTGACAGGGATTTTATTGATTGTCTTGTTTGTTATGATGGCGGCATTTGTGCTGTACGCCATGCATCTAAATACCGCCGTTGTCGGTAAATTTGAAAATCGCAAATGGGATATTCCTGCCACCTTATACTCACGCCCTTTGGTACTGCATCAAGGTGCCGCTTTATCCGCCAAAGACCTTGAATCATGGCTAAAACTGCTCAGATATAGCCATGATGACACCAGCCAAACGGGTCGCTACCAAAAAAATGGCCAAGTCTATACCATTTATACACGAGGTTTTCATTATGGTGATGCCGACAAAGACCCAAAGCAGCTCATCGAAGTTCATTTTGATCGCAATACCATCAAAAGCCTAAAAAGCTCCGCCCCAAATAACAGCGGTATACTACGCCTAGAACCCATCAAAATCGGTAGCATCTATCCTGATAATCTAGAAGACCGCCTACTCATCACACAAGAACAAATCCCAAAACCGCTCGTTGATGCCTTGATTGCCACCGAAGACCGCAATTTTTATCAGCATCATGGCATATCAATGCGTGGGGTTGCTCGTGCGTTATTCACCAATCTGACAGGCGGACAGGTGCAACAAGGCGGTTCAACCATCACCCAACAATTGATTAAAAACTTTTATCTGGATTCTGAACGCACCTTAAAACGCAAAATCAATGAAGCTTTGATGGCGGTTTTATTAGAAACCCATTATAGCAAAGATGAAATTTTATTGGCTTATATGAATGAGATTAATTTGGGTCAAAATGGCAAGCAGTCGGTGAATGGCTTTGGGATTGCTGCCCAGTTTTATTTTGATAAGCCGCTTGGTGAGCTGTCTTTGGAGCAGTATGCGTTATTGGTGGGTTTGGCAAAAGGGCCTAGCCACTACAATCCTCGCAAAAACCCCGAGCGAGCATTACAACGCCGAAATACCGTATTAAATAGCATGCTGGTAACAGGTAAAATTGATACGGCCACGCACCAAGATGCCATCAATCGCCCGCTGGGTGTGGTAAAAACGCCTGCCATCGCTCGCTTGCAGTTCCCTGATTTTTTTGATGCCGTGCAACGAGAGCTAAAAACCCACTACCGCTCAGAAGACCTGAAAAATCGTGGTCTGCGTATCATCTCAACACTAGACCCACTCGCCCAACAGGCAGCCGATACTGCCATGACAAATCAGCTTGGCAAACTAAGAAAAAAAGGCGGTCGCACTCAAAAGCTACAAGGTGCGTTGGTCAGTGCTCACCCTGCCACAGGGGAGCTGGTTGCTTTGGTGGGGTCAGGCAGCGATTTTACTGGGTTTAATCGTGCCATCGATGCCAAACGGCAGGTTGGTTCTTTATTAAAGCCTGTGATTTATCTGACTGCCTTTCAATCAGGTCAATACAATCTCACCACACCCGTCAATGACACCCAAACCAGCTATACCGTCAATGGTCGCTCATGGACACCCAAAAATTATGGCGGTCAATCTCATGGCAGCGTACCACTACTGACCGCACTTGCCAAGTCATACAACCAAGCAGCGGTTAATGTCGGTATGCAGCTTGGTTTGGATGCGTTTAAGGCACAGCTGGGCAATTTATCCATCACCACCGATATTCCGCCCTATCCATCTGCCATGCTGGGTGCGATTGATTTATCGCCCATGCAGATGCTGGGCATGTATCAGATTTTTGCCAATGGCGGTGCTTATACGCCCATTCATACCATCCGTACCGTGATCGATGATAACGGGCGTGTACTACAACGATCCCAACCACGCCATCAGTTTCGTGCACCACCGCAAGCGGTTTATCTGCTGAACCGTGGACTTCAAGAGGTCATCAAATCAGGCACTGCCAAAGCTGCTGATAGTATCAATAACCATTTGGGATTGGCAGGTAAAACAGGCACAACCAATGATAATCGTGATGCGTGGTTTGCAGGGTATAGCGGTAACTATGTCAGCGTGGTTTGGGTGGGCCGTGATGATAATCAGCCCATCGGCTTAACGGGGGGTTCTGGTGCATTGCCCATTTGGATGGATTATATGAAACGCCTGAATTTAACGGCGGTCAATCTGCCCCTACCTACTGGCGTGACTTGGCAGTGGATGGATGGCAGATTGGGATTGCCGACCATGGAGAGCTGCCCTGATGCCAGATGGCTGCCTGTGATTGACTTATACCGCCCAAGCCAAATGAGTCCCTGTGCCAGTGCCATTTTATACCAAGAGCAGATCTATCGGCAGATGCTTGAATATGGCTCACAAGGCATCGCAGACACAGGAGATGTGTATATCGAAGATGCGCCCATTTATGATGAGCCTGCCGAAAATGGCGATAATCCTTGGTGGTGAACATAAGTCAAGAATGCCATTAAAATCTGCTTGATTTTAATGGCATAAATTAAATTGATGAAAATTTAGAATTGGTAGTTAAGCGACAGCTTTGCTTCAATTGGTGTTTTTACCTCCTCTTGATATTGAGCAGACGCCTCTCCTGAAATAAAGAACCTAGAGTTGATTTGACTTGTCACGCCCAAAGCACCTGCGAAACCAAAGCCCGATAAATCCGTTGACCACCAAGATACTTCATTATTCATATCAATAATGTTCAAATCTTGCTTGGTATCTTGATAGAACATTTTGGCTTTTAAATAAGGTTGCAACAACCCATAATTCTTGGAAATTTTTGTACCGATATTTACCGTGGTCATAGATGCCTTTTTTGGATTAATTTGCAAATTAGGCATCTGATCATATCTAAACGATTTTGGATTGGTTTGAATATGGCCAATTTCAAAAGAAGGTTGGAAATCCACATTGTGGAATTTCATCTGCTGCTGAGCACCCAACGCAATCGCCCAGGTATTATCCTTTATACTTGCTGTTAAATTATCATGATTGGCTTGTTTAGCATGTATTTTTTGTCTGACATTTTGCCACGCGCCTTGGAGGAAGATCTCTTGTTGATTTGGTAATAAGCGATTAAGATAAACACCAAAGCCTGTTGCATCAAGATCATTTTTACCACCAAAAACATGATCAACATTACCTTCACTTTTGTTAATATAGGCCCCAAGATATGTTTGCCCAACTTTAGAACCTGCTCCCAATGTCGTTTGATTAAGCTTTAAATCAAACTGGGTATTGTGACTTTTAATATTATTTTCTTGGTAACGATGATTTAGCCAAACACTTTGTCTGTTATTCATCGAGCCTAAATGATTCATTTGGCTACTTAATGTATACAAGCTTCCCATGCCGGTATTTAAGGCGGTCTTAGTCATTGATGATGCAATAGGGCTATTGTCATTGGCAAATTGGCTAAGCTGCAAAGTGTTATTTGGTCGCATTACTAATTGATAAGCATATGCTCCTTGCTCAGCTGCATCAACAACATTGTTATTTGTGTCAATCAAATAAAAACTGCCTTGATTGTTATCGACTTTCAATAAGCTTTGATGATTTTTATCTTTTGATATATGGCTTGGGATACCAACACCATGCCTGCCTTTTAGCTCATTTATCTTGACAGGTGCATCGCTTGGATTGATGGCAAATATCGTCTCACCAGATAACTTATCAATATGTAAATTAGAATGGTCTTCAACCATCACATGACCTACACCGGACAATGTTTGAATACTGATTTGAGAATCGGTGGTGGTGTTATTTTCTTGGGAATTTGCATTGACTTGAAAAACACCCTTTGGGGCAACATAAATCCAGCTGTCTTTGGCAGACAGTTCAATCTCTTGAACAGTGGTTGGTTGATCACTTTGACCAAAAATCATCATCTTAGCGTCATGGTTTAGCACCACTTTTGATTGGAATTGCCCTGTAACGCTCATTGTTCCTTGATTGATATAACTATCATCAGCCAATGCGTTATTGCCCGTAAATTTAAGGTGGCCTTGCTTAACGGTTGCACCAGCAAAAGTATTATTGCCAGATAAGGTTAATTCGCCTGGATGATTTAAAATCAGTCTACCAGTACCTGAGATGTCATTTTTCCAGGTATCTTCCAAAGAAAATCCTGCAAAATCCAAATGCTTATCCTGAGTCGTTGTCTCTATATCCTGATAAATATGAGAAATACCATCATAAGCTTTCGGCAAATTGATCAGGCCCCATGTGTGATTTTTATTATCCAAATCACCCATGTGAGCATGGGAATTTTTGGGATAAGCGGTAGAAGCCAATACTTGGCGTCGTGCATCGCCATCCAAATAATTAAAACGCAACCTTAATAAAGCCTCAGCTGTACCAGGTATTTCCTCTGGTTTTAAACGACTTGCTTTTTCATCACTTTTTAATGTGCCATAATATCCAATTTGATAATCAGAAGCTTTGTATTGTTCGTGCAAATCTTGAGGAAGCATCTCCAGACAACTTTTTAATGGTGCATTCTGACAGCTTTCTTCAAATGGCTGTCTGGCTTGTTTAATATGCCTAACCAATCCTTTAGCAATCTCATCGTCATTTAACAACTGTGCCATATAATAATAGCGTGCGAGTCGAGAAGTCATGGTATCTGTTGGAAAATGCGCACCCACAATGACTCGGCTTTCTCCATACTGCAATGCACGAGAGAATACCTCTTGACCTCGCTCAGGAAATGCCATCGCCATCACAACTGCTTGACCAAAACCATTGGAGGTATGCCCACTTGGATAAGATGAATTTTTTCTTTCTCTGCCTTGGCTATCAATATAGGTTTTGAGATTTTCATAACCCTCAATATACTTGCCTTCCCTATCCATAACTTGATAAGGGCGGCCACGCAGATATTTGTCTTTTAAAATAAAATCATAAGCTCTCATTCTGCCTACATTAAAATCATCGCTATAGATAGCATTGGCTGATAAATATACTAAATTTTTAAAGATATTTACAAACTGTTCATCAGTTATATGCGGAGCAAACTCCTTTAAGGCAGATTTTCTAAATTCATGGCTAACATGAGCAAAGCTTTGATTTTTATCCTCTTTTGCAAGGGCGAGCCTTTCTGCTGTTGTATTGTTTTGCATATCCCAAGAAATTTTACGATCAACTTCTGCTTCTAAAGTGCCCTTTTTGGGAAAAGGTGTCACAACCTGGGCATCAAGATGTTGATACCAGCTCTGACTTTGGCCAGCTATCTTTGTAGACAATTGATCAAATGCTTCATCATGAGCATAAGCTTGATGGCTCATCAATAATGAAAAAGCGATGCTGGCTGATAACAGCTTATATTTAGGCATAACAAACCCTTATGTTAACAAAATTAGGCTGCATTTTAAGTTGTAACTGTGACAAAACAGTGATAGTTTTGTGACAATTTGACACAATGTGGAAAATTATTACTATTTTAATGTTACATGATAACCATTTACTTAAGGCGATATTAGACCCACAATTTAGCCACAAATTCTTCAAAAAACTTTGCTATAATAAAGCCATTAAGCAAGCAACTATTTGAATTTTTAGGATGTTTATTATGTCTTGGCAACAACTTCATCTACAATGCCCAAAATCCGCCGTAGAACTTGCCGAAGCCTTATTTGATGAGGCTGGTGCGGTGTCTATTTTACTTGAAGATGCGGGCGATGAGCCTTTATTTGAGCCCATGCCTGGTGAAGAGCCTTTGTGGCGTGATGTGGTGGTTACCGCCATCTTTGACACCAACAGCGATGACAGCTGGGCAGGCACTCATTTTGAAAACCTAGCCGCTAAGATCGCAAGTGAGGTGAATGCCACGCGATTTTGGCTAACATCCTTAGATGATAAAGACTGGACTCGTGAATGGATGAGCTATTATCAGCCGATTCAGTGTGCAGGCAATCTGTGGATTGTGCCTGAGTGGCTGCCAGCACCAGACCCAGCGGCGATTAACCTAATCTTAGACCCAGGGCTTGCCTTTGGCACAGGCTATCACGCCACCACTCGGCTATGCCTAGATTGGCTTGCCGCCCAAGAGCTTAGCGATAAGCTGGTCATTGACTATGGTTGCGGCTCGGGGATTTTGGGCGTGGCGGCACTGCTGCTCGGCGCGCGTCAAGTGCTGGCGGTTGATATTGACCCACAAGCGGTACTCGCCACACGCCAAAACGCTGCCCTAAATGGCGTTGATGATCGGCTTTTGGCATTTTTGCCCGCAGAGTTTGACGCCCATCGCACCCAAAACCCACAGCTTGCCGATGTCATCACCGCCAATATCCTTGCCAAGCCATTGATCGGTTTTGCCCCACTGTTTCATGATTTACTCAAAACAGGCGGCTTGATTGTGCTGGCTGGCCTGACCCAAAACCAAACCCAAGCGGTCATCGATGCCTACTCGCCTTATGTTACGCTTGATACGCCATTTTGTTATGCAGATGCCCAAGACTGCCATTGGCAACGCCTAAGTGGCATCAAACCTACCAACCCATAAGCGATACGCCATGAGCCACAAACCTAAGCCAACACCGCTATATCAACAAGTTGAGCAGACCGCCAAGCGTTATTTTGAGACATTGGGCGATGCTCATACTCATGATGTCTATGCCACTTTTTTGGCCGAATTTGAAAAACCGCTACTCATCGCCGCACTCAATCACACGCACGGCAATCAGTCCAAAACCGCCCAAATCCTTGGCATCAATCGTGGCACATTACGCACCAAAATGAAAACCCATCACTTACTTTAGACCGCCAGTTATCGCCATGGATATGGGCAGGTGTGCTCGCCTGCCGTATGATGGCGATAACACCCCATTTGCCCCATATCTGCACGATTTGACATGATTTAACATGTGATATGATTTAACATGTGACATAATTTAACATTTGACATGATTTAACATTGTTTAATACTGTTGCCATCATTACCATAATTTAGTAACGCATTTAGTAACGCATTTGTAAAAATCATTGCGCCCCCCTTTATGTGTATCATATGAATAGAATATTATGATTGTATCTGATTATTGTATCAGAATGGTGATGCCTACGAGTTGATTTGGGTTAATCACTCTATTATTTGATATGTTTTGAAACTAATCTATTGACTTAAATCACCATATGGTTATAATTTAGCATAATGGTAGGCTTTTTGTAAAAATCACATCGCAATATTGTTCTACTGTTACTACCATGCTTGAATGACGATCCAAATCATCAGATTCATTCAAGTGATGTGTTTGTATACGCACATTTACCCTAATTATTTCAATCAAATGCCTATGTCAGCATGTATCATTTTTTAAGGTAAACCACCATGAATCACATCTATAAAGTCATCTTTAACAAAGCCACAGGCACATTTATGGCCGTGGCAGAGTACGCCAAATCCCACAGTACGGGGGGTAGCTGTGCTACAGGGCAAGTTGGCAGTGTATGCACGCTAAGCTTTGCCCGTATTGCCGCGCTCGCTGTCCTCGTGATCGGTGCGACGCTCAGTGGCAGTGCTTATGCTCAAAATAATCACAGAAGTCTCATATGGGATGGATCAACTGGCACTGCCAAGGCGCCAGGTGATCGAGCCCTTGCTTTGGGTGAAAGTGCTAACGCACAGGGCAAACAATCCATCGCCATCGGTAGTAGCAATAAAACTGTTAATGGAAACCCTAAGGATAAGATAGGTACCGATGCCATAGGTCACGAGTCCATCGCCATCGGTGGTGATGTAAAGGCTACGGGTAATGCCTCGATTGCCATCGGTGGTGATGACTTACATTTGACGAGTACTAATGATCCTAAGATTGACAAGATTATTCAAGACCATAAAGTATTACGACAAATAAGAGACGGATCTAATAATGATAGATTTTCACGCACACACGCAAAGGGATACGCCAGTATTGCAGTGGGAGCCATGACACAGGCAGGGGGTCATTTTGCCAACGCCTTTGGTACACGGGCACAAGCTGAAGGCAACTATTCCTTGGCAGTGGGTCTTACCTCCAAAGCCCTAGGAGGATATTCAGTCGCTATTGGTTCTAATGCAGAAGCTGGCCAGAACAAGTATGGAGCAATAGCCCTTGGTTCAGAAACTAAAGTTGAAATAGATCGAGGTATTGCCCTAGGTTTGAATTCTCAGGTCCTTAATAGGGATAATACTTACATACAGACCTATTATACGCCAAAACAGGACCTGCCAGCAAACCACACCACCCTAACTAGTGCTCATAATAGAAGTATACTTTCCATTGGTAATAGCAGCCTCAAGCGTAAAATCATCCATGTCAGTGCAGGTTTGGATGATACCGATGCGGTCAATGTGAAACAGCTCAAAGAGGTGGTGAGCTGGGCTAAGGAGCGTAAAATTACTTTTATGGGTGATAATGGCGGTACTGACGTAAAATTGGATCAGGCTTTAAACATCAAAGGCGGTGTGACAGAAAGTGGCAAGCTAGCCGATAATGATAACATCGGTGTGGTAAAAGATGACAGTAATGGTCTGAAAGTTAAACTTGCTAAAAACCTAAGCGGTCTTGAAATGGTTAACACGCAAAACCTAACTGCCAGCACGAAAGTTACGGTAGGTAATGGTACTACAGCTGAATTATTGGGTGGTGGTTTAACCTTTACCCAGCCCAATATAGGCAGTAAAGTCTCAGGCAAAACGGTCTATGGCGTTGATGGGGTGAAGTTTACTAATAATACAGAAACAACAGCAACAATCGGCACTACTCGTATTACCAGAGATAAAATTGGCTTTGCTCTAGATGGTGATATGGTTGATGAAGAACAAGCACCATATTTGGATAGAAAAAAACTTAAAGTGGGTAGTGTTGAAATTACCACAGATAGTGGTATTAATGCAGGTAATAAAAAGATTACCGAACTTGCTAATGGTGTAGCAGATACCAATGCGGTTACCGTCCAACAGCTCAAAACCGCCAAACCTAATTTAACCGGAGGCGCTGGTATCAGTGTCACACCTACAAACAATAACGATACGCTAACAGTTGATGATCATGGCAATGTTACCGCCCCATCTTATACCATTGGGGTGAAAACCACTGAGCTTAACAGTGATGGCACTAGTAATAAATTTAGTGTTAAGGATGGTGCTACGAATAACAATAGCTTAGTTACCGCCCAAAATTTGGCAAGCTATCTAAACCAAGTCAATAAAACGGCTGACAGTGCTCTACAAAGCCTAACCGTTAAAAGTGGTAATGATGGCAATACTGCCAATGACATCACACTACATAAAAGCAGCAAAGATCTAACCTTAGTAGGTAAAAATGGCATTACTGTGAAATCTAATGCCAGCACCAAAACAGTTACCTTTGACATTGGCCCCAATGGCCTCACCACGCCTAAGCTGACCGTGGGTAGTAATGAAGGTGGTAAAACTCAATTGGTTATTGAGCAAGTGGCTGGCACTAACGGTAACGGCGACAAAAACATCATTAAAGGATTGTCCCCAACACTGCCTAGCATTGCCAGTCCAAGTGGCCGCAACATAGCACTGGGCAATACAATCCAAGAACAAGACAAATCCAACGCTGCCAGCATTGATGATGTGCTAAATGCAGGCTTTAACCTAAAAAATAATGGCGAAGACAAAGACTTCATCTCCACGTATGACACCGTCAACTTTGCCGATGGCGATGCCACCACCGCTAAGGTGACCTATGATGACACGAAACAAACCAGCACAGTAACTTATGATGTCAATGTGGATAATAAAACCTTAACATTGGTTAATGGCAAAAAACAAATTGGCGTCAAAACCACCGCACTGACCACAACAAATGCTAATGGTAATACAGCAACTAAATTTGGTACCACCGATGACGATGCCCTTGTTAACGCCAAAGACATCGCCGAAAATCTAAACACCCTAGCTACAGAGATTCACACCACCAAAGGCACAGCAGACACCGCCCTACAAACCTTTAAAGTCAAAAAAGACGGTGCAACTGATGACACTGACACCATCACCGTGGGTAAAAATGTAAACGGCAATAATGCTGTCAGCACCCTAACACTCAAAGGTGAAAACGGTCTAACGGTTGCTACCAAAAAAGATGGTACGGTCACCTTTGGCATTAACACCCAAAGCGGTCTTAAAGCCGGCGACAACACCACTCTAAACAACAGTGGCTTGTCTATTAAAAACCCCACTGGCAACGAACAAATCCAAGTCGGTGCTGATGGCGTGAAGTTCGCCAAGGTTAATAATGGTTCAAGTACTGGCATTGATGGCACAAGCCGTATCACCAAAGATAAAATTGGCTTTGCTAATAGTGCTGGTCAAGTTGATACAAACAAACCCCACCTAAGCAAAGACGGCATTAACGCAGGTGGTAAAAAGATTACCAACATTCACTCAGGTGATATTGCCCAAAACAGCAATGATGCTGTGACAGGCGGTCAGATTCATACTTTAAAAACCGAACTTGAAAACAAAATCAGCAGTACTGCCAAAACAGCACAAAACTCATTACACGAATTCTCAGTAGCAGATGAACAAGGTAATAACTTTACGGTTAGTAACCCTTACTCCAGTTATGACACCTCAAAGACCTCTGATGTCATCACCTTTGTAGGTGAAAACGGCATTACCACCAAGGTAAATAAAGGTAAAGTCAAAGTTGGTATTGACCAAACCAAAGGCTTAACCACGCCTAAGCTGACCGTGGGTAATAATAATGGCAAAGGCATTGTCATTGACAGCCAAAATGGTCAAAATACCATCACAGGACTAAGCAACACTCTAGCTAATGTTACCAATGATGGTGCAGGACACGCACTAAGCCAAGGGCTTGCCAATGACACCGACAAAACCCGTGCTGCCAGCATTGGCGATGTGTTAAACGCAGGCTTTAACTTGCAAGGCAATGGTACAGCGGTTGACTTTGTCTCCACTTATGACACCGTCAACTTTGCTAATGGCAATACCACCACCGCCAAAGTTACCTATGATGACACAAGCAAAACCAGTAAAGTGGTCTATGATGTCAATGTGGATGATACAACCATTGAAGTTAAAGATAAAAAACTTGGCGTCAAAACCACCACACTGACCAAAACAAGTGCTAGTGGTAATGCAACCAAATTTAGTGCCAACGATGGTGATGCCCTTGTTAAAGCCAGTGATATCGCCACCCATCTAAATACCTTGGCTGGCGACATCCAAACCGCCAAAGGAGCAAGCCAAGCAAGCAGCTCAGCAAGCTATGTGGATGCTGATGGCAACAAGGTCATCTATGACAGTACCGATAAGAAGTACTATCAAGTCAATGACAAGGGTCAAGTGGACAAAACCAAAGAAGTTGCCAAAGACAAACTGGTCGCCCAAGCCCAAACCCCAGATGGCACATTGGCTCAAATGAATGTCAAATCAGTCATTAACAAAGAACAAGTAAATGATGCCAATAAAAAGCAAGGCATCAATGAAGACAACGCCTTTGTTAAAGGACTTGAAAAAGCCGCTTCTGATAACAAAACCAAAAACGCCGCAGTAACTGTGGGTGATTTAAATGCCGTTGCCCAAACACCGCTGACCTTTGCAGGGGATACAGGCACAACGGCTAAAAAACTGGGCGAGACTTTGACCATCAAAGGTGGGCAAACAGACACCAATAAGCTAACCGATAATAACATCGGTGTGGTAGCAGGTACTGATGGCTTCACTGTCAAACTTGCCAAAAACCTAACCAATCTTAACAGCGTTAATGCAGGTGGCACCAAAATTGATGAAAAAGGCATCTCTTTTGTAGACTCAAGCGGTCAAGCCAAAGCAAACACCCCTGTGCTAAGTGCCAATGGGCTGGACCTGGGTGGCAAACGCATCAGTAACATCGGTGCAGCTGTTGATGATAACGATGCGGTGAACTTTAAGCAGTTTAATGAAGTTGCCAAAACGGTCAACAACCTAAACAACCAAAGTAACTCAGGTGCGTCATTACCCTTTGTGGTAACCGATGCCAATGGCAAGCCCATCAATGGCACCGATGGCAAGCCCCAAAAAGCCATCAAGGGCGCCGATGGTAAATACTATCACGCCAACGCCAACGGCGTACCTGTGGACAAAGATGGCAACCCCATCACCGATGCGGACAAACTTGCCAATCTGGCAGCTCATGGCAAACCCCTTGATGCAGGTCATCAAGTGGTGGCAAGCCTAGGCGGCAACTCAGATGCCATCACCCTAACCAACATCAAGTCCACTTTGCCACAAATTGACACACCAAACACAGGTAATGCCAATGCAGGGCAAGCCCAAAGTCTGCCCAGCCTATCAGCAGCACAGCAAAGTAATGCTGCCAGTGTCAAAGATGTGCTAAATGTAGGCTTTAACTTGCAGACCAATCACAATCAAGTGGACTTTGTCAAAGCCTATGATACCGTCAACTTTGTCAATGGTACAGGTGCCGACATCACAAGCGTGCGTAGTGCTGATGGCACGATGAGTAACATCACCGTCAACACCGCCTTAGCAGCGACCGATGATGATGGCAATGTGCTTATCAAAGCCAAAGATGGTAAGTTCTACAAAGCAGACGACCTCATGCCAAACGGCTCACTAAAAGCAGGCAAATCAGCCAGTGATGCCAAAACTCCAACTGGTCTAAGCCTTGTCAACCCCAATGCTGGTAAAGGCAGTACAGGCGATGCAGTGGCTCTTAATAACTTATCAAAAGCGGTATTTAAATCCAAAGATGGTACAACCACTACCACAGTAAGCTCTGATGGCATCAGTATCCAAGGCAAAGATAACAGCAACATCACCCTAAGCAAAGATGGGCTGAATGTAGGCGGTAAGGTCATCAGCAATGTGGGTAAAGGCACAAAAGACACCGACGCTGCCAATGTACAACAGTTAAACGAAGTACGCAACTTGTTGGGTCTTGGTAATGCTGGTAATGATAACGCTGACGGCAATCAGGTAAACATTGCCGACATCAAAAAAGACCCAAATTCAGGTTCATCATCTAACCGCACTGTCATCAAAGCAGGCACGGTACTTGGCGGTAAAGGTAATAACGATACCGAAAAACTTGCCACTGGTGGTGTACAAGTGGGCGTGGATAAAGACGGCAACGCTAACGGCGATTTAAGCAATGTTTGGGTCAAAACCCAAAAAGATGGCAGCAAAAAAGCCCTGCTCGCCACTTATAACGCCGCAGGTCAGACCAACTATGTGACCAACAACCCTGCAGAAGCCATTGACAGAATAAATGAACAAGGTATCCGCTTCTTCCATGTCAACGATGGCAATCAAGAGCCTGTGGTACAAGGGCGTAACGGCATTGACTCAAGTGCCTCAGGCAAGCACTCAGTGGCGGTCGGTTATAAGGCCAAGGCAGATGGTGAAGCCGCCGTTGCCATAGGCAGACAAACCCAAGCAGGCAACCAATCCATCGCCATCGGTGATAACGCACAAGCCACGGGCGATCAATCCATCGCCATCGGTACAGGCAATGTGGTAGCAGGTAAGCACTCTGGTGCCATCGGCGACCCAAGCACTGTTAAGGCTGATAACAGTTACAGTGTGGGTAATAACAACCAGTTTACCGATGCCACTCAAACCGATGTCTTTGGTGTGGGGAATAACATCACCGTGACCGAAAGTAACTCGGTTGCCTTAGGTTCAAACTCCGCCATCAGTGCAGGTACACAAGCAGGCACACAAGCCAAAAAATCTGACGGCACAGCAGGCAAAACCACCACAGCAGGTGCCACAGGCACAGTTAAAGGCTTTGCTGGACAAACGGCAGTTGGTGCGGTCTCCGTGGGTGCCTCAGGTGCTGAACGCCGTATCCAAAATGTGGCAGCAGGTGAGGTCAGTGCCACCAGCACCGATGCGGTCAATGGTAGCCAGTTGTACAAAGCCACCCAAAGCATTGCCAACGCAACCAATGAGCTTGACCATCGTATCCACCAAAACGAAAATAAAGCCAATGCAGGGATTTCATCAGCGATGGCGATGGCGTCCATGCCACAAGCCTACATTCCTGGCAGATCCATGGTTACCGGGGGTATTGCCACCCACAACGGTCAAGGTGCGGTGGCAGTGGGACTGTCGAAGCTGTCGGATAATGGTCAATGGGTATTTAAAATCAATGGTTCAGCCGATACCCAAGGCCATGTAGGGGCAGCAGTTGGTGCAGGTTTTCACTTTTAAGCCATAAATCGCAAGATTTTACTTAAAAATCAATCTCACCATAGTTGTATAAAACAGCATCAGCATCAGTCATATTACTGATGCTGATGTTTTTTATCACTTAAACCATTTTACCGCTCAAGTGATTGTCTTTCACCATGACCAAATCGCCATTGATCATAGGTAAACTTATTGAGTAAATTTTATCAATGTAGTTGTTAGATATGGTTAAAATTTTGCCATTGACCAAAAAATTACCGATTTATCCCGAAAATTTCTGATTATGATCACTTTTCATAAATTTCCCCAATTTGTCTTTATAAATACCCCAAGAAATGGTATTATTTTATTGCCATCAGCATATGCGACAACTCATCGTATCATCTTTTTATCATAAAAATGCAAATAGGCATATGCATTTTTTTGAATTAAACTTACGCATCTTTCATTATGGGAATTAGGTCAGTAATTATGACAAAAAATTATGCATTATTATCCGTCTCAGATAAAACGCAAATCGTTGAATTTGCCCAAGGTTTGGTAGAATCCGGCTTTGGTATTTTATCCACAGGTGGTACTTTTAAACTCTTAAAAGAACATGGGATTGACGCCATTGAGGTTTCTGCCCATACAGGTTTTGCTGAAATGATGGACGGTCGTGTTAAGACCCTACATCCCAAAATTCACGGTGGTATTTTGGGCCGCCGTGGCATTGATGATGCCATTATGAATGAACATGGCATTGATCGTATTGATATTGTCGCAGTTAACTTATATCCTTTTGCGGCGACAGTTTCCAAGCCAGATGTGACAATGCCTGATGCCATTGAAAATATTGATATTGGTGGGCCTGCTATGGTACGCTCAGCCGCCAAAAATCATGCCCATGTTGGTATTATCACCAGCCCAAATGACTACTCACGCATCCTAGATGAACTAAAAAACCAAGGTCATTTAAGCCACAACACTCGTTTTGATTTGGCAGTCAAAGCATTTGAACACACTGCCGCCTATGATGGTATGATTGCCAGCTGGCTAGGTGCACGCTTACCAGTGGATAAAGAGACGGCACCCAGTGATGATGCCACTGCAACCACTCAATTTTCACGCACTTTTAATCACCAATTCACCAAAGCACAAGAGCTTAGATATGGCGAAAACCCACATCAGTCAGCAGCCTTTTATGTAGATGATCATGCAACAGAAGCGTCTGTTGCGACTGCACAGCAATTACAAGGTAAAGCGTTGTCTTATAATAATATTGCTGATACCGATGCGGCACTTGAGTGTGTCAAATCTTTTACCACGCCTGCTTGTGTGATTGTCAAACATGCCAATCCTTGTGGTGTTGCAACATCAGAAAACGGTATTTTAGATGCTTATCACTTAGCGTATGCAACCGACCCTGAATCTGCCTTTGGTGGCATTATTGCCTTTAACCGAGAATTAGACAGTGATACAGCCCGTACCATCGTTGAGCGTCAATTTGTTGAAGTCATCATCGCACCAAGCATCGCTGAAGGTGTTCTAGAAATTACAAGCAGCAAAAAAAATGTACGCATCTTGGTATGTGGTGAGTTGCCACAGCCGACACAGCGGGCAGCTCAATTTGACCTAAAACGAGTCAATGGCGGTCTACTTGTCCAAAATCAAGATTTGGGCATGATTGATAAATCAGACCTAAAATTTGTCACCGAGCGTGTGCCATCAGATGCCGAGCTTGATGATTTGCTCTTTGCTTGGAAAGTTGCCAAATATGTCAAATCCAATGCCATTGTTTATGCCAAAAATCATCAAACCATTGGCGTGGGTGCAGGTCAAATGAGCCGTGTTAATTCAGCACGCATTGCTGCAATTAAAGCAGAACATGCAGGGCTTGTTGTTGAGGGTGCGGTGATGGCCTCTGATGCATTCTTCCCCTTCCGTGATGGTATTGATAATGCCGCTGCTGCTGGCATCAAATGCATCATTCAGCCAGGTGGCTCAATGCGTGATGCAGAGGTGATTGCCGCTGCTAATGAACATGGTATCGCCATGGTCTTTACAGGTATGCGTCATTTCCGCCATTGAGACGACCAAAATCGATGGCATGTATCTGATACACCCATCACTCTTTAAACGATATAAATTAAAAGCCCAAAATTTTGGGCTTTTATCTGTTAAAAACTATAGTCAACGATTGGTTAAAACTACTGTGTTAAAACTACTGTGCCTTGAGTGCGTCTTGGTTGATAACAAGCTCGCTGCTTTCACGCAAATAATGCACATAGTCCTCCAACTGGTCGGCACCAACATTAT
>ERZ1023418.115-NODE-115-length-16918-cov-428.534187_pt1 | contig 16918 bp, 14 predicted proteins | sample MGYA00380511_ERZ1023418 | MGnify/ENA primary metagenome ERZ1023418 (study PRJEB33173, sample SAMEA4830370) | metagenome | study: EMG produced TPA metagenomics assembly of the PRJEB25223 data set...
AACAAAAGGCTTTACATTTTTTTATAAGCGTGTATCATATTTAGCAAAATAACCGTACCAAGTGATAGTTATTTGGTGGTTATTTTGTGTTTAGGGCTTATTTGAATTGCCAAGTTATTAAAATATTAAAATAAGTACCTAAGCCGTGTTATCAACCAAAACCCATATATCAAAACCTATACAAAAAGTATGGGTTTTTTCGTCAAGCAATTATGCTTGTTCTTTCAACCCTTATCTGAGATGGTAATCCGATATGAGCGTTCACTCTATAAATCATGCCCCCACAGCCCCCAAAGATGGTGCAACCAATGACTACTACTTGACCCGTCAAAATCAGATGGAGTCTAATGTCAGAAGCTACCCCAGAAAACTCCCCCTAGCCATCGCCAAAGCCCAAGGCTGTTGGGTGACCGATGTGGAGGGTAATGAGTATCTTGACTGTTTGGCAGGTGCTGGCACATTGGCATTAGGTCATAATCATCCTGCTACCATAAACGCTATCAAAGATGTGTTAGACAGCGGTTTGCCATTACACACCCTTGATATCACCACGCCAATTAAAGATGCGTTTACCGAAAAACTGTTGTCATTTTTCCCCAAGGATTTTGTGCTACAATTTTGTGGCCCGACAGGGGCGGATGGTACAGAAGCTGCCATTAAACTTGCCAAAACTTATACAGGGCGTGATAATGTCATCGCATTTAGCGGCGGTTATCATGGCATGACACATGGCGCTCTTGCCATGACAGGCAACTTATCTGCCAAACAAAAAGTTGGCAATCTCATGGCAGGCGTACAGTTTTTGCCTTATCCGCATGAGTATCGTTGTCCGTTGGGGCTGGGCGGTGAGGCTGGTGTGGATGCCTTGACTTATTATTTTGAAAACTTCATTGAAGATGTTGAAAGTGGCGTGGTCAAGCCTGCCGCTGTCATCTTAGAGGCCATCCAAGGCGAGGGCGGTGTCGTCCCTGCTCCCAAAAAATGGCTTCAAAAGGTGCGTGAAGTTACCGCCCGCCACGACATTGTGCTTATCCTAGATGAGGTACAAGCAGGATTTGCCCGCTCTGGTAAAATGTTCGCCTTTGAGCATGCTGAGATTGTCCCTGATGTGGTCGTCATGTCAAAAGCGGTGGGCGGCGGCCTACCCCTTGCTGTGCTTGCCATTAACAAAAAATTTGACGCATGGTCGCCAGCAGGACATACAGGCACATTCCGTGGCAATCAGCTTGCCATGGCAGCAGGCTATAATGTATTAACCCAAATCAGCCAAAACAATTTGGCAGACAATGCACGCATTCAAGGTGAGTTTTTGCGCACAGAACTCCAAAAAATCGCGAGCCAGTACCCTTGTATCGGTCATGTGCGTGGGTGTGGTTTGATGATGGGTATTGAGATTGTGGATGAACGCCAAGAAGCTGACCACATGGGTTCATATCCTGCCGACGGTGAGCTTGCCGCCGCCATCCAAAAAGCCTGTTTTGATAATAAACTGCTGTTGGAGCGTGGTGGTCGTGGCGGTACGGTCGTGCGTCTTTTGTGTCCGATTACCATCACTACCGACGAGTGTGAACAGGTCATCACTCGCTTTAAAAAGGCGGTGGGCGAAGCGGTGAAAGCAGTGCGTGGCTGACGCTTAGCGGTTAAGTGGTGAATGCCAACCGCTCTGACGCTGATGATTTTAACAAGGCATTTTAACAAGACCCAGTAATTTGGGTCTTGTTTTTTTGTGCTATAATGTGATGGCATCATTTTTTATGATTTTGTTTATTAATAATTTAGTTTATATTGACAGATGGAGAGTACCATGACAAGCCAACAACAACGAGCCGAACTACACCGCCGTATCTGGCAAATCGCCAACGATGTCAGGGGGTCGGTAGATGGTTGGGATTTTAAGCAGTATGTTTTGGGGGCGTTGTTTTATCGCTTTATCAGTGAGCATTTTGCAGAGCTTTTTAATGATGAACAGACCGATTATACAGCACTTAGCGATGACATCATCACAGACGAAATCAAAGATGACGCCATCAAAACCAAAGGCTACTTTATCTACCCAAGCCAATTATTTGCCAATGTCGCCAAAAATGCCCACAATAACGACAACCTAAATACACAGTTAAAAGAGATTTTTACCGCCATTGAAGCCTCTGCCAACGGCTACCCATCTGAGCATGACATCAAAGGCTTATTTGCTGATTTTGACACCACATCCAACCGTCTGGGCAACACCGTCGCCGATAAAAACAAACGCCTAACCGCCGTACTAAAAGGCGTATCAGAGCTTGATTTTGGTCGTTTTAGCGAAAATCAAATTGACCTGTTTGGTGATGCCTATGAATTTTTAATTTCAAACTATGCCGCCAACGCAGGCAAATCAGGCGGTGAGTTTTTCACCCCACAAAGCGTCTCCAAATTAATCGCCCAATTAGCCCTATATGGTCAAAAAACAGTCAATAAAATCTATGACCCTGCTTGTGGTTCAGGTTCGCTGCTGCTACAAGCCAAAAAACACTTTGATGAACATCTCATCGATGAGGGTTTTTTTGGGCAAGAAATTAACCACACCACTTATAACTTAGCTCGCATGAACATGTTTTTGCACAATGTCAATTACAATAACTTTCATATTGAGCTGGGCGACACCTTAACCGAACCAAAACTTGGCGATGACAAGCCCTTTGATGCCATCGTCTCAAACCCACCTTATTCTATCAAATGGGTAGGCTCTGATGACCCTACTTTGATCAATGATGACCGCTTTGCCCCAGCTGGTGTGCTTGCCCCAAAATCCAAGGCGGATTTTACCTTTATTTTGCACACTTTGCATTATCTGACTGCCAAGGGTAGAGCGGCGATTGTTACCTTTCCGGGGATTTTTTACCGTGGTGGGGCAGAAGCCAAAATACGCCAATATCTGATAGATAATAACTTTGTGGAATCTGTCATCGCTCTTGCCCCCAATTTATTTTTTGGGACATCGATTGCGGTCAATATTTTGGTACTGAGTAAAAGCAAACACGATAACCAAACCCAGTTTATTGATGCCAGTGATATTTTTAAAAAAGAAACCAACAACAACATACTGACCGATGAGCATATCAATCAGATTTTAACGCTGTTCGCCAACAAGACCGATGTCCCCCATCAAGTGGCGATGGTGGATTATGACACCATCAAAGCGAGCGATTATAATTTGGCGGTGAGCTCTTATGTAGAAGCCAAAGATACCAGAGAAGTGATTGATATTGATGTGCTAAATGATGAGATTAAAAGCACCGTTACCAAGATTGATACGCTACGCCGTCAGATTGATGAGATAGTCGGGCAGATTGAGGGGGCGTAAGATGAGTGAATTAACGACTTCTTTGGTTGCTAGAAATAATATTTTAAACAATCAATATGCCATTAATGAACTTGAAACACATTTGCAATTGGGTGGGTTGTCATTTGAGGGTGAAACCGTTTTTACCAAAGCTCAAGTTGCTCAGATTTTGGAAATTGATATTCGAACGATTGAAAGATATTTGAGTGATTATATAGATGAATTGCAACAAAATGGTTATCGTGTTTTAAAAGGAAAATCTTTAAAAAACATAATTTTATTATATGTCTCCGACACAAATGTCGGAGACATCAGTGCAAAAACACCAGCACTGGGTATTTTTAGTTTTCGGGCGGTGCTAAATCTTGCGATGCTGGTTACAGAGAGCGAGCGAGCTAAGTTTATCCGCTCAAAAATGCTAGATATCGTGATTGATGTCATCAATCAAAAAGCAGGTGGCTCAACCAAATACATCAACCAAAGAGATGAAAACTATCTTTCTAGTGCTTTTACGGAAGAAAACTATCGGCGACAGTTTACAGACGCTTTAAAAAACTATCTAGAAATGGATGGGCATAAATATATTGTTTATACCAATAAAATTTATAAAGCAATTTTTTGTGGAAATGCTCAGGAGTACAAAAAAATCTTAGACCTTGCCAAAAAAGATAGAGTCAGAGATACCATGTATACTGAAGTGTTGCAAATTATCGGTAGTTTTGAAAATGGCTTGGCAACCCAAATGAAAGAATTATCTGAAAAATTAGGTAGGAAATTGTATCCAAAAGAACTGGATGAATTGATTAAACAAGCCGAGAATAGTCCTTTTATAAAACCTTATATTTTGGATGCTAGAATAAAAATGTCTAGCCGTGATTTATGTTTTAGAGATGCTTTACATTATAAATTACAACAATATGTTCAAGTAGTGCCACAAGGTGATTTTGAGAAATTTTTGGGTGAAAAAAGTCGCTCGCTCCAAGAACAGCTATCCGACCCTGAAACTTTGGCGGTATTAAAACGCTTAAAGGATAGATGATGGAGCTTACGATATTTTATTTTGATGTAAATTACGCAATAGCTACTCATGACTGGATTATTGAGCAATCAGGCGGATTGTCAGGTGTATACCCTGACGGCTATGGTAAGATTGAAAGTGTGCTAGAACATATCCAAAACGATTTTTATTATCCCAGTTTTGAAGATAAATTAACGCATTTGGTGTATTCTATCAATAAACTTCATGCTTTTTGTGATGGTAATAAGCGTTCAAGTTTGGTTTTGGGTGCGTATTTTTTGGAATTAAATGGCTATGATTATTGTGTCAAAAAATTTACTTTGGAGATGGAAAATATTGTCGTTTGGCTGGCTGAAAGTAAAATATCCAAAGAAGTATTATGTAAATTGATAGGCTCTATTATTAATTATGAAGATGAGTACTCTGAAGAATTAAAATACGAACTTATCTGCTCAATGCAAGGTTGGGAGAATTAAATCATGCACCCATTTTTACAACAATTATTACAAGGGCAAGCGGTAGAGTGGAAAACTTTGGGGGAGGTTGCAAACTTAAATCGTGGTAGAGTGATGTCAAAAACCTATTTGGCTGATAACATTGGGGAATACCCTGTTTATAGTTCTCAAACGGCAAATAATGGAGAAATTGGCAAAATTAATACATTTGATTTTGAAGGAGAATTTATTACTTGGACAACCGATGGAGCAAATGCAGGAACAGTTTTTTATAGAAATGAAAAATTTTCTATTACCAATGTTTGTGGTTTGATTACATTGAAATACGATTATTTAACTTATAAGTTTTTATTTTATTGGCTGTCAATCCAAGCTAAAAAACATGTTTATTCAGGAATGGGAAATCCGAAGTTAATGAGTAATCAAATGGAAAAAATCCAAATCCCAATCCCGCCCCTATCCGTCCAAAGTCAAATCGTGCAGATTTTAGACACATTTACCGAGCTGACCGCCGAGCTGACCGCCGAGCTGACCGCCGAGCTGACCGCCGAGCTTAGCATGAGACAAAAGCAATATCAGTATTATCGGGATTTTTTATTGTCAGAACATGAATTGGCAAAAGTGGGATTTGAGTGGAAGAGTTTGGGGGAATTAGGAATAATAAATCGTGGTAAAAGAGTGATAAAAAATCAGTTAACAACAGAGGGTAGTTATCCAGTTTATCAAAACAGTTTACAACCTTTGGGGTATTTTGATAAATCTAATGTTAAAGCAAACACAACTTTCATGATTACCGCTGGTGCTGCTGGTGAAATTGGTTATAGCAACTGTGCCTTTTGGTCGGCAGATGATTGCTATTATTTTGATTGCCCCAAAGATGTTTTAGATAATAGATTTTTGTATCACAGTTTAAAAAAGCAACAGAATAAGATTTTTTCACAAGTTCGTAAAGCAAGCATTCCAAGACTTGGTAGAAATTCCGTTGAAAATATAAAAATCCCAATCCCGCCCCTATCCGTTCAAAGTCAAATCGTTGCCATTTTGGATACATTTGACGTGCTGACCCAATCCATAAGCGATGGTCTGCCCAAAGAAATACAGCTACGCCAAAAGCAATATGAGTATTACCGTGAGTTGTTGTTGGGGTTTGATACTCAAAAATAATTAGGAACATTATTATGTCATTAACCATCAATACCAGCACATTAAACAGTTATGTGCTTGACTCACAAGTACCATTATCTGAACTTAGAGCCAAAATTAAGCATTTAGATAAATTTATGAGCGGTAAAAAACAACCAACATTCAACCAATTATCTGAAATTGCCAAAAAAATAAATGTGCCAACAGGATTACTACTGTTGGATAGAAAAATAGACACGAAAAGTGTTAAATTAGAATTTAGAACGCTGAATTCTAATGGTATCTTATCGTCAATGAGCGAAGAATTAAAAGACACAATAAGAGAAATGCAAGAAAAACAAGAGTTTTTAAGAAACGAAATTGATGATGAATTAGATTTTATTGGAAAATTTAGTATTGATGATGATATTTTTTCAACCGCCGATGCGATTAGAGAAAAATTAGCAATACCAATGTTTTTTCAAAAAGAATGTAGAAATCAACCAATACCTTATTTTAGGGATAAGGTTAATCAACTGGGTGTTTTTGTATTTTTTAACGGCAAGGTAAAAAGCAACACTCATCGCCCATTAAACCTAAATGAATTCCGTGGTTTTGCTTTGTTGGATAAAAAAGCACCTATTATCTTTATTAATCAAAAAGATGTTAAAAATGGACAGCTTTTCACTTTGGTTCATGAGTTGGTGCATCTATTTATTGGTGAAAATTCTATTTTTAATATCATTGATGCTGGTGAATACCAGTTTGACAGAACTGAGACATTTGTCAATAAAGTTACAGCAGAGTTATTAACTCCAAGACAAATATTTTTGGAGATGCTCAAAAAAAATAACGATACAAAAATTTTAGCAAGCATATTTAAAGTAAGTGAGTTTGTTATTTTTCGCCGTTTATTGGATTTGAAATTTATTTCAAAAGATGAGTATAAAGAGCACATTAAAACATTGGAAGCGGAATTAAGAAAAATTTCATTTCATACACCCAATGAAGAAAAAAAATCAAATGGTAACTATTATCAGAATATAAAATTTATGTATGACCCAAGATTTATCCATTATGTACATAATGCGGTTAATCAAAGAAAAATTTCTTACACAGATGCGTTTCGCATTATTGGTGTTGGTTATAATGGTTATAAAACATTGATTGGGGAGAAATAATTAAATGAAAAAATATATTTTGGATAGTAATATTTATATTAATTTTTACGAAAGATATTATCGTTTTGGTGTATTTCCAAGTTTTTGGGATAAATTTAAAGAAATTATGAATGATTCTATTGTTTTACCAAAAGTTGTATTAGAAGAAAATGTTCAAGATGATAATTTTCGCCAATGGATTAAAGATAATTATCTTGGAGATATTATCAACCATAAAGATTATGCAGAAAATTGGGCAGATGTGATTAATCATCTCTCTAATCATGATTGCTACAATGATAAGGTATTAACAAATGATAAAAGTTGGACACACGAAAATATTGCTGACGGTTGGTTAATTGCGATTGCCAAAAAAGAAAACTTAGTCATTGTAAGTGATGAATTAAGAAATTACAATCTTAATAAAAATCATCCTGCTAAATCCGCTAAGATACCAGATATTGCTGATGATTTTAAAGTACGCTGTATTGATATGAATGCATTTTTTGAAGAAATTGGCTTAGTAGTTTAATCTTATTAAGGAAAAACCATGCCAACCCAAACCACCCCAATCGCCGAAACCAATCATTTTATCATCCTAGATAAATACCAAAAACAGCCCCAAACCACCACTTACCAAAGTGAAGCCGACCTAGAAAAAGAGCTGATTACTGATTTGGTCAATCAAGGTTATGAATACCGCCAAGACATCAATAACCACGATAAATTGCTTGCCAATGTGCGTGTTTGTTTACAAAATCTGAACCACATCGCTTTTACTGACCGTGAATGGACTCGTTTTGTCGAAGAATATTTAGACAAACCCGCCGATGGCCTGATAGAAAAAACAAGGAAAATACACGACGACCATATTCATGATTTTGTCTTTGATGATGGGCATGTTCAAAACATTTATTTGCTTGATAAAAAGCACCTAACTGGCAATAAATTACAGCTCATTTCACAATTTGAGCAAACAGGCACACACGCCAACCGCTATGATGTGACCATTTTGGTCAATGGTCTGCCATTGGTGCATATTGAACTAAAAAAGCGAGGCGTTGCCATTCGTGAAGCCTTTAACCAAATCCACCGCTATACCAAAGAGAGCTTTAATAAAGACAATTCGCTGTTTAAATACTTACAAATCTTTATCATCTCAAACGGCACCGATACCCGCTATTTTGCCAATACCACCAAACGAGACAAAAACAGCTTTGATTTTACGATGAATTGGGCAAGGGCGGATAATACGCCGATTAAGGATTTAAAGGATTTTAGTGCCACATTTTCTGAAAAGAAAACCCTATTAAATGTACTCATCAATTATAGCGTATTTGATACAAGGCAAAACCTGCTTATCATGCGGCCGTATCAGATTGCAGCGACCGAGCGGATTTTGTGGAAGATAACCAGTTCATACCACGCCAAAAACTGGTCAAACCCAACCAGCGGCGGTTATATTTGGCATACCACAGGTTCAGGCAAGACGCTGACGAGTTTTAAGGCGGCAAGGCTTGCCACAGGGCTTGATTTTATTGATAAAGTGTTTTTTGTGGTGGACCGTAAGGATTTGGACGAGCAAACCATAAAAGAGTATAAGCGGTTTAGTCCTGACAGTGTCAATGGCTCAACCAGCACCGCCCAGCTAAAACAAAATTTAGAGCAAGATGATAATAAAATCATCGTGACCACCATCCAAAAACTCAACAACCTAATCAAATCTGAAAATAACCTGCCCATTTATGATAAGCAGGTGGTGTTTATCTTTGATGAATGCCATCACAGTCAGTTCGGTGAAGCCCAAAAAAATATCCAAAAAAAGTTCAAAAAGTTCTATCAATTTGGCTTTACAGGCACGCCGATTTTTCCTGACAATGCCAGCGACGCCCAAACAACCGCCGATGTGTTTGGTCAGCAGCTACATTCATATGTCATCACCGATGCCATTCGTGATGAAAAGGTGCTTAAATTTAAGGTGGATTATCATAATGTTTTGCCCAAGTTTAAAACCGATGAAAACGAGCAAGATTTGGCAAAACTCTCCGCCGCCGAAAACCGTAAGGCACTCATGCACCCTGAGCGTATTCGTGAGATTAGCCGCTATATTTTGGACAGATTTCAGCAAAAAACCCACCGTAACAACGCCACAGGCAAGGGCTTTAATGCCATGTTGGCGGTCAGTAGCGTTAATGCTGCCAAGCTGTATTACAAAACGCTAAATAACCTTCAAAAAGACCATGCCAAGCCATTAAAAATTGCCACCATTTTTTCTTATACCGCCAACGAAGCACAAGACGCCATCGGTGAGATTGAAGATGAGAGTTTTGAAGTGTCAGCGATGAACAGCACTGCCAAGGAGTTTTTACAGTCTGCCATTAGCGATTATAACGCTTATTTTAAGGAAAATTTTAGCGTCAGTAGCAAAGAGTTTGAGAATTATTATAGGAATCTCAGCAAGCGGGTCAAAAACCAAGAGATAGATTTGTTGATTGTTGTGGGCATGTTTTTGACAGGGTTTGACGCCCCAACGCTAAACACCTTATTTGTGGATAAAAATTTGCGTTATCATGGCTTGATACAGGCGTATTCTCGCACCAACCGCATTTATAACGCCACCAAGACCTTTGGGAACATCGTTACCTTTCGTAACCTAGAAGAGCCGACCATTGAAGCCATTAAATTATTTGGCGATAAAAATACCCGCCATGTCGTGCTAGAGAAGCCCTTAGATGACTATTTAGATGGCTATACCGATGTGTTGTCAGGCGATGCCCATCGTGGGTTTATTGCCATCATCAATGAGCTAAACGAACGCTTTGGCGAGCCTGATAATATCATCAGCGAAACAGACAAAAAAGACTTTGCCAAACTCTTCGGTGAATATCTACGCACCGAAAACGCCCTAAAAAACTTTGATGAATATCAAGCGATGATGGAACTAAAACGCCTGCCATCAATGAGCGATGAGATGGACGAGGCGACGGTAACCCAAATCACCCAAAGCATCCAAGAGATTCAAAATAAATACCAACTTGATGATGACACTTTGGGCAGGTTGGACGCCATCGCTTTGCCAAGTGAGCGGATGATACAGGATTATCGTTCTACTTATAACGACATTTGTGATTGGATTTCTCATAACAAACACGCCCAAACACAGGCAGATTCTACCATCAGTTGGGATGATGTGGTCTTTGAGGTGGATTTGTTAAAATCCCAAGAGATTAATTTAGATTATATTTTGGGGCTGATTTTTGAGCATAATCAACAAGCCCAAGATAAAACCGCCATCGTCGATGAGATTCGCCGCCTGATTCGTTCAAGTTTGGCGCACCGTGCCAAAGAAAGTCTGATTGTGGATTTTATCAATCAAACCGACTTTGATGAGTTGCCTGATAAAGCAGGCGTGATAGAGTCCTTTTACCAATTCGCCCAAGATAGGCAGAAAAAAGAGGCAGATGGGCTCATCACGGATGAAAATCTAAACCAAGATGCCGCCTTGCGTTATATCGCCGCATCGTTAAAACGAGGATACGCCAGCGAAAACGGCACAGGGTTAAATGACATGTTACCCAAAATGAGTCCGCTAAACCCCAACTATCTGACCAAAAAACAAAGCGTATTCCAAAAAATCGCCCATTTTGTGGAAAAGTTTAAGGGCATTGGTGATTTGGCTGGGTTATTAAATAAGGAACACAACTGATGGCACAACATTCATTTTTACAAAATCTGTTACAAGGGCAGGCGGTTGAGTGGAAAACTTTGGGGGGAAGTGGCTGTTATAGGCACAGGAAACTCAAATCGCCAAGATGAAAGTGAAAATGGAGATTATCCATTTTATGTTCGTTCAAAAAATGTTTTACGCTCTGATAGTTATCAGTTTGATGAAACCGCCATTGTTATTCCAGGGGAAGGGGGCGTTGGTGATATTTTTCATTATGTGGAGGGCAAGTATGCCTTACATCAAAGAGCGTACAGAATTTGCATTCATGATGGGGATATTAATACTAAATTCTTATATCATGTTATGCGTAATAGTTTTAAACAATATATATTATCAAAAAGTGTGGGTGCAACTGCCACATCAATTAGAAAGCCGATGTTAGAAAAGTTTCTAATCCCAATCCCACCCCTATCCGTTCAAGCCAAAATCGTGCAGATTTTAGACACATTTACCGAGCTGACTGAACAGCTGACCGCCGAGCTTGGCATGAGACAAAAGCAATATCAATATTATCGTAATAAACTATTGACATTTGATTTTGAAGCCGTACAATCCTTGGCGACAGCGAGCGACAGCGGATGGCACTGGTATGGAAGACTTTGGGTGAGGTTTCTCGTGAATTTGGGCGTGGGAAATCAAAGCATAGACCTAGAAATGATGAAAGGTTATATGGAGGAGACATTCCATTCATTCAAACTGGTGATATTAGGGGTTCGGCAAAGAAAATCAAAACCTATAACCAAACATATAGCGATTTTGGTTTGGCTCAAAGTAAATTATGGAAAAAAGATACACTATGTATCACCATAGCTGCCAATATTGCAGAAACTGCTATTTTGGATTTTGATGCTTGCTTCCCTGATAGTATTATCGGCTTTGTAGCTGACCCGAAACAAGTGGATGTAAATTATATTTATTATTTATTGCAATCTTTAAAAACAAAGCTACAGTCATATAGTACAGGTAGTGCTCAAGAAAATTTAAATCTTGCTGCCTTTGAAGATTTATTATTTCCAATCCCGCCCCTATCTGAACAAGCCCGAATTGTCACCATTTTGGACACATTTGACACGCTGGTCAATTCCATCAGTAACGGTCTGCCCAAAGAAATCAAGCTACGCCAACAGCAGTATGAGTATTACCGTGAGCGGCTGCTTGGGTTTTAGTGTGGGTTTTGATTGAGTGGGTCAATCTGTGCGATACTGTGTTATCTGTGAAAAATATGTTAAAATAACCGTGTTGTTTTTATTTAAAATGGAAATCGTCTTATGCCAAATCTATCCAAACACCGTCAAGCCTTATTTTGTCATGACAGCCAATCCATCGCCGATTATGAACGCACGATGACGCACGCCGTCCAAGCGGTCAAGACATGGCTACAAGATGATAACATGTATACAGGTGGCAGTATCAGCCAGTTGCGTTCACAGATTGCTTTTAATCCAACCAAAGACGGCTTAGGTATTGATGGGGCGTTAGAGCGTGCGATAAATCTGTTTTTAAACAACAGCCTAAAGGTGCATCATCCGCATTCGCTTGCCCATTTGCATTGCCCAACCATGGTAACATCACAAATCGCCGAGATACTCATTAACGCCACCAACCAATCAATGGACTCATGGGACCAGTCGCCAGCAGGTTCGCTCATGGAGGTTTTGCTCATTGACTGGTTGCGCCAAAAGGTGGGTTATGGGGCAGGGCGGGCAGGCGTGTTCACATCAGGCGGTACACAGTCCAACCTGATGGGCGTGCTTTTGGCTCGTGATTGGTGCATTGCCAAACATTATACCGATAAAGACGGCAAACCGTGGTCGGTACAGCGTGATGGTATCCCCCCCGATGCCATGCAAAATGTCAAAGTACTGTGCTCCCAAAATGCCCATTTTAGCGTACAAAAAAATATGGCGATGATGGGCATGGGTTTTGCTTCGGTTGTAAGCATCCCTGTCAATGACAATGCCCAAATGGATACCCAAGCTTTGGCCGATATTATGGCAGATTTGCACGCTGATGGTAACATCGTGGCGTGTGTTGTGGCAACGGCAGGGACAACCGACGCAGGGGCGATTGACGACATTAAAGCCATCCGTGCCTTGTGCGATAAATTCGGTGCGTGGTTACATGTAGATGCGGCGTGGGGCGGGGCGTTATTACTGTCTAATGATTATCGTTCTATGCTGGACGGCATTCATCTGACCGATTCGGTGACGCTGGATTTTCATAAGCACTATTTTCAAAGCATCTCTTGTGGGGCGTTCTTGCTAAAAGATGAGCAAAATTACCGCTTTATGCACTATGAGGCGGAGTATCTCAACTCAGCCTATGATGAAGAGCATGGCGTGCCAAATCTGGTCTCAAAATCCTTGCAAACCACACGCCGATTTGATGCCCTAAAACTGTGGCTGACGATAGAGGCGTTGGGCGAAGAGCTGTACGGCTCTATGATTGACCATGGGGTAAACTTAACAAAACAAGTGGCGGATTATATCCGTCATGCTGATGGGCTAGAATTGCTCGTTGAACCGCAGTTTGCTTCTGTGCTGTTTCGTGTCGTGCCAAAGGGTTATCCTGATGAGTATTTGGACAGCCTAAACCAAAATGTGGCAGATGAGTTATTTGCCCGAGGGGAAGCGAACATTGGCGTAACTCGTGTCATTGACAGCCGTCAAGATGTGCAGTCGTTAAAGATGACGACACTTAGCCCCATCGCTACACTTGAAGATGTCAAAGCCCTGCTGGGTCAGGTATTAGCAGAGGCACACAGAATTGGCGATGCCATCAAAGACGGCACTTATACGCCGCCCATTGGGTGAGTTGGGTGTTTTTGTTTTGAATGAATAAAAGTAAACAAAAGCCGCTTTGATCAATCAGCGGCTTTTTATTATTCATTATTCATGCAATGCCTTATAAATCGTACCAGCCAGCATGGGCCCAATGCCTTTGACCTGTGCGATCTCATCTTGTGATGCACCAAGCAGCTGTTGTATACCGCCAAAATGATTTAATAAATCACGCCTGCGGACTTGCCCAAGTCCTGGGATAACCTCAAGCACTGAGCTTGAGCGTTTTTTATCTCTTTTTTTGCGGTGGGCGGTGATGGCAAATCGATGCGCTTCATCTCGAATTTGCATGATGAGATGCAAAGCCTTGCTATCAGCGGGCAAATCTATCGGCTCATGTGTCACAAAATGTAGTACCTCAAGACCAGCTTTACGCCCCTCACCTTTTGCCACACCGACAAGCAAAGTATCGGTTAATTTGCCAAGCTCGCTTAATACTTCGATGGCAACATTTAATTGACCCTTACCACCATCAATCAATAATAAATCAGGTAACGGATGCTTGGTATAGCGACGCATCAAGACCTGACGCATGGCCGCATAATCATCGCCTGCGGTAATATCATGAATGGCATATTGACGATAATCACGCTTTTTTGGGCCATTTTGGTCAAACACCACACATGAGCCGATGGCAGCTTCGCCCATGGTGTGGCTGATGTCAAAACATTCAATACGGTCAATGGTGCAAGTGGTGATGGGGGCAAGCACTTTTTTTAACTGCTCAAATCGTGCTTGTAGCTCCCGACTGTCTTTGAGCTTGGCTGATAACGCATTATTGGCATTTAAGTTTGCGATGGATAACCAATCATCACGGTGTGTGGTTACTTTGTGCTTAATCGTGGTGCGTTTGCCAAACTGTACTTGCAAAATATCTGCCAATATAGATGCCTCTTCAATAGCAACAGAGCTGATAATTTCATCAGGCAAATCATCACTCACCTGAAAATAAAACGACAATAAAAATTCTTTTAAACGCTCTTGGTTGCTCTTAATGGCTGGTTCGATATCATCAGGAAAATAGTTTTTTACCCCCAATACCTGACCGCCTCGCACCGTCAAAACACACACGGCAACCGCACCAGCATCAGCAGCAATGGCAAAGACATCCGCTTCACCCTGTAGGCGAAATACTGCCTGTTTGGCTTGTAAATCGCTAATCATGGCAAGCCGATCTCGATAAAAGGCGGCTTGTTCAAAGTTTAATGCCGCAGCAGCTTCCTCCATTTTTTTGACCAAAATGGCTTGCACTTCATGAGAATGCCCCTGTAAAAATGCCAAAGCAGCACGCACATCGGACTGGTATTGTTCGGCAGAAACCATACCAACGCAGGGCGCTTTACACCGTTTAATTTGGTATTCTAGACAAGGACGCTGCCTTTGTGCAAAAAAACTGTTCGTACAGCTTCTAATCATAAATAATCGCTGCATCAGCTGTACTGATTCTTTGGCATTGCGTGCCGATGGATAAGGACCAAAAAAACGCCCTTGAGTATACCGACCTTTACCACGACCAATGGACAGTCTGGGAAATTTATCCGTACTGATATAGATGTATAGATAAGATTTATCATCTCTTAGTAGGACATTATAAGGCGGTCGATGGTTTTTGATGAGATTTTGCTCGAGTAATAACGCTTCGGTTTCGCCACGGGTGATGATAATCTCAATCTGTTCAATGCGTTGTACCAGTGCTTGGGTTTTTGGGTGTTCGATGGTTTTGGCAAAATAGCTACCAACACGATTTTTTAGTGATTTTGCTTTACCAACATATAAAATCTCGCCTGATTTACCCAGCATTTTATAAATGCCTGGACGATTGGGTAGGGCGTTGGCGTGTTGTTTTAGTCGCTGTCTTTTTTGTGTTGGGCTTTCAGCTTGGGGGTGTGTTGTTGTCATGATATGAATATCAATTTAAGTAATGAATAACATTAAGAAGCTTAAGATAAAAAGAGCGTTAAGATAAAGCGGGATTGAGTGAACTTTATTGTAAAATATGATTCATTAAAGTATCAAAATCATCAAACGCAGCATCAGGGTTTGCTAAATCAATTTTTTCACCATAATTATAGCCATAACGCACAGCAAGCGTAGTTATGCCAGCGGCTTGCCCTGATAAAATATCATTTTTGGAATCACCAACCATAATGGCATCAGTCGGTGCGATGCCCAGTGATTGACACAGGTATAATAAAGGCGTTGGGTCGGGCTTTTTGACGCTGAGCGTATCACCGCCAATCACTTGGTCAAACAGTGTCAGCCATCCAAAATGTGATAAAATTTTAGGCAAATAACGCCCAGGCTTATTGGTACAAATTGCCAAATAAAACCCCGCTGCTTTTAATCGTTCAAGCCCTTGTATAACCCCTGCATAGCTTTGCGTATTTTCAATTGTTTTATGGGCATATTCTGCCAAAAATAACTCATGGGCATGGTGAATCATAGTCGTATCATAGATATGATGTGCTTGCATTGCTCGCTCAACCAATTTTAGCGAACCATTGCCCACCCAGCTTTTGATGATATCAATTGGCATAGGCGGTAAGTTAAGCTTGGCATACATGCCATTGACCGCCGCCGCCAAATCAGGGGCACTATCGATAAGCGTACCATCCAAATCAAATATAATCAGTTTTTTGCCAGTCATTGACAGTGTTTGCATGCTTTTTCCTTATTCTTAAAATTGGCGGCTGTTTGGTATTTTTTAAATCAGTCAATTTTTACCATTTGTCATATAATGACAAAGTACAAATTTAGCAATATTTTAGTGCATTTTTTGGTGAAGTTTTATGAAAACTGGTCATTGGTTGCAAAACTTTACACAGTACCTATAAAACTTGCACAGTTAACAGGAAATATTTTGTTACTATAGGGGCATCATTTGGAACAAGCCAGTTATTTGTAGAAGTTTGTAAAAGACAGTTAACAGCTTTTGTTTCAGTGATTAACTAGGAGAAAAACAATGAAAACTTTAAAAACACTATTGGCAGTATCAGCTTCTTCGTTATTGGCGATGAGTGCTAACGCTGCCATCAGCTATGGCAATTCTGCTGATGCCCAACCTTATGTTGGTGCCAAAATTGGTCAAGTAGATGCCAAGCAAATCAACGGTAAAAATACCGCTTATGGTATTTATGCAGGTTATAACTTTGACCAAAATTTTGGCGTAGAAGCCGAATTTGTTGGTTCAGACGCCAAAGAATTTAATGCAGGTATGAGTCCTGTAAAAGGTGATGTGAAGTCTTTTGGTGCTTATGGCACATATCGCTATAAC
>ERZ1023418.124-NODE-124-length-16281-cov-4.054357_pt1 | contig 16281 bp, 14 predicted proteins | sample MGYA00380511_ERZ1023418 | MGnify/ENA primary metagenome ERZ1023418 (study PRJEB33173, sample SAMEA4830370) | metagenome | study: EMG produced TPA metagenomics assembly of the PRJEB25223 data set...
AGATATGAAAGATATGAAAGATATGAAAGATATGAAAGATATGAAAGATATGAAAGATATGAAAATCCCTAGCATAGGGCTAGGGATTTTGTGTAACACTTTTGTGCTTTTATAAGCTCTTTTATGCTTTTATTATGGTGCTTGTGTCATGTTGTGCTGGTGTTTATTTTTCTAAAATGCAGGTGACACCTTGACCGCCAGCGGCACAGATAGAAATTAACGCACGCCCAGAGCCTTTTTGGTCTAATAGCTTGGCAGCAGTTGCTAAAATTCGCCCACCTGTTGCGGCAAATGGGTGTCCTGCAGCAAGTGATGAACCATTAACATTGAGTTTACTTTTATCAATGCTGCCCAATGCTTTTTCTAGCCCCAAACGCTGTTGACAAAATGTGTCGTCTTCCCATGCTGCCAAGGTGGATAACACTTGAGAAGCAAAGGCTTCATGAATTTCATAAAAATCAAAATCTTGTAAGCTTAGACCAGCACGCTCAAGCATTCTAGGCACAGCATAGGCAGGTGCCATGAGTAAGCCTTCGGTTACGCCAGTTTTACCAATAAAATCAACGGCAGCAGTCTCGTGATTGGTGATGTAGGCAAGGGGACGTAAGCCATTTTTTTCTGCCCATTCGTCTGTGCCTAACAGCACACAAGACGCACCGTCAGTCAATGGGGTTGAGTTGGCAGCAGTCATGGTTGGGTTGGCGTTTTTCTTGCCAAAGACAGGCTTAAGCTTTGCCAGTTTTTCAAGGCTTGAGTCAGGACGTAAATTGTTATCACGAGTCAACCCTTTATAAGGGGTGATTAAGTCGTCCATAAAGCCTTGTTCATAGGCTCTTGCTAAGTTTTTATGACTGTTAACCGCCAACTCGTCTTGAGCTTCACGGCTGATGTCCCATTCTAAAGCGGTGATGGCCTGATGCTCACCCATGGATAGCCCAGTGCGTGGTTCGCCATTGCGTGGTGCGTTGATGAGATCTTTAGGGTCAAGTTGTAATAAGGCTTGCAAGCGTTGTTTGTTGGTGCGAGCTGCCCCAAGCTTGATAAGTACTTTACGCAGACCATCACCCAGTTCAATGGGTGCATCTGATGTGGTGTCGACACCGCCTACAATGGCAGAGTCGATGATGCCTAAGGCAATCTTGTCAGCTGCTGCAAAGGTTGCTTGTAATCCAGTGCCACAGGCTTGGGAGACATCATAGGCAGGCGTTTGTGGGTCTAAGGCGGTATTTAATGTCGCTTCACGAGTCAGATTTAAGTCACGGCTTAGCTTCAGTACCGCTCCTGCAACCACTTCACCCACACGCTTGCCTTGTAGGTCATGGCGTTCGACCAAACCATTTAAGGCGGCGGTTAACATATCGATGTTGCTGGCATCGGCATAGACACTGTTTGAGCGTGCAAAAGGAATGCGGTTGCCACCCAAGATGGCGACTTTGATGTCATGTTTGATGTCGTGTTTGCCTGCCGCATCTGCTGTATTGACCGTGTCTACAGCTTTAGTTTCTGTTTTTGTTTCATCTGTACTTGTTTGTGTTTCTTCTGTATTTGGTGGTTGGGCAGTCGTCATCTGTTCTAAAGCGTTGCGTTGTTTTGATTGGTTGGCGAACTGTTCAAGGCTGATGTTGCTTTGTGTGATGTTACTTTGTGTTTTGCTTGCTGTTGATTCGCTGACCGTTGATTGGTCATTCGTGTCATGCTCATCTTGAGTGTCTTGAGCATTTAAAGATGGTGAGTTAGGTTCTTGGTTATCGTCAGTTTCGGTAACTTGTTTGACAACTTTGGTATTGATGATGGTGCTGTTGCTCATGGGGATTCCTTTGGTTGGGTCAGTTAAGTGGGGGTTTAAACGAACGTGATTACAAAACGTTAATATAAGATGATACAAAATGATAAAACACAAGATGATAATATTGTTTTATGAATCAGCGTGTATTGTATAACTTTTATTGTATGACTTTGCTTTTGATTTTATCATAAGTTACCATGTTAACAAACATACGTTAACAAGCAGGTGTATTTTTTGTTTTGATGTTTTTTATGTGTTTTTATATTAAGGATAGAATCATGAATGACCGTTACGGTGAATTTGTACAATCAAATCTTGGCAAAAAATTAGCAAAAAATCTTGGCTTACCATTACCTGTAGAATTAGAACGCTTTGATATGGGTAAGCCTGTGGTGCGTGGTGATGTGCTGGTGGGCTCAGCAGCAGGAGATGATCACTCGCTAAGTGATGCGGTGGCTCACATTTTGGCAGATGTCCATGCCAATGTGTATGTTAACGCCAGTGATGGCATCAAAGATGCTCTTGCCAATGCCAGCGTAGATGCAAAGGCTGACACAGGTGGCAAAGATAAATATAAAGTCGTTGTGTCCGATGCAACAAACATCAATAACGCTGCGCAATTAACCACTATCTATGAATTTTTTCACCCCATTGCTCGCCGTATCGACAAATCTGGTCGAGTGATTGTATTGGGTCGCCCACCAGAAGAGCTTGATGACATTCAAGCATCATTGGCTCAGCGAGCGTTAGTGGGTTTTGTGAAGTCTATTGCAAAAGAGTTTAAAAAAGGCATCACCGCTCAACTGATTTATGTGGCAAAAGGACAAGAACAACATTTAGATTCAACCTTGCGTTTTTTCATGTCTGCTCGCTCAGCTTATGTGTCAGGTCAAGTGGTACAAGTGAACAAGGGGGAACATGTCAGCGTTGATTGGCAACAACCATTGGCAGGTAAAACCATGCTGGTTACAGGGGCAAGCCGTGGCATTGGCGAGTCCATTGCTCGAGTATTGGCTCGTGATGGGGCTCATGTCATTTGCTTAGATGTGCCACAACAGCAGTCAGAGTTACAAAAAGTGGCAGGGCAAATCAGTGGCTCTACACTGTTGCTTGACATCACCGCCGATGACGCAGGTGAAAAAATTGCCAACGCCGCTGCCAAACGTGGCGGACTTGATGCCATCATTCATAATGCTGGGGTAACTCGTGATAAAACACTTGCCAATATGGATGAACAAAAATGGAACATGGTCATTAACATCAACCTTGCCAGCATTGCCAAAATTAACGACCATCTGTTAGCAAATGATGCCTTAAATGACAACGCTCGCATTGTGTGTGTGTCATCTATTTCTGGCATTGCAGGTAACTTGGGACAAACCAACTATGCCACCTCAAAAGCAGGGGTCATCGGTTTGGTGAATGCCACCGCCAACCAGTTGCAAGCCAATGGCAAAGGCATGACCATTAATGCGGTTGCACCAGGGTTTATTGAAACGCAAATGACCGCCGCCATTCCCTTTGCCATTCGTGAAGCAGGTCGTCGTATGACTTCAATGAGTCGAGGCGGTTTGCCTGTGGACGTGGCAGAGGCGATTGCGTGGTTGGCCTCTCCTGCCTCAGGTGGTGTTAATGGCAATACCGTGCGTGTGTGTGGGCAAAGCTTACTTGGCGCATAAGCCAAATTGTAACAAATGATGACTAAGACCATTAATCCAGCGGTTAATGGTCTTTCACTTATTGGACAACATGCCTATTTACGGTATTATATGAGTTTACAGTTGTGTTCTTAAAGGATGATTTTATGTCTTCACAATCAGACAACAAGGTTAACAACAATAAAGTTAACAACAAAATTTTTAAAGAATTACCCAAAGTACATACCACCTACGCCAACATCATCAAAAGCCTGTTGCCTGTTGGAGACAAACCCAAAGTCAGCAAAGACCAGTTACCCAAAGTCCGTTATCAAGTAGATGGCTTAAGTTTGGATAAAGACAATCTTGATGATTATCGCAAAATTTGTGGGTTTTATAACACAGGTAATGTGCCAATCACCTACTATGCGGTGTTATCACAAGCATTGCAGATGAACATGATGGCAAAAGAAGCCTTCCCCTTTGCCATGCTTGGGCTGGTGCATGTCGAAAATAAAGTGACTCAATATCGCCCCATTGGTGATGATGAAGTGGTGAGTCTAAGTGTTGAGCTTGATAACCTGCAAGACCATGATAAAGGTCAGCAGTTCGACTTTATTACCAAAGTCAGTAAAGACGATGAGCTGATATGGGAAGGCGTCTCCACCTATCTTTCACGCTCAAAAGCCAACAATAAAACAAAAAAACCAAGCGATAAAAAAACCAACACAGACAGCCTAAATCGTGATGATGCGGTGGTGAGAATCTTTGAAGTGCCAGAAGACATCGGTCGCCGTTATGCTTTTGTGTCAGGGGATTTTAACCTAATTCACATTCACCCCTTATCTGCTAAAGCCTTTGGGTTTCCTAAAGCCATTGCTCATGGCATGTGGTCAAAAGCCAAATGTTTGGCGCAAATCAATGATTTGCCGACTGCCTATAGCGTGGACGTGTCATTTAAATTGCCCATCTTATTACCTGCTGAAGTTGAATTGGTAACCCAAAAGCCAAACACAAGTCAAAATCAGGATAAAACAAGTCAAGATAAAACAAGTCAGGATAAAACAAGGCAGTTTGCTCTATACAGTGCCAAAAATGGCAGACCACATTTATCTGGAATAATTACCCCAGTGACATCAGTCAAATAAATCTGACAGCCACTCAATTTTAATCTTGTTTATGCAGTTTTTTGGATAGACAAGCCTTTGGATAAGTTGTTACTGCCATGCCCACTGACAGCATCATTCATAATTTGGAAAAAATCTTTACCGACATACAACGGCCATTTGCGCCGTTGGGTGGCAGTTTTGTGGTGCATCACCAAGGTCATTGTGTGCTAAACACATCAATGGGGACAGCCAATATCATAGATGGTAATTTGCTACCTTGGACGGCTGACACGCTTTGTTTAAATTACTCAACGGGTAAAGGCGTATTGGTAACGCTCATTCATATGTTGGTGTCAAAAGGGCTGTTGGCTTACGATAAACCCATTGGGCATTATTGGCCAGAATTTGCAACCAATGGTAAAGCGGATATTACCTTGCGTGCTGTGCTGTCGCATCAAGCGGGATTATTTGCCATTACTGACATTGCCAGCTCTAATGTTGAACTGCTTGATTGGCAACAAATGCTAAAAAAAGTCGAACAAATGCCAACAAAAGGGCATGGGGGCTATCTGAGTGCCTATAGTGCGTTGGTCAGTGGCTGGGTGTTGGGTGGCTTGGTTGAAAAGGTCACACATTTGTCATTACAAAAAGCGTTAGACACTTATTTGGCTAAGCCCTTAGGTATCAAAGGGTCAATCTTTTTTGAATTGCCCCAGTCCTTGATAAATACCATGGCAGTGCCACAAGCGTATTTTACTGACGGCAAGAACGATGGCGACAAACAGACCAATCACAAAACCGATGGTCAGCAAAGTCGCCATCATAAGCCAACATATCGACAAGACACGCCAGAGATTTTGGCAATTTACCAAAGCTTGCCAAGCCATGATTGTTGGCAAGCTCTGATCAACACTCATCAGCAAGAAGTGAATACCGCAAGCATCAATGGGTTGTATTTTAATGGCAAAAACATGTCAATCGAGCATTATAAAACTGCCATGACACCTGAGCGAAAAGTGGCAATTAATTATCATCAACAACACGTATTGACGAGTAAAATCCCTGCAGCTAACTGTGTGGCTTCTGCCAATGCCTTGGCTGCCATCTATGACATGCTGGCAAGTGGCGGTTATCATCAAGGCAACATGCTGATTGATAAACAAACATTTGAACAGCTGTCCACAATAGCAACACAGCAATCAACTTCAAACCTTGCTGCCCCAAAAAACCTTGCTGTCCGAAAAAACCTTGCTGCCCCAAAAAATCATGATGCGGTGATGCCAGCTAACATGGCATGGCGATTAGGATATCATCGGATTTTTAGCGTCTGCCATGACGTAACGCATGGGTTTGGACACATGGGCTATAATGGTTCGGTGGCGTGGTGTGATCCAAGTCGACATCTGTCAATGGTCTATGTGCATAACTTTGATACCACCATGTTGACCGATATCCGTCAATTTGCCTTGACCGAAGCGGTGTTATCACTGGTCAAATGAGATGGTCTTATTGATATCTTTACTGGTGTCAGTTAATGCTGGTGTTGATGCCCATCAAAATTGATGCCCATAACATCAACGCTTCACAAAATTTATTGCACACGTCTGTAGTGACTTTAGTACCACCCGAGTAACCAATTTACTGCGGTAATTGGCATCTAATGCAGCATGGGTCACATCAGCCACGGTGATTTGTTGTGGGGCTTGTTCGGTAACGCAATGACAGACACTGCTGGCAACTTGATTTTGTTGTTGTTTGCTCAACACAAGGCTGGCGGTTTGGTAATAAGTGTTGTTTTTAATTTCTGACAAACAATACTGATTCACCGCTGTTTTCAATACTGACATGCCAAGATGCTTGCTGGTATGGACAACATGAGTGTCATTAACGCCACCTAAATTTGATGAGCTTGGTGATGTTGAAGCACAAGCGGTCAATAAGGTGATGGCCAGCATGGCAATGACAGATAAGCAAGATGGTTTCATAAACATTCCTTATTCTTTGGTTAATTAAGTTAATTAAAATGTCATAAAAAAAGAGCAGTCAATCGACCGCTCTTTTTACACATCATATCGATGAGTAATCAAATCAACAGTGATGATGATGACACATTAGTCATCCATTTTCTCTTTGATGAGATCACCAAGCGTTTTTGGTTGAGTGTCTTGAGTGTTGCTCAGCTCTTTGATGGCTTGACGTTCTTCAGCTTCATCTTTGGCTTTAATGGATAAACTGATGTTGCGAGTTTTGCGATCCATGCTGATGATTTTGGTTTCAACTTCATCACCGACGTTTAGATGTTTGGTGGCATCTTCCACACGGTCACGGTTGATTTCAGAAGCACGTAAGTAACCTTCTACATCATCGGCAAGCTGAATGACTGCACCTTTGGCATCGACTTCTTTAACGTTGCCTTTGACAATCGCACCACGGTCATTGACAGCACAATATTCCATAAAGGGATCTGAGCTTAGCTGTTTGATGCCCAAGCTGATGCGGTTGCCTTCAGCATCGACGGATAATACCATGGTTTCGACTTCATCGCCTTTGTTGTAGTTGCGAATGGCCTCTTCGCCTGACTCATTCCAAGAGATGTCTGATAAGTGTACCAAACCATCAATGCCGCCTTCTAGACCAACGAATAAGCCAAAGTCAGTGATTGACTTGATTGAGCCAGTCAGTTTATCACCACGTTGATATTTTTTATCAAACTCTTCCCAAGGGTTGGGTAAGGTTTGTTTGATGCCTAAGCTGATACGGCGACGCTCCTCATCAATGTCAAGTACCATGACGTTGACTTCATCACCCACTTGGACGATTTTTGAAGGATGCACGTTTTTGTTGGTGTGGTCCATTTCTGAGACGTGTACCAAGCCTTCTATGCCATCAGCAATTTCAGCAAAACAGCCATAGTCGGTCAAGTTGGTAACACGAGCAGGGGTGATGGTGCCGATGGGATAAGTTTCGCTTAGGTTGTCCCATGGGTCAGTTCCCAGTTGTTTTAGACCTAGGCTGACACGATTACGCTCACGGTCGAACTTCAATATTTTAACTTTTAGGTCTTGACCCACTTCAACCACTTCAGAAGGGTGCTTGATGCGTCTCCAAGCCATGTCCGTGATGTGTAATAAACCGTCGATACCACCCAAATCAACAAACGCACCGTAGTCGGTTAAGTTTTTGACGATGCCGTCAATTTCCATGCCTTCTTCAAGTTTGTTGAGCAATTCTTCACGTTCAGCTGAGTTTTCAGCTTCCATGACCGCACGGCGACTGACCACCACGTTGTTGCGTTTTTGGTCAAGTTTGATGACTTTGAATTCTAACTCTTTGCCTTCAAGGTGAGTGGTGTCACGAATGGGGCGTACATCAACCAATGAACCTGGTAAGAACGCTCTGACTGAGCCAATGTCAACGGTAAAACCGCCTTTAACTTTATTAGAAATTGTGCCTTTGACAATTTCGTCATTTTCAAATAATTCTTCCAAAGCATGCCATGTTTCCACACGTTTTGCTTTTTCACGTGACAATAAGGTCTGTCCCATACCGTTGTCCACGGCTTCAACAACCACATCTACCGTGCTGCCAACTTCTACTTCAAGCTCACCGTCTTCATCGACAAACTCAGAGCGAGCAACCACGCCTTCTGATTTTAGTCCCGTATCCACGGTAATCCAGTCCGCATCGATTGCCACAACGTGACCTGTCACCACAGCACCACGTTCAATCTCTAAGCCTTGTTTACCAAGGCTTGCTTCAAATAGTTCAGCAAATGATTCCATTGTTCATACCTATATATGGCCGTAGCCTGTCCAGCACAGTACGGTTCAAGTGATTGCCAATATAAGAAAGAAGCTGGTTTTACTCTTATATTGGCAAAAAAAACAGTGATTTAAAATGTGTTTTTTAACATAAATTAAAATTAAAGAAACATCAATTAAAATCTAAAAAGTCCAAAGTTAAAAACAAATGCCCTTAGCTTGGCAATGCTGTTTTATGACAGCATAAACCTCATCGGCATTCATCTGTGAGCTGTCAAGTAATAACGCATCATCAGCGGGTCGGCTTGGGGCAACACGGCGACTTTCATCTCGGTCATCACGCGCTTGAATGTCTTGTAATATTTGTGTGTATATGCCAACTTTATCTTGTGGACTAATGTCTTTTGGGTAAATACTGCCTTGCATGATAAGTTGCTTGACTCGCCGACAAGCTCGTGATTGTGCCGATGCGGTCAAATATATCTTGACATCTGCGTTAGGGAATACCACCGTTCCCATGTCTCGTCCATCAGCAACAACCCCAGCGTGCAACGCCATGTTTCTTTGTAAATCCAGTAGGGCAGTTCGCACCTTTGGCAGTACTGCCACTTGAGACGCATAATTGCCAACCGTTTCATTACGAATGTCTGTACCCATCAGCTCACCATTGACATAAATGTCCACTTGGTGAGTGGTTTGGTTGGGGGTCATGGTGATTTGTAAAGATTGGGTTAATGCTTCTAAAGCATTTTCATCTAACTGACCATGATGTGAGTCATGATGTTGTAAAACTTGTGCTGACGTGGGTAACAGACCCGACTGCCAAGCTTGTGATGCGATACAATGCCCCAGAGTCCAATAAATTGTATCCTAAAGTATTGGCAAGTCGCCATGATACCGTGCCTTTACCTGAGCCACTTGGCCCGTCTATGGTAATGACAGGAAAGCGTGCTGTCGTTTGTGTGTGTGCTGATTGACCAGCCAAAGAGACAAAGTTAGGTTGGGTAGATAAGGCTTTCTGGGTGGTTTTGGGCATTGGCGTAAGCTGATGACGATAAATAAAACGGTCAATACATTATCAGTAAATTTAAGTTATAAAACAAGCCTTATATTATAGCAAAGGTTGATGTGATGCTTCAATGGATAAATAACAAGCCTTTTGGGTTATTTTTAAAGATGTTCTTTAAGTCATTACTTTTTTTATCGTCGCTTATGAAAAAAGCGTTTTAATAAATCACTACTTTGGCTTTGCATCAGTCCATTTTGTACGCTGATGCGGTGGTTATAACAGGTCAATTGTGCCAAATTAAGCTGACTGCCAAGCATGCCAGAGCGTGGCTCGAAGGCAGCAAACACCAGACGAGACAGGCTAGCAGTAATCAATGCACCTATGCACAGTTTACATTGCTCTAAAGTAACATATATAGTGGTACCAGATGTTAGGCTATAGTTGTTAATGAATCGACATGCTTGTCGAAGAGCAACAATCTCAGCATGAGCTGTGGGGTCAGTACAACCAATGGGACAATTATGACCACTGGCAAGCACCTTGCCTTGACAAACCAAAACTGCCCCAACAGGCACTTCTGCATGATTGGCAGCCAGTTCGGCTTGTTGTATTGCCAATGTCATAAACTGATAATCAATGGGCAGCCACCATTTTTGTGCGTTTAATGCTAAGGCATGATGATTGTCATCTTGTTGATGCCAATATAGATGGTTTGAGTTCATCGCATCATTTTGGTCATTCTGGCAGTTGCCAATTAATGGGAGTTTTGCCATGTCTTTTTAAATAAGTATTGGTTTGGGAGAAAGGACGAGTGCCAAAAAAACCGCCACGATTGGCAGATAAGGGCGATGGGTGATTGGCGGTTAATATCAAATGTCTGTTCGTATCTATGTATTTGCCTTTTTGCTTGGCTTTTGAACCCCATAAAATGAATACTGTATGCTCTGTGTGGTGGTTGACCGCCTCAATCACCGCATCGGTAAACACTTCCCAACCTTGCCCCTGATGGCTACCTGCTTGCCCTTCTGCCACGCTTAAAGATGTGTTGAGCAATAGCACGCCTTGGATTGCCCAATGGGTCAAATCGCCATGCCGTGGGTAATTAATCTGAATGTCATCACCCATCTCTTTTAAGATGTTGTTTAGCGATGGTGGTTTGGGTATGGATTTGGGTACTGAAAATGCCAACCCCATGGCTTGTCCTGCCCCATGATAGGGGTCTTGTCCTAGTATCACCACTTTGACTTGTGATAGGGGAGTTAAATCAAACGCTTTAAACATCTGGCTGGCAGGGGGATAGACGATGATGCCATTGGCATATTGCTCACGTAAAAATGTGCGTAATTTATCCATATTGGTGGAAGTCAGTTCGTGTGCCAGTGCGTGCTTCCAGTCATCAGGCATGCGAACATTTGCCAAGATGGCGATTTGTTGTTCGGTCAATATGGGGGCAGGAGAAAATGGGCTTACATTGGGTGATAAAGACATGGTCAATCCAAAATTATATCTTGAGTGTGGTCAATCATATCACAACATCTTCCAGTACTGTTTTATCATCATCTAAGGTTTCTGTGATGGTGAGTAACAGACGGCCACTTGGTGCGTGAGCTTGGTTATCCTCATCAATATCAAATGCCACATGCTTGTTGTCATCTGCCCCTGCATTATCTGGCAATAAGCTAAGACGTACCGTACCGCCTGAACTTAAGCGTCCAAACAGTATCATGTTGGCAAGTGGTTTTTTAATTTCGTTTTGTAGCAATCGTTGCATGGGTCTGGCACCCATCAGGCGGTCATAGCCTTTTTCTGCCAGATATGCTCTGACATCATCAGTCATCTCTAAGGTGACTTGCTTATCATCTAGTTGTGTTTGTAGCTCAACTAAGAATTTATCCACCACCGATAAGATGACTTTATCATTGAGTGGTGCAAACTGCACGATGGCATCTAAACGATTACGAAATTCTGGGGTAAAGGCACGGTTTAGGGCTTCGGTGTTGTCTTTGGAATGGTCTTGTTGAGTAAACCCCATGGACGCACGGCTTATGTGTTCTGCCCCCACATTGGTGGTCATGATAAGCACCACATGTTTAAAGCTGGCTTGTCGTCCGTTGTTGTCGGTCAGTGTGCCATGGTCCATCACTTGCAATAGTAAGTTAAAGACATCAGGGTGGGCTTTTTCAAGTTCATCTAAGAGCAACACACAATGGGGATTTTGATTGATTTTTTCGGTCAACAGTCCGCCTTGGTCAAAACCCACATAGCCTGGGGGAGCTCCAATCAAACGAGAGGCAGTATGGGCTTCCATGTATTCAGACATGTCAAACCGCACCAGCTCAATGCCCATCAAATTGGCAAGCTGTTTGGCGACTTCAGTTTTTCCCACCCCTGTTGGACCTGCAAACATAAATGAACCAATGGGTTTATCCAAGGGCTTTAGCCCAGCACGAGACAGCTTAATGGCATCTGCCAATGTGTCAATGGCTTCGTCTTGCCCAAACACCAAACGTTTTAAATCACGATCAAGATATCGTAACGTGGCTTTATCATTGCTAGAGACATGTTTTGCAGGAATGCGAGCCAGTTTGGCAACGATGGTTTCTATGTCTGCCACATCAATTTGTTGTGCTTGTGCTTGTGGTGGTGGTGCTTGTGGTGGTGTTTGTGTGTGGGTATCTGTATCGGTCATATTCTCCACGGTGTTGATGGTGTTGGTGGTGTTGGTGCTGTCAGATTGAGTGGTGGCATTTTTTTGTGTGGTGGCATTTTCGCTTAGGCGTTTGTATGCCCCCACTTCATCGATGACATCAATGGCTTTATCAGGTAAAAAGCGTTCATGAATGTGTTTGGCAGACAGTTTGGCAGCAGCAACCAACGCATCATCGGTGTAGCTGACATGGTGAAACGCTTCATAACGAGATTTTAACCCCCGCAAAATTTCAATGGTGTCTGCCACACTGGGTTCAACCACATCAATTTTTTGAAACCGCCGTGATAAGGCATGGTCTTTTTCAAAGATTTGTCGATATTCAGTAAAAGTGGTTGAGCCAATGCAACGAAGTTCACCATTGGCAAGGGCAGGCTTAATCAGATTGGACACATCCATGTTGCTGTTCATGGATGAACCAGCACCAACAATCATATGAATTTCATCAATAAATAAAATCGCTTTGCCATGTGATTTTAACGCTTCAAGCAACGCTTTCATGCGTTTTTCAAAATCACCACGATACTTAGTGCCAGCAATCAATGCCCCAATGTCTAAGCCATAAATGGTGGTGTCTAACAAGGGTTTGGGGGCATTGCCATTGACAATAAGCCATGCCAAGCCTTCAGCGATGGAAGTTTTGCCCACCCCAGGGTCGCCGACAAGTAAGGGATTGTTTTTGCGACGGCGACACAAGATTTGGGCGGTGCGTTCGATTTCTTGTTCACGCCCAATCAAAGGATCAGATTTACCTTCTTTGGCACGTTGGTTAAGGTTATTGGTGTATTCTTTGAGTGGGTTTTTTTCTTTGGCTTTATCACGGTCTTGCTCACCATGGCCAGTCATCATTTTTTGCTTGGCTTTATCATGATGCGACAGATATTGTGTCAGCGACAGACGGCTGATTGATTGTTTTTTTAACAAATATACGGCATACGTGTCGTGTTCAGAGAACATGGATACCAACACATCTGAGCCTTCAACCAAGCGTCTATTGCCCGCTGACTGCACATGAAAAATGGCACGTTGTAAAATACGGTCAAAACTTTGGGTAGGCAGTGGTGGCTGTTCATCTGCATTGACAACGGTTGGTGTGTGCCTGTTAATATAGACTTCAAGCTCTGTTCTAAGTGTTGTTATGTCCGCCCCACATGCCTTTAGCGTATCGGCTGCATCGGTATTTTCAAGTAATGATAATAACAAATGCTCAACGGTGAGATATTCATGGGCGTGTTGTTTGGCTAGGGTTAGAGCCAAACGCAAAGAAACTTCCAAATGACGACTTAGCATGGGTATTCCTTATGATAAAAAATAGATGCTTCCCTAAAATCTGTATGGTCAGACAGTGTAACCTATTCTTTTATTATTCTATCCGTTTATTATGATGGTGGCTTAGGATAAATCAATGTTTTGGCGACCGTTTTTGGGAATCATCATCGATACGGCTCAATTTGTGTCAGCAAAGGATAACCTTCTTTGCGAGCAAGCCCATTGCTGGTTTTTGCTTTAGTTTCAGCGATGTCTTTGGGAAAAATGCCCGCAATGCCCTTACCAAAATGATGAATGCTTAACATGATTTGCACCGCTTCATCGACAGAATGGCGAAATTGAGATTGTAGCACCATCACCACAAATTCCATGGGGGTGTAGTCATCATTGTACATCACCACCGCATACATGGGTGGCTTAGCCAGTTCAGGCTCAGCAACCATGATGTCTGTGTCTTTTTTGTCATGGCGGTTGGTGTCGTCATGGGCGTAAATGAGATGGTTTTTGTCAGGATATGTGTGACTATGGCGAACAGGCGATAAAGGCAGATGCCAGTCTTGTGCATGGGCGTGATGGTTGGGTATTTTGCTTAACATGGTGATGATGGTTGATTTGTTGGTTAATTTGTTGGTTAATTTGTTGATTGGTTTAATGGTTAATGGCACTGATAAGTAACACATTGTTAATTGAGACGCATTGTTGATTTAATTGCCACCACCTAAGATGGAGAGATGGGGCGTTCATTGGTCTTGGGTATTTCGGCTAATGATAATGGCACATTGTCCTTGCGTTTACCTAATCGCCAGTTATATAACTGTTCTACTTCTTGTCCGTCAGCAGATAAGGTCAGTTTGACCTGCATGGGGTTAAAACCATCTGGCATGATAAAACGACCACGGATACGAGATATTCCATTGATTTGATAATGGCTTGGCTTTAATGGCACATTGACAAAGCTGGTATCGGTGAGCAAATTTAACGTTGGGGTAAGTGGGGTTGATGAACCGTTTTTATTCACCATCAGCACATCAAAGCGATATTCAAACGCATTTTCTGGTAAAGGTTCGATTTCTGCTCCGATGACTTGCAGTCTGATACCACCACTGTCTGCAATCCGTCGATGAAAAATATCCACACTTTGTTGAAGCTGTTCATTGGTGATTTGTAGCTCTTCTAGCTCTTGTCTGAGTTGTGATAAGCTGGTAAGGCTGATATCCCGCTCTTGCTTGGCGGTGTCAGCTTCGGTGCGTAAAATGTCGTTTTGTAATTTGATGTCTTGTAATGATTGAGTTGTTAAGCGTTTACCATCAGCGGTAACTTCACTTTCTGTCATGGCATCTAGCTTGCCTTGTTTGTAAGCAAACTGATAGGCAAACACAGCGACCAACAACGCCACTGCCAACATGGCAATGGCAAACAGACTAAGTAAACCTGTCATCATGCCCCAATGACGCAAGCGGTTTGGGGGGGATAAGGGCGAAAGTTTAGACAATCGAGACCGAGTCATGATGAAAAGGCGTTCCTATGGTAAAGCATGGCTAATGTGTCCGAATTCGGATACTTTTTAGTTTTTTGACACTTTAGCCTAAGTAAATCCACATTGAATTGATAATATTGAGTTTAAATCAAGCCAGTTTACAGAAGTATTTGGGTTTGGGAGGTGAAAAGTTTTCTGCCTATCGGCAGAAAACTAAAAGGCTAAAAGCTAAAAACCCAAATACCAAAAACTAAAGCCTAAGGAGCTGACCGCACAGCACGCACATAGGAACTATTGCTCTTCTTATTCTTATCGTTGTAGTTCGTAGTGCCGTTAGAGAAGGACACGCCCAACGCATGGCCACTAGTTTCAAAGCCAAGCGAATAGGCACCAGCGGTAGCATGGGGCGAAGACGACCAATAATAACCATCGGCTGTATTTGGGAAAATGGTGGTGTTAATTGCAGGGTTGGCACAGCTGACTTCTACAATACTGGTTAATTCTCGGATATTGGGTAGGCGATAGCCATTGCCAAGTGCATGGGCTTCTTTTAGGGCTTCGTGCCATGTGAGTTTTTTGGCTTCTACAGCTGCACCACAACCCTTGATACTCCATGTTTGTCCGATGCTACAGCGTTGCCAAATAAGTCCTGTGGCGTTGTCTTTGACTTCTGAGCCACCGTTTAGAATGGTAAAGCGATTGGTCGGTGTGCTTTTTGGAATACTTGGGTGGCAACCTGCATACGCCATATTTAGGTTAGCTACACTCATTGCCAAAATCAAAGCATGGCTGAACAGTTTGATAATCGGTTGTTTTTGCATGGCATTTCTCCTGTTGCAAATGGGGTTGTTGTGTTATTAACGGTAAATCATGACTAGCTGGTGGGCTAGGGTTGTCGGTTTGACAAGGTAAATATTGCTTGCGAATCTCTGTGCCAAGTGTGTATTTGTGGTAGCGGTCAAATCCCTTGACCGCCAGTTCACATTCATACGCCAAGCGTTCGGTAAGGCGTAAAATCGGAGGTGGCGTTGGTTGCTTGCTAGGCATGATATTTCCTTATGATGAAAATAATAAAATCCACAAGGGTTGATACTAACCGCACAGCACGCACATAGCAACCATTGCTCTTATTGTTGTTGTTCGTAGTGCCATTATTGAGTAGTGCCGTTATTGAGTGGTGCCGTTATTGAAGTCCACGCCCCACACATAGTTACTAGTGCCAGCATTGGGCGAAGACGACCTGTCAACTTAACCCAAATCGTTATAAGCCCAATGACAAATCCTTTATTTATGCTCAAAGTATCATCATCTCGCCAAGTTTTCACCTAGTGATATTCATGCGAACACGACTGGGTCATTTGGGTACTCAGTATCATACCACACTGTCATGACAGTCTTCCGACCTGTTATGACATTCTGAGTTTCCCCTTGTGGGGGACTGCCAGATAATGGCAAGATTGCCTAACCATTATCTAGGGCGTGTTCTCATTTTGAAAATGGTGATAAAAATGCGATAAATTGCCGTC
>ERZ1023418.128-NODE-128-length-16124-cov-4.693634_pt1 | contig 16124 bp, 10 predicted proteins | sample MGYA00380511_ERZ1023418 | MGnify/ENA primary metagenome ERZ1023418 (study PRJEB33173, sample SAMEA4830370) | metagenome | study: EMG produced TPA metagenomics assembly of the PRJEB25223 data set...
TACACCACAAAATCACGCATAAACTGATTTGCGAAAACCAAGCTACCAGTTATGCACTTGAAGATTTAGCGGTGAAAAACATGGTAAAAAACCGAAAACTTGCCAAAGCCATTCATGATGTGGGCTTAGGGCAGTTTGTTACCCTACTTACTTACAAGGCAACTTGGTATGGTAAAAACATTCTAAAAGTAAATCGGTTCTTTGCCAGTAGTAAAATTTGTTCGCATTGTCATCACAAGCTAGATAATTTGCCATTATCTGTGAGAAATTGGGCGTGTCCTAGCTGTCAAACACAGCATGACCGTGATACCAATGCAGCAAGCAATATACGCCATCAAGCGTTAGCTGATGCACTAGGACTTAGTGTTGTATAAAGAGTTCCCCCAGTATAATACTTATCAGCGTAAGTGTACTGGCGAAAGGTAACAACTCAATCTAAGCTTGGGTTGTTATGGGTCGCAAAGATTCCCCCACTATAGCCTTTGGCTTAGTGGTGGGAGTATGTCAAATAACCCTTGTACGTATAAATAGTTGAAATTAACCATGACAGACACACAGCAGCAGCTTGCTCAAAAAAACGACCATTCTCAAAAAACCACAGTTACCGATTATCAACCGCAATACCTTATCATTGGTCAAGGCGGTATTGGGCTGGCGGTAACCAATGATTTGGCAAAAAAAGGTTATTTGGTAACAGGGTTGGCACGTCGTCATCGTGATGATTATGAGTTGCATCAAAATGCCAAACACATTCAAGCCGATGCGTTGACGCTTGATGCCACGGTACTTGCTGACTTTACCCACATTGCCATCATCATTACTCCTGACCGTTATGATGCCAATGCCTACCGTGATGCCTATCTTGCAGTCGCCAAACATCTGGCAAACATGGCAATGGCATTGCCCAAGCTTGAGCAGATGGTGTTCATTTCATCAACAGGGGTCTATGGACAAGATGATGGTGAATGGGTTGATGTGTTGACCAAGCCCAAAGTGCCTAATCATGCAGGGTCTGCTTATATTTTACAAGCAGAACAGGCATTACAGCAGGCATTCAAAGACCAAGCCGTTATCATCAGACCCAGTGGCATTTATGGTAAAACAAGAAGGCGCTTGATTGAACAAGCCAAACAGTTACTCAATGACGAAAGCAATGGGGCAATTCATTGGACAAACCGCATCATGGACAGTGATTTGGTTACCGTGGTGGTCAACGTGCTAACCTTAGCCAAGCCAGAACCGTTATACTTGGCAAGTGATTATGCCCCAGTGAGTAGGGCAGAATTGATGACATGGTTAAAACACTGCTTGGCGAAAAATTCAAATACCAACCATTTAAACGCTAACCATTCAAATACCAACCATGGCAATGACCCAGACACAACAGACCATCAAACACCCATCCAATATCAAGACAAGACACATCAAAACATGACAGGCAAACGCATTCATAGCAACATTCCCAGAGCATGGCTACAATACCCTGATTGGCAGTCAGGATATGCTTACTTGTTGGCAGATGATAAAACGAGATGATAAGACGTTAGAAATCAGGTTTTGACCTTCTCCTATCGTTTGGGGATTCCTTCTACAAGACGGTCAAGCCAGGCCGCAAAGAACGTTCTTACATCTATAAGTCAATTGTCGTTTGAGTTCAAACCAACCTGCATTGTACACCAACTTGGTCAGTTTGCCTTTTTTACTGTTAAATTGGGCGGCTTTTACATCACCGACCAACGAGTGATAAAAATCATCAAACATAAAAAAAACTGCCAAGCATCATAAGATGGGCAGTTAATCAGTCTAATCATTGTCAAATTGATGCTTACAAATGGCGCGCCCGGAGAGAGTCGAACTCCCGACCTTCTGGTTCGTAGCCAGACGCTCTATCCAACTGAGCTACGGGCGCATATTTGTCAACATTCATAAATGATGGTTGGCAATTATAACGATAAATATGTCATTGTCAACCATTTTTTGGCAAAAATGCTGGTCTAACATAAATGGCGGTGAAGGAGGGATTCGAACCCTCGATACGTGTAATACGTATGGTTCCTTAGCAGGGAACTGGTTTCAGCCACTCACCCACTTCACCGTTTACTGATGTTTATGTCTTATTTTATGTATTTTATATAAAAATGTGTTTTATATAAAAACATTCAAACATAAAGATATCAGCCACACAAGAGTGATGCTTTAAAAAAAGGCATCATCAAATCTGTGCTAGGGATTTGCTCTGTGCTGTAGGGACGGTATTATAACAAATGATTTGATAATTGCAACAAATCACACAAAAAAAATGCCTTAATGGGGCAAATAAATATGTTAGGCTATGCAGGTTTGTTGATTGGGTGATTTTGGCTCACTTTAGTTACTTTATCACCCTTTGCTAATCATTTTTACCAATCATTTTTTACCCATTATTTACCTTTTCTTATCGTCAGTTAGGATATCTTATGTTACCCAATCTCATTCCTGTACAGTCCAATCCCCTTGATGTGCTACTTTATACCTTGGGTTGGCGGCTACAAAAACTTAGCCAAGATTTTAGCCAAAACCCTGATGCCCAAGCAAATGATGAGCTTGCTGAGCTGTTGGCTGATGTGTCGCATACCATTGTGTTTAGCAGTGATGCTGATGGTGTGGCGCGGGTGTTTCGTTTTGAGAATGGGCAGGTCAGTCAGCAACAAGGCACAGCAGAAGATGCTGATTTGACGGTGGATTTTAAGGACAGCATGACAGGTGTTAAGCTGTTGATGAAAGGTGATGTGCGTGCTTTTATGACCGCCATTGACAATGAAGATGTCAGTGTTAAAGGTGATTATGGGTTGATGTTATGGTTTGCTAAGGTAGCAAAACTTGCCATACCCGATGTGCCAGATGCTCTAAAACCTTATGTTGAGCAAGCCAAGCCACTGTTAGACCAAGCCAAGCCTTATGCTCATCAAGCAGGACAGCTTGCCAACGATGTGTTGGGTAAATTGGTCAGCCGCCTAAAAAAATAGACATCAAATCAGTGCTTTATAGGGATTTTTATAGGGACATCGCACAATGACCACCACTCAAAGCCAGCCAAAACAAGCGTCCATTCTTTCACGAGAAGAGATTGCTCAGTTGTTTGATTTGCCGTTGATGGATTTGTTGTTTCAAGCTCAGACAGTGCATCGCCAGCATTTTGTTGCCAATGGGGTACAAATCAGCACCTTGTTGTCGATTAAAACAGGCAATTGCCCAGAGGACTGTGGCTACTGCTCACAATCAGGGCATCATCGAGACAGCACAGGTTTGGTGGCACAAAAACGCTTAGACATACAGACGGTGCTACAAAAAGCACGCCAAGCCAAAGCGTCAGGGTCATCTCGCTTTTGTATGGGGGCAGCATGGAAACACCCCAGCGATAAGGACATGCCCTATGTGTTGGAGCTGATTAAAGAAGTTAAAGCGTTAGGGCTTGAAACTTGTATGACGCTTGGCATGTTGAGCCAAGCACAATCAGAACAGCTTGCCACAGCTGGGCTAGACTACTATAACCATAACTTAGACACGTCTCGTGCTTATTATGACCAAGTTACCCGCACACGAAGTTATGATGAGCGTTTGCAGACATTGGATTATGTGCGTCAAGCAGGCATGAATGTGTGTAGTGGCAGTATTGTGGGCATGGGTGAGAGTCGAGATGACCGCATTGATTGGGTGCTTGAGCTGACAAAAATGCCAAAACCACCTGAATCTATTCCTGTTAATTTGCTTGTCCCGATTAAAGGCACACCACTGGGAGATAGGGTTTTGGTAGAAGGGCAGTTGTCAGTGATTGAGTGGATACGCACCATTGCAGTGACTCGCATTTGTTGCCCAACCAGTTATGTTCGCTTGTCAGCAGGGCGTGAGAATCTATCTGATGCTGAACAGGCGTTGGCATTTATGGCAGGGGCAAATTCGTTTTTTTATGGTGATAAGCTTTTGACCACGGGTAATGCCAGTCAAGCCAATGATGATCGCATGATGCGTGAGCTTGGGCTGGTTGCCATGCCTGTTAAACAGGTTACTGTCATTGATGCGATGGCAACATGATGATATGCTAGGTAACATAGCAATACAATAATACAGCAACATGGTTGAGTTGATATGCCTATCCACAATAAAAGAGACACCACATTAGATTTACTCATCGTGTTATTGGTATCATATGGAATACTTTAATTGGATAAAAGCCTTTCATGTCATTGCCATGGTAACTTGGTTTGCAGGGTTGTTTTATCTGCCAAGACTGTACGTTTATCATGCCATGAGTGATGATGGCATCAGCCATGAAAGATTTGAAATCATGGAACGCAAGTTGTATCGTGGCATCATGACCCCTGGCATGGTGATGACGTGGGTACTGGGTTTGTTGATGGTTTGGCTCGGTTGGGATGGCTATAAAACCCAATATTGGCTACATGCCAAGCTGACTTTGGTGGTCATGCTGACGGTGTATCATTTGGTGTGTGGTTATTATCGCAAACGCCTGATTGGTAACGCCCATCTAAAATCGCATGTGTTTTGGCGATGGTTTAATGAGTTGCCAACTTTTTTATTAATTGGCATTGTGATGTTGGTCATTGTTAAGCCGTTTTAAAGTTAAGCCATTTTAAAGCTGAGCTGTTAAAGCAAAAGCTTAGATGATAAATGCCAAATCAGATGAATGATGGCTGTTAGTTCTGATTTTACCCATGCTGTTCGTCAGACTGCATTTTTATATTGATATGGCGTTTGTTGGGTTGTTGCCCTTGCAACACTTGTTGCATGACTTTGGCTTCTTTGGCATCGTCAAAGCCCATGACTTGGCATGCCAACCCCCCATTTGGCTCATAAATCAACAGCTGTTTGCCTTTTAGCATGATTTGGTCATCTTCTTTGACGAGAAGGCGTTTTCTTTGCCCTGCTTGCGTGTCGTGAAAGACATCGGGGCGGACTTCCAACATACCTTGACTGATAAGAATGTCTTTACTGACTTGCTGTTTTTGCCGATACCAATTAAACACAAAACTCCCCACCACTAAGATGGCCAGAGCAGTCATGGCAAGACGCTCTGGCAATAGGCTCATCGCCATGGCAACCGCCAACCAAAATAACCCATTGCCTTGATGGTTACTTTGCCCTGATAGGGTGATATTTACCCCGCTGTCTGTGACTTGTAACACGATGTTTTCCTTAATCTTAGTATGAATTTACCAATGTACTGCTTTACCAATGTAACGCTTCACCAATTTAATGTTTGTTGTTGCAAGGTAATCAGTTGGGCGATGCCAGCTTCTGCCATTGTCAACATGTTATCTACTTGTGTGCGGTTAAAGGGTTTTTCTTCTGCTGTGCCTTGAATTTCGATGAACTCGCCTTTTTGGGTCATCACCACATTTAAGTCAGTCTCACAGGTTGAATCTTCTTCATAGCACAAATCAAGCAAGATTTCTCCGTCTTTAATGCCCACTGAAACGGCAGCAACCAAACCTAATAAGGGGTCGGTTTTGAGTTGTTTTTTGCCATCACGTTGTTGCATGTTTTCAATGGCATCAATCACGGCGATGGCCGCCCCTGTGATGCTGGCGGTGCGTGTGCCACCGTCGGCTTGAATGACATCGCAATCAACATAAATGGTGTTTTCACCCAATTTGTCCAGATTTACCATGGCACGCAAACTGCGACCGATGAGTCGCTGAATTTCTTGGGTGCGTCCTGATTGCTTGCCATGGGTGGCTTCTCGTTGGTTGCGGGTGTGGGTGGCTCTGGGCAACATGCCATATTCAGCGGTTATCCAGCCTTTGCCTTGTCCTTTAAGCCAGCGGGGAACGCCTGTTTCGACGCTGGCGGTGCATAAAACTTTGGTTTCACCAAAGCTGACCAACACAGAGCCTTCGGCGTGTTTGGTGTAATTTCTCTCAAAGCTGACGGCTCGCAGTTGGTCGTTTTGACGGTCATCGATACGCATGAGTTATCCTATGTTGTGTGTTTAACAGGTTGTGTGTTTAAAAAAGATGTTGGGTTATATGTTGGGTCATAAAAGTGAGATGAATGGCTTTAGGGGTGGTAATAAGGTGTGCTTATCCTATCGATGGTTGATGCCAATAGCAAGGTAAAATTGACCATATCAGTCCTTGCTATATCAGTCCTTCTCGCTCACGCAATTCACGATGGCGGATTTTGCCCAACTGGGATTTGGGCAATTCATCAATCACCACAATATGGCGTGGGCGTTTGTAGCCTGTTAGGTTTTTTTTGCCATATTGTAGCAACTGTTGAAATACAGATGCTTCACCTTGTGTGTCAATGGCGGTTTGACCTTTGGCAGTCAGCACCACGTACAGTTTTGGGTCTTCACCACGTTCTTGACTGGGGACACCGATGGCAGCACTTTCAGCAATGTAGTCATGTGTGTTCATGATGTGTTCAATCTCACTGGGATAGACATTAAACCCTGATACCAATATCAAGTCTTTTTTGCGGTCTACCAATTTGATAAAACCGTCTCGGTTCATGATGCCGATGTCGCCTGTCTTTAGGTAACCTGTTTGGGTAAAGCTGTCTTGATTTAAGGCAGGTGCGTTGTGATAACTGTGCATCACTTGTGGGCCAAAAACGCACACTTCCCCCCGTTCACCCATGCCCACGGGCTGTTCAAAATCATCTAACAACACAATATCAGTCGCCACCAAGGGCAAACCAACCATACCATTGTATGCCCCAAGCATGGGAGGATTGGCAGTTACCACAGGAGATGCTTCGGACAGTCCATAGCCTTCGATGATGGGCAGGCCTGTAACTTTGTGCCATTGGGCGGCGACTTTGGCATCGACTGCCATGCCACCACCCACGGTCATCTGCAAGGTTGAAAAGTCCAATTGGGCAAATTTACGATGATTCAGCAAGGCTTTAAACAGCGTATTAACCCCTGCCATCATGGTTGGCTGATGGCGTTTGATTTGCTTGATGATGGCATCTGTGTTAGATGGGTCAATGATGAGTAAACTGCAACCACCTGACACCATGCCAAATAGCCCCCCTATCATAAACGAAAACACATGATACAATGGCAATGCGGTGAGCATCAGATGGCCTTTACCACCATGGTCAATCAATGTCGTTGCCACATCAAAATCTGATTGCACTTCAGGCTCAAAAAACGCATTGTCCATTGACCATGCACTGCTCTCTGCAACAGTATTGGGATAAGCAGACTGTATCCATGCCTTTAGCTGAACCAGATTGGCAAGCAGGTTATGATGGCTAAGCTGTGCTGCCTTGGCTCGTCCTGTTGTACCACCTGTGTATTGTAGCAATGCCAAATCTTCACCGACAACCTTAGGGCGTTGATAACTATACTGAATGCCTTGCAATCTGGCTTGTTGATAAGGCATACTGCCATCAATGTGGCGAAGCGATTGCTTGTGGCGATACCCCACCAAATGCCGTGCCAACAATCCCTTAACCTGCCCCAAACTGTCCGATAAGCCACACACAATGACGTGTGGCAAGCGGTATTGGCTGGGCATGTCCACATAAGTTTTGGTGAATAAATCAAAGATGAACAACACCTTTGCCCCACTGTCGCTTAGCTGATAAGTCAGTTCTGTTGTTGTGTATAACGGATTGACATTCACAATGACCAAACCAGCTCGCAAGATGGCAAAGGTTAAAATGGGATATTGTAAGCAGTTGGGCAGCATCACCGCCACTTTATCACCTTGGGTCAAGCCAAGCGACTGTAGATAACTGGCAAGATAACGGCTATCAGCTTCAAGCTCTTGGTAGGTGAGTGGCACATTGGCACACAGATAGGCGGTGCGTTTGGCGTACTTACGACATTGACGCTCCATCACATCAATAAGACTGATGTGGGCATCAGGGAATGGCACATTATCGGTCATGCCATAGCGTTCATAGCTTGTCAGCCAAGGCTTTTCGGTGTCATAAACCATACATTCAATGAGTGATAACGACGAATGATAACAACACCGAGAAAACATATGAATGTTCTGTCGGTGTGGGCGTTATGTTTGGGTTGTTTTATTATTTGAGTTGCTTAATTTTTTGGCAAATGTTAACCATTATTTTTTTAACCATTTATTTTTTTAACCATTATTTTTTTCTTCTAATTTACGCAACTCTTTACGCAAAATCTTGCCAACAGGCGATTTGGGCAATTCATCGACAAATTCCACATGGCGTGGGCGTTTGTAGCCCGTCAGATGCTCTTAGGCATGTTTGATGACTACGTTTTTACTTAGATTGCTGTCTTGGCACACGAAATAAATTTCGGGAACTTCACCGCTGTTGTCATCTGGCACACCGATAACCCCAGCTTCCATGATTTTGGGGTGATTGGTCATGACATCTTCCACTTCGTTAGGATAAACGTTAAACCCAGAGACCAAAATCATGTCTTTTTTGCGGTCAACAATCTTAAAGTAGCCATCATTATCCATCACACCGATGTCCCCTGTGCGAAAATAACCGTCTTTGGTGGTGCAGTCAGCCGTGTCTTCTGGACGCTTCCAATAGCCTTGCATGATTTGTGGGCCTTTGGCGGCGATTTCACCAGCCTCACCGATGGCCACTTCGTTGCCATCATCGTCCACTAAAATGATGTCGGTGGCAGGGGCGGGTATGCCAATTTTGCCTGTGTATTGAGTCAATGTGGGTGGGTTCATGGTCAAGACAGGCGAAGTTTCAGACAGACCATAACCTTCTAAAATGGGCGTGCCTGTGAGTTTTTTCCATTCATTGGCAGTATTCGACATCACCGACATGCCGCCTCCTAATGACACTCGAATGTTGGTTAGGTTAAGTTCACGGAATTTGGCATGGTGAGCCAAACCGTTAAACAAGGTATTGACGGCAGGGAAGAATGCTGGGCGATATTTATCAATGTCTTTGACTAAGCTGTCAAGGTCACGGGGGTTTGGCACAAGCACGCCAGCAAAGCCTTTATCCATTGCCAAAAGACCACACACGGTAAAAGAAAAAATGTGATACAAAGGCAGAGCAACCAAAATATATTGCCCTTGAGAGTCTTCACCATCAGAAAATATGGTTTCAACAAAGGTTAAACACTGTAGCAAGTTGGCGACTAAGTTACGATGCGACAACATCGCCCCTTTGGCAACGCCTGTTGTGCCACCTGTGTATTGTAAGACTGCCAAGTCATCTAATGTCAGGTCGTTGGGGCGTTTGTATTGGCTGGCTGGCACAGTTTTTAGGGCATCTTTAAAGCTGATGTGTCCTGCAATGTGCCAATTAGGCACCATTTTTTTGACATGACGCACCACGGTATTGACGATAAAGCCTTTTATCATACCAAACATATCACCCATGCTGGTAATGATGACATGCTCTATGTTGCCCTTATTTGATACGTTTTGATACGTTTTGGCGAAGTTTTCAAGTAAAATGATGGCACGAGCGTCGCTGTCTGCTAGCTGATGGTCAAGTTCATGACTGGTATATAGTGGATTAACATTAACCAAAACCAAGCCAGCTCTTATCACCGCCAGCATACAAATGGGATATTGTAGGATATTTGGCAACATCACCGCCACTTTATCGCCTTTTTTTAGCCCTAAAGATTGCAAATACGCCGCCATTTGCTGACTGTAAATATCCAGCTCACGAAAGCTTAAACTGGCTCCCATACAAACATAAGCTTCTTTGTCGCCATGACGAGCAAAGTTACGCTCAAAACAATCAATTAAAGAGGTATTATCCGCTGGCATGTCAATGTGGTCAACCATGCCTGTTGCGTCATAGATTTTTCGCCACGGACGGTTATCAGGTGAGTCAAGGCGGTGGCTGGTGGTGTTTATGGTGGTTGTGTCGGTCATGTCATGTCCTTTTATTTTATCCATTCAATTAACATATCAATGATACATATTATCAACGATACCTATCGGTGTTTAAAATATGTGTGTCGTGCTTAAAATATGGGCATTTAAAATTTAGGTGCTTAAAACCAAATGTTTAAAATTAGCCACTTAAAATCAAATGCCAAACAATGTCAGTGGATAAACACTATCAGTAGATAAACACTGTCAGTGGCTAAATTGTTAAACCAATTAAACCACATTACTTAATAAAATACATCAACTAACCCAAAATCCACAAGAGAAAAAAGCATTTTAGCCATTAATTTTTACCGTTGATTTTAGCCACTGATTTTAGCCACTGTGAGGCAACATGACCTTAGCCATTAGATTAACCAATTCTTTGGCAATGTCTTTTTTGGGCATTTTTGCCAATGAGGCTGATGGGTGTTGGTATTTGTCTGCAAAAAATACCGTCATCGCATTGTCATCACTGGCAAAACCAATGTCTTGGCGAGACACATCATTACAAGCAATCATGTCTAACTTTTTGTCTATCAGTTTGTTGTGGGCGTATTTTTCAACGTCTTGTGTTTCAGCAGCAAAACCAACCATAAACATATTAGGATTCTCTTTAGAAATGGTCGCCAAAATGTCGGGGTTTTTCACCAGTTCTAGGGTCATGGCTGGTTGGGTTTTTTTGATTTTTTGTGGGGCGGTGGTTTTTGTGCGGTAGTCGGCAACAGCGGCGGTGGCAATAAACACATCACAACCTGTATTTGCTGTTTTTTTGGCAGCCTGTAGCATGTCATCGGCTGATTGAACGGTGATTTTCTGCACACCGATGGGGGTGGTTAGTGTTACTTTTTCCCCAACAATTAAAGTTACCTCTGCCCCTGCATCACGGCAAGCAGTTGCCAACGCATAACCCATTTTACCTGTTGAATGATTGGATAAATATCGCACTGGGTCAATGGCTTCTAAGGTTGCTCCTGCGGTGATGACCACTTGCTTACCTGCCAGCAATTGGGGCTGATGTTGTTTTGCCAATGCCCATTGCACTTGCTCAAACAAGGCTTCTGGCTCAGGTAGTCGACCAGCACCCACATCGCCACAAGCTTGTTCACCGCTGGCAGGTTCAATGATTTGATACCCCAAATCTGTCAGCGTCTGTGTGTTTAAGACGACGGCAGGGTTTGCCCACATTTGTTGGTTCATGGCAGGAGCAACCAAGATGGGTGCTGTTGTGGCAAGACAAACGGTGGTCAATAAGTCATCTGCCATGCCCATGCTTAAGCGTGCCAAGGTGTTGGCAGAAGCAGGGGCAATGATGAGCAAATCCGCCCATTTGGCAAGCTGAATATGCCCCATGCCTGCTTCGGCAGTTTCATCAAGTAACTGGGTATGGACGGCATTGCCTGTTAATGCTTGCAAAGTCAATGGGCTGATAAAGGCGGTTGCGCCTTTGGTCATGATGACTTGCACGTTATGACCGTATTTAACCAATAGGCGAGCAAGGCTGGCAGATTTAGAAGCGGCAGTACCCCCTGTGATGGCAAGAAGAATGTTGTTCATGGTGGAATGTCTCTGCACACAACAAAAAAATAAACAAGTTTGATAAAACCTTGATGTGGTAAAACTTAGAGATGGTAAAGCTAAGATGTGGTAAAACTTGAATAGCGACGGTTATCCCACCACCACATCAGTCACTTCTAATGGGTTTTTATCCACGTCTTTTTCAAAGCTGTCTAATCCCATGACATGATACAATTCTGATAATGCTTGGCGAATGTCTAAGGGCATTTTATGGTAACTGCCAATGACATATCGCACCACGTCCATGGCTTTTTGTTTATCCGCCTTGGTCTTAAGCAATGTTGGTAGGGTTTGTATGGCTTGTTCTTTGGCAAAGCGAACGATGATGGTCTGTTCATGCAGCAGCTCAGCAAGTTGTTGATGTGTCAGCTTGGTAAAGGGTTTACTTTGTGTCAGTATTTCGGTGATAAGTATCAGCTTATCACGCTTAATGCCCCCTTGGCTCATGGTGTTGCTAAGCACCAATATTCTCACCACCGCTTCACAAAAACCGCCTTGTTCCATGCGGCTTAATGCCATCTGTACGCTTGGCATTTCTTGTAGACGTTCTTTATCGGTTAAGCGACGAGAGGTCTCTTGTTGTCCATAGGCACGCAGCCACGGTAATGCCCACCAGCCATAAAACAGCATTTCGCTGGTCATGTCTTGCCAATCTCGCCATAAGTCAAGTGTGGTGTTAATGGTGGTTATCCATAAGCGTTCCATTTGCAAAAATAGGTTATTTTGTTGTAAAGATTCGGTGGCAGGTAGGGTGGGGGCGGCTTCTGAGCCTTGTAAGATGGCTTGTTGTTTTTTGACATCTGTTTCATTGACATCTGTTTCATTGATGTCTGCTGATGTGATGCTTGCTGATGGGGTGTGTGAGTCAGTCTTTGTGATGAGTGAGTGGATAGCGTCATCATTTTGATTGATGCTGGTGGCAACGGTTTTTATCATCATGGCAAAGGGATTGCGACTGCTCCACAGTTTGCGTTGTAGTCGTAATGGGTGCATGGCTCTCAACCATTCGGCACTGGTCTGTGTGGTCATCGCCTGTACCCAAGGACGCATGTGTAAGTCATAAATGCGAGCTTGTGATTTAGAATAGCGATGTACTGCTTGAAAGGGTTTTTCGTCTAAACGGCCGTCATCAATCATCGCCAAGTCGTCAAAGGTGCGACTTTTGAACGTAACATAAAACTGCATGTCTTCACCTTTGCCTTGATAATCTTCGATGACCAATTCATATAGCCCTGGTGATAGGGCTTCAATCATCTTTAAAATAGATGCCATGCCTTTATGCTCACGGTTGGCGATTGATGAGCTGACAAAAATGCCCAAATGTCCCACTTTGTCATGCACCATATAAACGATGCGTTGTCCGCAAACTTCGATTTCTCTTTCATCACTGTAGGTGTCTAGTATCCAATTAATGGCTTGCTGAGGTGGGGTGATGTTATCGCCATGTGAGGCAAAGATGATGATGGGGGCTTTGATGTTACGCAAGTCAATGTTGGTGCCTTTTTCGATTTGGGCGGTATTGCGAGCGATGCGATTGCCAACAAAGATGTTTTCAACAATCCACTCAATTTCAGCATGATTCATCAAAAAGAAGCCACCCCACCAGCGTTCAAAGTTCAAAAACCGCTCACGATTTTTTGTGGGGTTTTTGTAAAGGTCATAATATTTGCCCACGTAGTTGCGTGATGGGTTGAGTTGCTCAAAGTTATGCACCAGCCATGCCCCATCAAAGATGCCATGCCCCAAATCTGATGCCAGCATGGCAAGCCATGTGCCGCCTTGTGTGCCTGCTTGGTAACGCATGGGGTTGATGCCCACTTCACCACTCCATGCTGATACTGGCGAGCCGTTCATGACGATGGGTCCTGTGATGTCAGTGTTGGTGGCAGCTAAGATGAGTGCTGCCCAACCTCCTTGACAGTTGCCAACCACCACAGGAGCGTTGGAATTGGAATGGCGACGACGCACTTCACGCACAAAGACAGCTTCAGCAAAAGTCACATCAGCAATGCTTTGGTTAGGTTCTGGCATGCGTTTGAAAGCAACAAAATACACAGGGTGTCCTTCGCTTAATGCCACGCCGACTTGGCTGTCGTGCTTAAAGCCACCAATGCCTGCCCCATGGCCTGCTCTGGGGTCGATGATGATGTAGGGGCGACCGTTTTCACGGGTGGTGATGCCTTGTGGTGGCAGAATTTTCAGCAGCACATAATTGCTGGGGCGAGATAAGGTACTGCCGTCCATGATGACTTCATAATCATAGTCAAGCACTGGCGGACAGCCTGCTTGTTCATGTTGCAAAAAAATATCACCACGCTCACGCAAAATATCAGCGGTTTGCACCACACGGCGACTGGCATCGGTGGCATAAGATAACCAATCACGCCATAGGGCTTGTGGTGAGTTGACGTTTTGTAGGCTTTTTGTCAGGCATGTTAGATGCTGATTAAAGGCATCGGTATTATTGCTAAGTGTCTGTCTGGCGTGATTGTGATGCTCAGATTGGGCGTGCATTAACAAATCAAAACGGTCTGCCCAACGGCGGTTATTAAGATTAATCCAGCTCACCACATCATCTTGATGATGTTGGGCATTGACCAAAATATCTGAAGCGGTGGGTAAATCTTGGCTGGCATTTTTTTGATTGGGGTCTGTTTGCCAAAACTTGGCATATTTTTCTTGAGTATGGCTGTTTTGAGTTGGATTTTGCTGATTGGCGGTGGTCATGATGGCTTCCCTATGATTGTCCGTATGATTGGCGGTGATGCTCAAGGCAATGATGGCATGAGTGAATGGTCATGACATCGGTGGTTATGCTGTCAGTGAATGCTGTCAGTGAATGTTATCAGTGGCTTTGTACATAAAGGCAGTTTTGGCTTATAATGACAGCCATTTTATCATGAATGATGGTTGAAGTTTGACTGTCATCAACCTTTAGCCGTTGTTAATTGACTGTTCATCACCATTCTCATCATCACCATTGTACCATCATAGTAGAAATCCGCCATGACCAACACCCTTAAGCCCATTGATTATAAAGACACCTTAAATCTTGCTGACACTTCATTTCCCATGCGTGCCAATTTGGCACAGCGTGAACCTAGCTGGCTACAAGCATGGGAAGAAGATGATGTTTATGGGCAAATTCGTCAATCTCGCCAAGGTTGTGAAAAATACATCTTGCATGACGGCCCTCCGTATGCCAATGGGCAAATTCATCTAGGACATGCGGTCAATAAGGTTTTAAAAGACATCATCATCAAATCAAAAACCCTATCAGGCTATGATGCTCCGTATGTGCCAGGGTGGGATTGTCATGGTTTGCCCATTGAGCAAAAAGTAGAAAGTGAACATGGTAAAGTAGGGCAGAAAATCACCGCCACTGAATTTCGTAAACTGTGCCGAGAATACGCCAATACGCAAATTGAGCTACAAAAGGTAGATTTTAATCGTTTTGGTGTGTTTGGTGATTGGGACACCCCTTATCCGACCATGAACCCTAAGCAAGATGCCCATATTGTGCGTGCGTTGGGAAAAATTTATGACAATGGCCATGTGGTGCGTGGTATGAAGCCTGTCAATTGGTGTTTGGACTGTGGTTCGGCATTGGCAGAAGCAGAAGTTGATTATCAAGATAAAATCAGTGATGCCATTTATGTGGGCTTTGATGTTATTGATAATGATAAATTGGGTGTGTCTGTTGATGATGTGGTGAAAGCGGTCATTTGGACAACCACCCCATGGACATTACCTGCCAACCAAGCCATTAGCGTCCACCCAAAAGAAAACTATAGCGTGGTTAAGACCGACAAAGGTTATTTGCTGCTTGCCACTGATTTGGTGAATGATGCTTTGATGGCATTAGATTTGGATAATCTTGGTGTAATAAGCACCATAAAAGGCAGTGAACTTGAGTGGTTACAAGCACAGCACCCACTGATTGCCAAGCGACAAGTACCCATCATATTGGGTGAACACGTAACCACCGACAGCGGAACAGGCTTGGTACACACCGCTCCTGGGCATGGGGCAGATGACTATGTGGTTGGACAACAATATGGCTTAGAAATCGAAAACCCTGTTAGTGGCAATGGTGTGTATTTAGATACTGCCAAGGTTTTTGCTGGCACACACATCTATAAAGCCAATCCGCTAATCATTGAAACGCTCAATCATTCAGGACATCTGCTTAAGCACAGCAAAATTGAACATAGCTATCCGCACTGCTGGCGACACAAAACGCCCATCATATTCCGAGCCACACCCCAATGGTTTATTGGCATGGAAGGGTTTATTAGCAAGGAAGAAAAATCAGCCAAGCAACAAAAAGGCTTACGAGAGCAAGCCATGACGGACATTCCTAACGTCATATGGACACCTCAATGGGGACAAAATCGCATTGAAGCCATGGTGGGTAACCGTCCTGATTGGTGTATCAGCCGTCAACGTACTTGGGGTGTGCCCATTCCATTTTTTACCCATAAAGACACAGGTGAATTGCACCCTGACACATCATCGCTGATTGAAAAAGCCGCTCAATTGATTGAAAAAGGGGGGATTGAAGCGTGGTTTGATGCTGACATTAGCGACTTTTTGGCTGATGATGCTGACCAATATGTTAAGTCGACTGACACACTTGATGTGTGGTTTGATTCAGGTGCAACCAATTTTGCTGTCCTAAATCACCGCAAA
>ERZ1023418.129-NODE-129-length-16051-cov-3.892098_pt1 | contig 16051 bp, 18 predicted proteins | sample MGYA00380511_ERZ1023418 | MGnify/ENA primary metagenome ERZ1023418 (study PRJEB33173, sample SAMEA4830370) | metagenome | study: EMG produced TPA metagenomics assembly of the PRJEB25223 data set...
CTTAAACCAAACCAACTTAAACCAAACCAACTTAAACCAAACCAACTTAAACCAAACCAACTTAAACCAAGCCCAACCAAATCAGGTCAATCAATCTGCTCAATCTCAATCGTCTGCCAGTCGGCAGGTGTTGCCTATTTTGGCGGTGCAAGTGGTGGTGGGACTGGTGGCGATGGTATTGGTGGCAAGTAAAGAAGCCACCTTATCAATGACGTTGATGCTGATGTCTACTGACACAACGTTGGTACAAGGTGCTAAGATGGGCAGTACACTGGCATCTGGGCTGTTGGTGATGGCAGGGGTGAGTTTGGCAATCGCTTTGGTGTCTATGACCATGATTCAAGTCAAAGAGCGATTAGGATTGGTAAAGTCAATGCTGATGTTGTTGCCAGCATTGGTGCTGGTGGTGTTACCAGTTTATGTGCTGTGGGGATTGACGGTGATGCTAAGCATCATCAGCGTATTGGTATTAAGTGTTTTTGTGGGTTGGCAGATGAAAATCAGTCATTTAAGAAAATCGTTAAACTTCTCTAGCGAAATTAATTATAACCTATGGCGTGTTGCCATTCGTATTTTTGTGCCATTGGCATTATTGGTTGCGATGGTGGGTTGGGTACAGATTTGGTTGGGATAAGATTTCTGCTGACATGTGTTTTTGAGAGCCATCTACATTTTAAATTATATGTGAATAATATAAAGTGAGCCTATCAATGACCCACATTCCGATTACTTTGGCGTATGCTCCTGATGAACCAACTGATGGTCAAACACATAAAATCAGCCAGCGACAACTGTATCAGTCGTTACAAGTCAAAAGTGGTACGACCATTCATCAAGCATTAAAGCTGTGTGGTTGGCTTGATGAATTTTTTGAGCTTAAAGCATGGTGTCAGGCACATCAAGATGAACAAAAACCCACTGCCAAAGATTGGCGAGTGGGGATATTTTCCCAAAAACAACCCTTAAGTTATGTGTTGCAAGCTTATGATAGGGTAGAAGTCTATCGAGCATTGAGCGTTGAACCGATGCAAAGACGCAAACAAAAGTAGCCGCCATCACTGACTGACCATATCAATCGTCCTAACGCACATAAGGCAGTCATTGTTTATCTTTTGCCATTTGCTGAGCTGTTTGGTGAACCATCTAATGTGTCAGCTATCTGACAGGTAAGGTTTCGATGCCTTCAATGCGGCTGACTTTTGCCTGTTCATCAAAATAGACACTCAAACGTTGCTTAGCGTTGTGAGTGTTGAGCTTGCCTTGTCGCTTACCGTCCGTCCCTGCGGTGTAATCATACAGATAATCCCAACGTCTTGGATTGAGTGTGTCGTTGACGGCAGGGCTACCCAATAGATACAGTACTTGCTCACTGTCCATACCGATTTGTATTTGCTTGGCTTGTATTTGGATGATGTGAGTGCCTTGGGGTATGTCGATGGTATGGACAGACAATAGTGAACAGCCACCCAAAACACTGATGCTCAACGCCATCGTGGTGATGGCGAATGGGTTTTTTATAAATCGAGTAAAGACATTCATGATGGTCATTTCATTTTAATTAAAAAAACAGTAAGATAAAAAGGTCAAATAATGATAAAGCAAATGCCTTATTTATGCAATTTGGGTGATGTCATTTTGTATCAGTTGCTAAACAAGATTGGCTTGGGTTTTTGTTTGGTTTTTGTTCACCTTAAGCGACTTTATCATTTAATTTTTTTATGATGGACGTTATTCGTTAAATATGGAGAATATTATGGCTTATACCAATCAAGACCTTAGAAAAGCTGGGCTAAAAGTTACCTTACCAAGGGTAAAAATTTTAGAGTTGCTAGAAAATGCTCAACAGCATCACATGAGTGCAGAAGAAGTGTATAAAGCCTTAATTGACCAAGGAGAAGATGTGGGCTTGGCGACAGTTTATCGAGTATTGACCCAGTTTGAGCAGGCGGGCATTGTTGAACGGCATAATTTTGAAAATAACTTGTCGGTATTTGAGATATCTCACGGAGAACACCACGACCACTTGGTGTGCGATGTGTGCGGTAAAATCATTGAGTTTCATAACGACATCATTGAAGCACAACAAAAACAGGTTGCTAAAGAGCATGGTTTTAAATTGTCTGGACATTCGTTGGTGCTTTATGGCATTTGTGCCAACGAATCTTGTCGTGAAAGTATAAAATCGTAAAGTATAGAATTGTATAAAATTGATGATAATTAAAACTGATGATAATATTGTTCGTTCGTTCAAACGAGAATTTAAATGAGCATATGGAGCAGTGGCATGCCATTAAAAGAAATCATGTTTAAAGAAATGTTGATAAAAAGTATGTTGGTGAAAGGTATGTTGATAAAAGGTATGTTGGTACTGACCTTAGGGGCAGGGTTGCTTACCGCTTGTGATGCAAAAGATGCCTGCTTAGACGGTGGTGGTCGATATGATGAAGAAAAGAAAGTGTGTGAGTATTCATGACGTTAAGCAACTGCCCCACCATCACCGCTGAGTTTGATGGTGGGGCTTGCGACATCATTCATTAATCTCCAAATCATTCATTAATGTCTAAAGACAATGTGTTGTCATCATCTATGTCTTGACCTACATTTTTGCCTTCTAGTTTGATTTGTAGGCGTAGGTCATTGGGTGAATCGGCGTGTTTAAGGGCATCTTTGTAAGTGATTTCACCTGCTTCATACAAATCAAACAAGGCTTGGTCAAAGGTTTGCATGCCCTGCTCACGAGAACGCTTCATCACAGGCTTAATTTCATGGACTTCTCCTTTACGAATAAAGTCACTGATAAGTTGTGAATTTAACAAAATCTCAATCGCTGCTCGTCGCCCTTTGCCATCTGGTGTGGGTATCAGCTGTTGGGCAATGATGGCACGTAAGTTGAGCGACAAGTCCATAAATAGTTGATTATGACGGTCGGACTAAAAAAAGTGAATGATGCGGTCAATGGCTTGGTTGGCGTTGTTAGCGTGCAAGGTGGCAAATACCAAATGCCCTGTTTCGGCATATTGAATGGCGTAACTCATGACTTCACGGTTACGAATTTCCCCAATCAAAATCACATCTGGGGCTTGACGCAGGGTGTTTTTTAGCCCCGCTTCAAACGATAGGGTGTCAATACCCACTTCACGTTGAGTAACGATACAGCCTTTGTGTTCGTGGACGTATTCAATGGGATCTTCGATGGTGATGATGTGTCCTCGAGAGTTGGCATTGCGATAGCCCATCATGGCGGCAAGGGTGGTGGATTTACCTGTGCCTGTTGCTCCGACCAATAGGATAATGCCACGTTTTTTCATCGCCAATTCTTTTAAGATGATGGGCAGATTTAAGTCTTCAACCGTGGGAATCTCTGTTTCAATTTTACGCAGTACCATGCCAGCGTGGTTTCGTTGGATAAAAGCACTGACACGAAAGCGTGCTGTCTCACCTTTATCGCTAATGGCAAACTGGCACTCATTGGTCTCTTCAAATTCTTGTTTTTGGCTGTTGGTCATGATGCTGGTAACCAGCTGCATGGTTTGCTTGGGTGATAATGGTGATTTGCTCACAGGCATGATTTGACCATTAATTTTTATAGATGGTGGCACATTGGCGGTAATGAATAGGTCTGAGCCGTTTTGTTTTACCATTAATTGTAATAATTTATCAAAATCCATAATAAACGTCTCTCATTGAGCATTAAACAAAAGCTTCAGGCTGTTTGGCATACGCACGGGCAGATTCTTTGCTGATGGTGCTTTTACTGACTAAGTTTTTTAGGGTTTGATCCAGCGTCGTCATGCCTTCACCCGCCCCAGTTTGAATGGCAGAATGCATCTGAGCAACTTTGTTTTCACGGATAAGGTTACGAATGGCAGGCGTGCCAAGCATGATTTCATGAGCTGCTACCCGACCTCCTGTCTGACGTTTCAGTAGGGTTTGTGAAATAACCGCTTGTAATGACTCAGAAAGCATGGCTCGTATCATGTCTTTTTCGGCAGCAGGGAACACGTCAATCACACGGTCAATGGTTTTAGCCGCAGAGCTGGTGTGCAAAGTGCCAAACACCAAGTGTCCTGTCTCAGCAGCAGTCAAAGCAAGGCGAATGGTTTCAAGGTCACGCATCTCACCCACCAAGATGATGTCAGGGTCTTCACGAAGAGCCGAGCGTAATGCAGCATCAAAGCTTAGGGTATCACGGTGAACTTCACGCTGGTTGACCAAGCTTTTTTTGGATTCATGGACAAACTCAATGGGGTCCTCAATGGTCAAGATATGCTCACGACGGGTCTCATTGATATAGTCAATCATCGCCGCCAACGTGGTGGATTTGCCTGAGCCTGTCGGTCCTGTAACCAGCACCACACCTTTTTTAAAGTTAGACACTTTTTTGAACACATCACCCATGCCAAGTTGTTCCATGGTCAATACTTCTGATGGAATGGTACGAAATACCGCACCTGCTCCACGGTTTTGGTTAAAGGCGTTGACACGAAAGCGAGCAAGTTTAGGGATTTCAAAAGAAAAGTCAGTTTCAAAAAACTCTTCATAGTCTGCACGTTGTTTGTCGTTCATGATGTCATAGATAAGCTGATGTACATCTTTGTGTTCTAGGGGTGCCATGTTGATGCGTTGAACTTCACCATCGACACGTATCATCGCAGGCAGACCTGCTGAAATGTGCAAATCCGAAGCTTTGTTTTTGACCACAAAGCGTAACAAATCTTCAATACTGACTTGACTCATGATAGAGTTCCTTACGGTTGTTTTTATTAAAAAGGCTTTATGAACTGATGAAGATGTGTCATAAAATAGACACCACAGTCATTTGCTTATAATAGCAAGACTTGATGGATTTGTCAGAGTAAAAAATGACCAAAACCACCATCTTAGGAAGCATCTTTGAAAACATAAAAATCAACCCCCATCAAAACTGATAAGGACACATCATGCCCAATCATTCTCAAGCCTTTGAACAATCTAACACACTGACAGACAACCAACGTCAAGCTCTGATGGCACGATGGCAAATGGTTAAAGAGCAAATCACTCAAGTTTGCAATGCCAAACAGCAATCACAATCTGTCAAATTGACCAAATCCGCCAATGACATCATCTTACTGGCAGTCTCAAAAACCAAATCTGTTGAAATGATAAACACCCTGTATCAAGCAGGACAACAACATTTTGGCGAAAATTATCTACAAGAAGCGGTGGAAAAAATCAGCCAGCTCAGCGAGTTGACAGATACCTCAAAGGATAATGCCATGCCCATTGTGTGGCATTATATTGGTCATATTCAACGCAATAAAACACGTGATATTGCCAAACACTTCGCTTGGGTGCATACCATAGAGCGTGATATCATCGCCAAACGGCTCAACGACCAACGGGCTGATGATCTATCCCCCCTTAATGTGCTGATTCAAATCAACATTGATGATGAAAGCCGTAAGTCTGGTTGCCACCCCAGCGACGTGATGGCACTGGTTGAGCGTATCATGGCATATCCTAAGCTCAATTTGCGTGGGCTGATGGTCATTCCTGCTAAGGACAGCACAGATGCCTTTGTTCGCACAAAAGCGTTGTTTGATGACATCAGAAGCGGTTATCCACAGCTTGAGCAGTGGGACACGCTGAGCATGGGCATGAGTGGTGATATGGAGATGGCGATTAATCATGGCAGTACCATGGTGCGGGTAGGAACAGCAATATTTGGTGAACGGTAAAACTTATGCCGTTTTGCTAAAAATAAAATCCCAAATGCCATGCCCACGCTCAATGCCCCGTTTTTCAAATTTGGTCATCGGACGAAATGCTGGTCGTGGGGTGGCATTGCCAACCCCTGCAGTGTTGCTGAATCCATCAAAATTATCCAAAACATTGAGTATCCATTCAGCATAGTCTTGCCAATCGGTTGCTGTGTGAAACCAACCCCCTGTCTTTAGCACTCGATGCACGATGGGTATCCGCTCTGGGCTGACAAAACGGCGTTTGTGATGGCGTTTTTTTTGCCAAGGGTCAGGAAAATACAGTTGAATGTGGTCGATGTGTTCATCTGGCAGTTGTTGCATGAGCTTTATGGCATCGCCATTGATGATTTTGAGATTATCAAGCCCAAGTTTACCTGCCATATAGGCACATTTGCCAATGCCTGGTTCATGCACTTCTATGCCAACAAAGTTATGCTGGCGGTTTTGCTCTGCCATCTTGACCAATGAGTCCCCCATTCCAAAGCCAATTTCCAGCGTCAGGGGGGCATCAGCTGTATTGTGAGTGTCGGTAAACAGTTGTCGCAAGTTGGTGATGCCTGTGATGTCGCCATCTTGTCCATTAACTAAGTAATGAGCAAAACTTGGGTCAGTTAAGGCCTGCTCTGCCATTTTGTTCATGTGTGTTCGCCGTTTCATAAAGGTGTTGACAAAACGGAGATGGGCAGGTTGTTTGTCTTTAGATGAACCGTTGGTTGCTTGGTTATTGGTTACTTGGTCATTGGTTGCTTGGTCATTGGTGATGTTTTCTGTGTTCATGTTGGCTGAGTTCATATTTGGTATGTTCATGGGGTATGTGTTTATTAGTTAAAATGTTTATCAATTAAAGTTGGTTTTACGTGTGTGCTGTCATGCGTGGGTGCTATAATGGGACTAATTATAAGCCAAAACTTGTGATGATGGCTATTGGGATAAGGGACTTTTACTCTCCGATGCCCTAGATTTTATGCACAGGACTTGATGCACAGGACTTTATGCACAGAATTGAAGGTAACTCATATACCATAACGCTTGTATAAATTTTGCTAAAATAACTTCATGAAAGCACTCAAGCTGTGCATACGAGACAAACACACAGAGCAACCAAACCACCTAAGCGGTTCGGTTAATTTTGTGTGGAATTATGTTAATGACTTAAGTTTTCAGCATCTACAATGCAAAGGTAAATTTGCAAAGGTAAATTTCTATCTAATTACGGTTGAAACCAATATACCAAATATAAAAAGGAAACCGATGACCCATTGGGCTTGCATGGTCAAACCATTTAAACCACCACCATTCAAACCATTAATGAAACCCACGCCAAATCTTGCAAACAATTAAAAAAACAAAACCAAACTGGCGAACCAATAACCCACGAACGATGGGGGAACGGAGTCAAGGCAATGCTATTTATCGAAACCGATTCACCACCACCATTTTATCAAGCTCAGCTAAGTGATAAACAGCGTAGACAGCTTGACCAATGGTATATTGGGCATCGCTCGCAAGCCTATTATCTTAAGCGGTTTGAGCAGTTTGATAAGCAGAACCATCTGTCTGCCAAATGGCATTGGGCAGCGTTTTTTGTTACCTTTGGTTGGCTGTTGTATCGCAAACGTTATTTAGATGCCATTGTTTATTCAGTGGCAGGTTGGTCATTTATTCAGCTTAATATCACCATCATCTTGGTGTTTTGTGAGTATTTGTTTATTGGCAGTATGGCAGATGTTTGGCAGATGCCGATACGGATACTGATAGGTGGGGCGGTGTGGTTATTTTGGTCGGTGATGGTGGCAAGATGGTCAGATGCTTATTATTATCGCATGGCACGGCGTGAGATTGCTGATGCCCTTGAGCAGTTCCCTAAAGATGACGTGGCACAAAAAGCATTTTTACAAAAAGAAGGTGGCGTGAGCGTGTTTGGGCTTGGGCTGGCAATGGGGTTTTTGTTGTTTGTTGTGGCGGTGGTGCAGGTGCAATTTTTGCCCATTTTTGCCAAAAGTGAAGCACAAAAAATCATTTACGCCACTTATGACCGTGCCAGCAGTGCTAAGTCTCGAGTGGCGGCTATTTTTGAACAAACTGGGGTTTGTCCTGTCAATCTGCCCATTACCGCTGATGGGCATCAGATGAGCATGCAAGTGGTGGATAAGGTGGCAGGCATGCAGACGGATTGTGCGGTTATGGCAACATTTGTGGACATCTCTTTTCCTAATCGCAATCTCAATGGTAAAAAGATGCTGTTTTACCATACCCAAGATAACCGTTGGCGGTGTACCAGCTCACTTAATCATAAGCAAAAACCACCCAAATGTATGGATTGATATGATGGCTGTGTGTTTTGGCTGTGTGTTTTGGTTATGAGTTCTTAAGCTTATTTTTGCTTGCTGACTTCGGCATTTGTCAAGGTGTTGATGACTTGATTGTCAATATTTTTAGCTTGTGTCATGTCTTCGTCAAATAAACTCTCCAACTCAACAAGGGCAGCTTTATCTGTGGCTATCAGTTCAGCTTCATTATCATAGATGGCTTGTTGTTTGGCCAATAAGGCATCATCATAATCCCGAAAGGTGCGGATGGTCTCGATGGCTTTTTCTGGACTTAAGCCCAAAATTTGTAAAGATTCTCGAGACATGTCTAATGAAGTTAAATAAGTCTCTCGCCAGATATGCACCACGCCAATGTCTTTTAAACGGTAGTAATGTTGACGGTTGCGTGCTCTTGCCAATAACGTTAAGTTGGGATAATGACGAATGATGTGATCGGCGGTTTGGATAGACTGTTCTATGTCATCAACAGCCAAGACAAATAATTTGGCTTTATCGATGCCAGCTGCTCTTAGGGTTTCAGGATTTTTGGGGTTACCGTAATAAACTTGGTTACCAAATTTACGCACAAAATCCACTTGGTGAGCAGAGTTTTCGATGGCGGTAAACTCAATGCTGTGTAGCCTGAGTATCCGTGCGATGATTTGTCCCATACGTCCAAAGCCTGCAATGATGACCCTGTGTTCATAATTGGGAATGGTGTCGTATTCACGCTTGGGCTGTCGTTTGGCAAAATAAGGCTCACCCACTTTATCCAGTAGCATCATGGCAAAAGGTGTTAATGCCATTGAGAGAGTAACGAGTAGGGTTAACGTATTGGCAATGTCATCTTGTATTAGACCTTGGCTGTTGGCGGTGCTAAACAGCACAAAAGCAAATTCACCACCTTGTGCCAATACCACGCCCAGACGCAAGCTTGTTGGTATGCGATTGCCCAAAAGCTTGGCAATCACAGACAAAATGACAAATTTAATCAGCATTAAGATAACCGCACCACCGATGATGAGCAAGGGGTTATCAATAATCAGCTTAATGTCGGTCAACATGCCTACCGACATAAAAAATAACCCAAGCAACAGCCCCTTAAATGGTTCAATACTGGCTTCTAACTCGTGGCGATATTCAGAATCTGCCAACAAGACCCCTGTTAAAAATGCACCCAGTGCCATCGAAATGCCCAAATGTCCCATTAAAATAGACACTCCCATGACAATGAACAATGCCACGGCAGTGATGAGTTCGTTTGCCCCACTTTGAGCAACAAAACGAAAAAAAGGACGCACCACAAAGCGACTGACAATAAACAACCCACCAAATACTGCCACCACCTTGGCAAAATATATCAAATCGTAACTTTGCTCACGCACCCCTGTTAAAAATGGAATAATCGCCAATAATGGAATGACAGCAATGTCTTGAAATAATAAAATGGTGAATGCTTCACGCCCATGCGTGGCAGACAGTTGTTGTCGTTCAGTCAACAACTGCAACACAAAGGCTGTTGACGATAATGCCAGACCAAAGCCAATGATGAATGATGAATCCAGCCTAAGCCCAAACAGTTGATTCACCAATACCATCAATATCACACCCGTAACCGTAACTTGCAAGCCACCGAGCAAAAAAATGGAACGACGCAACGCCCATAAACGTGATGGTTGTAGCTCAAGCCCAATTAAAAACAGCAACATCACCACGCCAAACTCAGAAAAATGCAACAAACTCTCAGCATTGCCTGCGACATCTAAACCACTCTTGCCAAGTAATAATCCTGTAATCAAATAACCCAGTACGCTGGCAACACCAAGGCGTTTACCCAACGGAACAAAGACAATCGCTGCTCCCAAAAACAGCGTTACTTGTAACATCAAATCAGACCCACCAGTGGCAGCAGCAAACATACAATGTCCTTATTGGCATCATTAATTGAGAGTTTGGTTTTTAACAAACACCTTCCAAACACCATTATCAGCAATGGGATTGGTATAAGCGTCATTACGGCGTTTGCGTGGTTTTTTACGACTGTCAATAATCTCAAAACCATCTAAAGCATGGACAATCAGCCCTGTGCGATAAAATCGCATTCTCACTGGGTCAAGCTCTTTACCCTTATGGTCTTTGGCAAAGACATACGCCCTAAGGTCGATAAACTCTCGATGAGCCACCAGATGCACATCATCATCGCAATCAAATACACGTTGCATGGCAAGGACTTGAGCCTCTGGATACTCACCACATTTGTGTATCAATGCACCCAGTGAGCCGAAGTTTTTGGACTCTTTAGCACGGGTTTTGGTCAGATGTAAGCGTTGTACCCGCTGTACAAATTGTGGCAGTTCAAGACTGGCAGGTAAAGGCAGATAATCAGGTGGCAGATAAGCAGAAGGATAAAACGCCATGGCACGGTCTATGAGTGGTTGCCACCGCTGTTGGTAAGCGGTTACTTCCTCCAAATTGCCATAAAAAATTGGCATGTCTTGTACTTGGGTCAAGATGTCTGGCGGTATCTGTTCTTCTCGCATTTTGGCGATGTCCGCTTGCAGGGTTGATAATAGGTCTTTGGCAAGTTTTTTATCATCAGTGGTCAGTGTGTCATTGATGTTAGCCTCACTGGCAAATGGGGGCAGTACAAATGGGGCAGAACGTCTGGTCATAAAGCGGTCATCTTAGTCAATATTGAAATAAAATTAAAATAAAAATCAACCATCATATGGTCAGTGTAACAAGAAGTTGGACAAAATTGGGCAAAGTTGGACAAAGTTGGGTAAAGTTGGGCAAAATAATCTAAGCCAACAAAATTTTTTAGTCATTTAACGGTGTTTGCAAACGCACACGGTTAGGAGACAGTTTGGCCATCAGTTGGGTGGGCATTGGCGGAATGGCATTGGTCATCATATCTGCAAGTAATTCAGCACATAATGGTGCAAAAGCAAATCCCTTTGACCCCATACCGCTCATTGTCCAAATGCGACTTATGTCTGTATTGGCATTGACTGGCTTATCAACTTGGTCATCAATATGGTTATCAACTTGGTCATCAATTCGCCCAACAACAGGGTGATAATCAGGCGTTTGGGCTCGGATACTGGCTCGGCCCTGCCAGTCGATGCTGGTTAATATCGACTCGCTGTCAGTAAACGCCATGCCAGTATCAGCAAGGGCATTGATGAGCTTATTAAGATTGTCTTTATGCTCTTGTGGACGCAAATCAGTTGCTGTGTCATTACGCACAAAACTTGCCCCCAATAAAAAAAGGGTTTGGGTATTTGGTTTTTGCTTGGCTTTTTTGCTTGATTTTTGTGAAAGAACATCATTTGGCAAATCAGTAAAAGGTGTGCAATAGCCACCGTATTTGATAGGTATTTTTGGCAGATATTGCCATTGATTTGCTGTGGGGGTAAACCATGATACTTGTCCACGGATTTTGCGATAATCAAAAATCTGCTGATGTAACAGACAACTTTCATAAGCGGTACAAATCACCACCGCATCGGTATTAAGCGACTGTTTGTTTTGAACGTTAACCTTGATGCCTGTTTTGGTTTGAGTCATGCTGGTAACACAAGCAGTCTGATAAGTAATCAAGGGGTGAGCAAGAACATGTTTTGCTAAAGCTTTGGGATTGACCAATCCTGCTTTGGGGAAATAAGCAAATGGTAAGTCAATCATGGACAGATGACGGCATTTTGCCATGTCAGTTACCATGCCAGTTTTTTTGACAGTTTGCTGATGTATCATCATGGCAAAATCATCTGGATAGTCGTCGATTTGTTTGGGCTGTTTGGGGTTGGTATTGGCTAATGTGTCTATGACCCCTGTTTGCTCAAAGATTGGTGCTGTCGAAGGGGTGGTTATTTGTTGATAAAATCGAACACCATACAGATAGCTCATGCTGTGCAGATGCTTATCAACCTGTGTCAGTGCTGTCATTCTGGGAGCAAGTACGGCTCTGGGATTGCCTGAAGCCCCTGATAGTGGGGCGGTTTTGTCCATCAAAGTGATTGTGATGCCCCGATTTGCCAACGCCCATGCACTCATCAATCCTGCAATGCCCGCTCCAATAACCAGCACACTTTTTGGTGTACTTGAAGGTGGCGTATTGGAGGCATGATGTGATTGAACATCAGCAGATTGAATGCCACTCGTTGCTAATTTTGCTGTCAGCATTTCTCGTTTACGCCCAAAGCCCTTAACCTTGGTAACATCAAAGCCAATGGAGGCTAAGCTTCGTTTGACTACCCCTGCACAACTAAATGTCGCAAGCGTTGCATTGGGGGCAGACAAGCGTTGAATTTGAGCAAAAATGTCATCTGACCATAAAGACTGATTGCACGCAGGAGCAAAACCATCTAAATACCAAGCATGGATTTGACCAGATGCTTGCTGATTGAAATGGTGTGGCTGACCAACATGTAGCATTGGCAAATTATCTGCCGCATCGCCCAACCACAAATCCAATGTCAGAGCGTCATTAACAAAATTGATGCGATGACACCCTGCTACGAATGGTGGGTAATTTGCCAAAAATTCGCTGATTAAAGGCGCCAGGTTGGGTTGGCTGTTTTGCCAATCTTGTAATGCTTGGGTTAAATCGGTATGGGTCAGTGGGTGTTTTTCAAAACTAATAAAGTGTAAACGTGGTAACTGAAAGATTGCCTTATCATTGCTCATCTGATTGAGATGTGGCTTGCGAATTTGTCGCCATAACAGCCAAGTGGCAAAAAAATTCAGCCCCGTACCAAACCCAAGCTCAGCGATGACAAAGATTTTTTGCTGTTGCTCATGTGATGACACATACAAATTGGCAAAACGTTGTGGCAGATGATTATGCCCAATAAACACATGATGAGCTTCTGCCAAACCATCTGCCTTAGAAAAATACACATCGCCAAACTGGCGTGATACAGGCACAGTATGACCTGCATCATCGGTTTGCCAATCAATCTTGGCAGGGATAATTGATGCTGTTTTAGAAATTGTGGAATCAGGTGAATGATGTTGTTGATTAGACATGGGCAACCACTACCAGCGTTCACGCTGACGGAACACAAACAAGCCTAAGCCAAAGCCCACCAACAGACTGACAATCACGGTAAACACACCATACAAATAAAGTTGCCCACTGCGTTCATGTACCAGTACGTTGACTTGTGTTTGTAAGTCATTGACTTCTCGTTGAAGTTTGGCGTTTTGGGTCAGTAACGTTTGGTTGGCAGCAGATAGCTTACTTTCACTGGGTTGTTGGTTGGCAAGGGTTTCAAGGTCATTTGTTGATGGGTTGGTGCTGGGGTCAGTTGTGGTCTCATTGTTGATGACAGTAACTTTGGGGGTCGTATTGGGGACTGCTGATGCTGTCATGCTAATGACAGAAGAAAGGAACATCAACAACAAGCTTAAGCACAGACAACGGGTCAGTCGATTGCCATTTGCACCACTGGCATGTTGTGAATAAAAAATGTGCTGAACCATAAACATCAACCGTTCATGTTAAGGCGTGGGTAAGGTTTGAACAAACGGCTTGATGTCCACATGGGCATATACCCCAGCGTGCAGATAAGGCTCATCTTGAACCCACGCTTGTACCGCATCAAGCGAGTCAAACTCAGCAATGACCACACTGCCAGACATCTGCTCACCCCCATGCTCAATGGGAGTAGGGCCTGCGATGACCAAGCGGTTTTGTTCTTGTAAGGCGTTTAGCCGTGCCACATGGGCAGGGCGGGCTTGTTGGCGTTTGGTTTGGCTGTCAGCAACATCATGACCGATAAGAACGAATAAAGGCATTGTGTGTCCTAATTTATGTATTTTGGTTGGTGTATTTTGGTTAAAGTCAGTATCATGAAACATCGTGAAGCATTGACATAAAAAAGCATTGACATAGAAAGCATTTTTTTGGTGAACGTCATTCTTGTGGTTTGCTGAGATTGGGGTTAAGGTGGTTTTTTAACAGAGCAAACTGCCCAACCATAAACAGCAACATAATCGGTATCCAACCCCAAGTTTTAAAATTAATCCATGCGTCATTGGACATCATAAAGGCTGTGATATAATGTAACGTTGCCATCAGCATAAAAAACCCACCCCAAGCCAACGTCAACCGCTTCCAGCCCATATCTGATAAAGCAAACACATCTTTCATGGCAAGCTTCATCAACGGTTTATTCATGGCAACACTGACAAACAAACTGAACGCAAAAAACCCATTAATAATGGGGGATTTCCAACGAAGATACACATCATCATGAAGCAATAAACTGATGCCACAAAACAGCACCGTCAGTAGCAACACAACCCATTGTTGTTTGTCTAATTTGCCCTTTTGTCGCATCAAATGAACAGCATATACCAACAACGTAGCGACCAACAGCGCTGCTGCTGCTTGCAAAATGCCGTATTGCTTGGCAACCACAAAAAAGGCAATCAAAGGAATAAAATCAAGAATGGCTTTCATAAATGACAACTTGCTAACATATTGGTGTACTTTCGGGCATGATAAAGGTTAGACCAAATAATATTAATATAAGGTATAAGGTTAAACCAAATGGGAGTGAGCCAAATAAATATCAAAATAAATATCAAACAAAATGCGTTTGACATTAATATCATACAACATACAATGAATGCCATCACAGATGGCATAACACATTAAACGCCATAAAAACATTAAACGCCATAAAAAAAGCCGCTTAAGTTTAAATCATTCTAAGTTTACACAATTCAAGGCATAAAAAAAAGCCAAAACCGCATTCTTAGTTTTCACTCACCCACATGAGCAATTAGGACAATCGATGAAATATGATTTACACTGCCACAGTACTTGTTCTGATGGCACTTATGCCCCTGATGAGCTGGTCAAGCTTGCCAAAAATCGGGGCATAGATGTACTGGCATTGACTGACCATGACACCATCAGTGGATTGCAAATGGCCAAGCAAACCGCCGAAAGCATTGGATTAACCTTTATCTTTGGGGTAGAAATCAGTTGTGTTTATACGCTCACAGGCAGTCATGACAGAGACAAACAACGCAATAAAATCATTCACGTGGTGGGGCTAAACTTCACCGACATCGATGCCATGCAACAGCAGTTACAGTTTATCCAAGACAGCCGAGCCAATCGTGGGCTTGCCATGGTTAAAAAACTTGCTGACATCTTACACATCGATGCTGATGCTCTTTGGCAACAAGTACTTATCAAAGCGTCTGGTGATGCCAAAGCGGTGGGGCGAAGTCACATCGCTCAAGTATTGCACCAAAATGGATACGTACCCACCGTGCAATCTGCGTTTAGCAAATATCTGGCAGACAACAAACCTGCCTATGTCAAGCTTGATACTTTAAGCCTACAAGATGGCGTGGCACTGATACATCATTGTGGTGGTAAAGCCGTATTGGCACACCCCACACGCTATGACCTATCTGCCACCTGTATTCACCGATTGATGGCTGACTTTGCTGAATATGGCGGTGATGCGTGTGAATTACCTGCCACCGATGAGCCACTGAGCAAACGCAAAATGATTGACCGTGTGATACAACAGTATGACCTACAAGTGTCTGTGGGCAGTGATTTTCATGGCACCAGCATGCCATGGCGAGCATTGGGTGATGTGGCAGAATTAAATGCCACACAAGTCGGTGTGTGGCATGATTGGCACATTTAAATGTATGTCAAATCACAACCAAGCCACTTACTTTAAAAAGGCTTGCAGTGTGGTTCTTTTTGCCTATCATTGGGCATTGATGAATGAATGGCAAAAAATGCTGGGTAAAACAGCTTACCCACGCCCAAGCCGAAAAGCTGGGCATATCTGAACCAACACCGCTTGAGATGGTGGATTATGAAAATCCAAAAACGGGCGAAAAGTCAAAAGTACCTGCTGGGATTGACCCAAGTTTTAATCATAATTTCGACCGTTTCACTGCCTTACTAAAACTAGCCAATGATAAACATGCTAAACTGTTTGCCGAAAAATTGGG
>ERZ1023418.136-NODE-136-length-15508-cov-5.669449_pt1 | contig 15508 bp, 16 predicted proteins | sample MGYA00380511_ERZ1023418 | MGnify/ENA primary metagenome ERZ1023418 (study PRJEB33173, sample SAMEA4830370) | metagenome | study: EMG produced TPA metagenomics assembly of the PRJEB25223 data set...
CACACAGGCAAAGCTGAGCGTGTCAGTCATGCCCGTCCGCTCGGCATGAATCTGCCCTGCTTGCAAATTCTCTACCCCCAAATCCACACCCAATACATCCGCCCCACGCACTGCCATGGCATGCGACAAAATGCCACCGCCACAACCAACATCTAGCACCTGTTTGCCGTTTAGTTTTGAACCAAAAAAGGCACATGTTTGGTCTTCTATCCAGTCAAGGCGTAAAGGATTGATATCGTGCAAGGATTTAAATGCCCCTTGCTTATCCCACCATTCATCAGCAAGGCGAGTAAATTTGCCAATTTCATCAAAGTCGGCGTTGTGGATGGTGTGTGCAGTCATAAATTATCCCAGATGATAAATTGGCTTATCTTACCATTTTTGGCAGTATTTAACCACTTTTTCCCATATTTTTCCCATATTTTCATGTACATTTTGCCCAAATCCATCTTATCCATTTGTCTTATTCATCTAGGATGTGCCTACCCTTATGACATCATTGACATTGTAAATAGCAAATGGTTGGCAAAGACAACAAAGATAAAATTTGTAGCACTAAAATGATTGTCAAACACTTCATCCAAACCCAACACAAAAGGCAAGTTGGTATTTTAGGTTAATTTATCATTGAAATGATTGGCACTTAGATGGTCAAATTTCATAAAAATTTACATAATACAACGCTTTATTAAGAATTCTATTACCCAATTTTGGCAAAAATAAGTTAAACTATACGATATTTTTTACTCATGTTTGGTTTTACCAAAACTGTTTTTGGAATCATGTTTATTGGCATTACGCCAATTTAGGATCTTTTATGAAAAACGCCCTCAAATTTACCGCTCTTGCCTTTGCCGTCGGTCTGTCAAGTATGTCTTATGCCAATTTTGTGGAGGGTCAAGACTACAAAACCCTACCCAACCCTGAAAAAATCGCTGGTGATGTCATCGTGGTGCGTGAGTTCTTTTGGTATGGCTGCCCCCACTGTTACAGCTTAGAGCCGTACATGCAACAATGGGCAAAAACTCGTGGCAATGATGTGGCATTTTTTCGCACGCCTGCCGCCATGAATCCTGTGTGGGAGGTGTCTGCTCGTGGTTTTTATGCCGCTCAGATTATGGGTCATGAAGAAAAGACACACCAAGCCTTATTTGACACCATCCACAAAGATGGCAAGCATGTGGACAGATCCAAAGAGACCCTTGCCGATTGGTATGCTACCCAAGGCGTGGACAAAACCAAATTTAACACCGCCTACGACTCATTTGCCGTTACCACCAAAGTTGAACGCTCAAAAGCAGGAGCGAAAAACTACCAACTGACTGGCGTGCCTGCTGTTGTCGTGCATGGCAAATATGTAGTTACAGGCGATGGTGCCAAAGTTCCTCAGGTTGTTGATTTTTTGGTAAACAAAGTGCGTGAAGAGAAAAAATAAACACCTTTGCCCCCTGCTTGCCTGATATCATCCGTGCCGTCATTGGTGCGGATTTTTATGTCTGCATCTCAACTGGTGCTGGTGGTAAGCATCTTGCCAAATACACCCAAATTGCCTGCAAACTCATCCATCTTTTCATCATCCATTTGTACGCTCATCACGACATGGCAAGCATAGTCCACCCCCAAAATCTCACCCCCAACCTGCTCGGTCAAATAGCGAATTTGGGCTTCATGGGCGAACGTGGTGGCAACTTTGACCACTGATTTTGGCACAAATGGCACAAGGGTCATATTATCTACAACCATCTGCGTGGCGGTGGCATAGGCACGTGTCAAACCACCTGCTCCAAGTTTTATACCGCCAAAATATCGCACGACAACAATCAACACATTGCCAATTGCCTTATGCTGTAAGACATTTAAAATCGGTCTGCCTGCCGTACCATTGGGCTCACCATCATCATCAAAACCTGCATGCGTGGTGTTCTTTGGGTCGCCTAGGATATAAGCGGTACAATGATGACGAGCATTTGGGTGGCTGTTGCGTAGATGTTCCACGTGAAACATAATCTCGTCTTTTTGGCAAATCGGATGGGCAAAAGCAAGAAATTCACTTTTTTTAATCTCATAAACCGCTTGGCATGGAGTAGATAAGGTATGATACATCAAGTACAATCTCAATAACAAAACAATCTTTTATTTAGGGCATGCCTGCCATTGATGCCTTTATTGGTTTCATTTATATTGGTTTCATTTAAGTCCCAAAAATCACCATCTGTTCATCAATCAGTTATCTTAATGACATTTTTAATGACATTAAGATTAAGATAATTAAGACAGCTAAGATAACATATTTTTAAAATATAAATTGTATGATAAATGGCAGGCACGCCCAAGTTATGTTACACTATTTATCGTTATTTTTATAGAAAATTTTGGGTAAAATCATGAGATTGGACAAATTTTTAAGCAAAGCCACAGAACTCTCTCGCAGTGAATGCAAAAAAATTCTACATCGTGGCGAGATTACAGTAAACGATGAAATCATCAAAGATGGCAGTATCCACATTCATGGCGATGATGACGTCCTATGGGCAGGCGAACCATTGTCGGTTGCAGATGGCAATCGTTATCTTTTGCTGTATAAGCCTGATGGTTTTGAATGTACACTAAAAGCCAAAGAACATCCCATCGTTACCGAACTTATCGCCGTACCAGAGATAACAAGTTTGCGTATCGCAGGACGGCTTGATGTGGATACCACAGGAGCATTGCTTTTGTCCGATGATGGTGCATGGCTACACCGAGTAACCAGCCCCAAGCGTCATCAGCCCAAACGCTATGAGCTAACACTTGCTGACCCAATGAATCCAGACATGCAAGCTTGTGCCATCAAACAAGTGGCAAATGGCATCTTACTTGATGGCGACAACGAAAAAACCCGCCCTGCCAAGCTGTCATTTATAGATGAGACCCACGCCACACTGACATTAACCGAGGGTAAATATCATCAAGTCAAACGCATGATGGCATATTTTGGCAATAAAGTAATATCACTACACCGAGCAAGTATTGGCAACATTACTCTTGATGGGCTTGACATGGGCGAGAGTCGCTTTTTAACAGATGATGAGATTAGGCAGTTTTGATATTATTTTGAGTAATACATCTTTAACAGTTTAAATTTTGGCACATCATCCATGCCAACTCATTTTTGGAGTTATTTATGAAAATCCTAAGTGCTTTATTTGTCTCAGCTTTTACCATCATTGCCATAACAACCAGCCTGCCAAGCATTGCTCAGACACCCACCCCCATCACAGCAAGCACCAACCAGCTCATCAAAGACACACTAAATCAAATCGGACTTAGCACACCTGTTCACACCATCACCCCCACAGGCATTGACACCTTACTTCATGTAACACTGACCACAGGCGAGAGTTTACTCATCACCTCTGATGCTCGTTATGTGATTAATGCCACTGTTGAACCAAACCCCAGCACCATTAACCCCATCCCTGCTAACATCATAAGTGATAAACCCACAGGCACACAGGCAGATGAAGAGTACAGAATCGCCCTACTTGCTAACATGGATGCCCTGCCTTTGGTTGATTCTGATACGGTATTTTTTCACACAAGCATCAAGGGATTGCTTTGGGCAGTTGCTCAAAATGGCACACCATTTTTAGTCAGCTCCGATGCTCGTCATATCATCGGCGGTGATGTCAGTGTGATTGACCACGGTAGACTCATCGGTCTTGATACCGCTTTTGAGACCGCCAAGAACCGCCACACACTCACCACCTTAGACCCTGACAATCTTATCATCTATCCTGCCAACAATGAGCGGGCGGTTGTCTATGTCGCCACCGACATCAACTGCCCCTACTGCAAGATACTTCACAAAAATATCCCCAACCTAAACGCCAAAGGCATTACCGTCAAAGTCATCGGCTACCCTGTCTATGATGAGTCGCCCGAACCCATGCGACAAATCTGGTGTGAACGTGATAACGCCAAACGTGCCAAACTCCTAGACCTTGCCATGAAAGGCATCAAAACAAGCAACCAATGCTCCAACGACGATAACCATCTACTGCCCAACATCACCAAAGCTCGCCCCCTTGACATCATCGCCACGCCTGCCGTTTATGGTAATGATGGTAGGCTCTTTGAAGGCAGTGTGGCAAATGATGAGCTGGTCAAGTTTTTAATATCAAAATGATGGGTTTTGCACATCAAGCGGTTCATCACTCCGTGATACGGACGAGATCAGCATTTAAATATCAGCGTTTAAATTGTGCTTTATTAGGATTTGGTCAATCGCCCAATTCTTTGCCCCATGACCACTGCCTTGCCATGCACAAATTCATCACCCCATACGGTATTTGCTGTTTTTGGTAGCACAATGATGGCGGTAGAGCCCAAATAGAATCGCCCAAGCTCATCGCCTTTTTTGAGTGCAATGTCATGCGTGCGGTGCTGAATGTATGGGGTGCGTTTGATTGCCCCTGTTGCCACAGACTCAATCCCTGCCACAATCATCGCCCCAACCAATACCACGCAGGCACGCCCAAATGTGGTATCAAATTCGCACACCAAACGCTCGTTACGAGCAAACAGGTCAGGGACATTCTTGGCGGTGATATCATTGACCGAAAACAGCGTACCTGGTACATAACGTGTGGCAATTAGCGTACCATCAAAGGGCATATGTACACGATGATAGTTGGTCGGAGCAAGATAAATTGTGGCAAATGAACCATCCATGAATGCCTTGCCCCGCTCAAAGTCAGCAAGAAGTTGCCCCACATCATAATCTCGCCCTTTGGCTTGGAGCAGTTGCCCATTTGTGATTGTTCCGATTTGGCTGATTTGACCGTCAGCAGGACTTGCAATGCCGTCTGCTGTATCGTCAAGCGGACGCATGCCGTCTTTTAATTCACGAGTGAAAAAGTCATTAAAACTCTCATAATCATCCAAATTACCACGCTCATACTCTGACAAATCAATGTCATAGGCTTTGGCAAAGGCATGGACAAAAGCTTTTTTGACATAAGGATTTTGGCTTTTGGCAAAAAATCCTGCCAACTCTGATAGGGTTTGTTGTGGGGCAAGATTTTGGGCTAGGGTAAACAGATTCATGGTTTTTCCAAATTAACAAAACGGATTTGGGTTATTTTAACCGATATTTGTTATAATAAGCGTTTTATTTTGCTAAATTCTACAAAGTAGCTCACAGCACAAAATATCAAAGGAAACCCATGAAAGCTCTAATCCAACGAGTTTTGACCGCCCATGTCACTGTGGATGGTCAAATCATCGGACAAATTCAAACAGGTGTGCTTGGCTATATTGGTATTGGCAGGGACGATGATTTTGATAAGGCATGCAGATTGATTGATAAAATCATCACCTATCGCATTTTTGAGGACGACAACGGTAAGATGGGCAAAAGTGTGTCCGATGTGGGAGGTGGCTTGCTACTGGTATCACAATTTACCCTAATGGCACAAACCAACAAAGGTCGCCGTCCTGATTTTGCCCCTGCCATGCCCCCAGATGAGGCACGGGTGTTATTTGACAAAATGGTAGCCTATGCCAAATCGGTATATCCCAACGTTGCCACAGGGCAATTTGGGGCGAATATGACAGTGATGGCGGTCAATGACGGCCCGATTAACTTTTTGCTTGAAGTGTGATTTTGATTCATACAACAATCAATCCCTTATTTAACACGCCCCACATCGCCCATAAGTGCATCAGGTAGGGGCAGTATTTCCCCAATTTGTGCCACATTTTGGGGTGAGCCTATGACCAGCGCTTCAAAACCATCATCATTTATCACACCATTGACGATTTGCACTTTATCCACTTTTTCGCCATCTTGGACAGGCTTGGGCAGTCTGACACGGTGTAGGTAGGCTTTTGGGCTTGCCTTAAAGTAGAGACGTGCAATAATCTCTTGCCCCAAATAACACCCCTTATCATAATCCACACCCCCACGCTGGTGCAAGCGTAGCTCTTGGGGTTGAAATAGTCCCCCTGTGGCTTGGGTTATCCACACATTACCTGTTGCAATGCTCGCCTTTGCCCACGCTGTAAAGTTGGCAGGGATTTTTTCATCAAAAGTCGGTACGCCATCTGCCACAACAGGGTGGATGGGCATGGGGGCAGACTGGGTAAATTTAGAAAACGCCCCATATTTTTTGATATGGGCGGTTAAGCCATTCATGCACTCTGCTGATGTGATGAGTGTAAAAGTCTCATCATCGATGCGAGATACCCACAACCCAAAAGCAACACGCCCCTTTAAATCACTAATAGCACAGGGCAAAAAATCATGGGTGAGTTTATTGACATTAACGGTCAATTGACCTTGTAAGAATTTGGCAGCATCTTTACCGCTTAGGGTCAGTTGTGAAAATTGATTCATGGCACTCTTTGATTGGTGAAATTGTCATTTATCATTTCAATAAGGGGGCTTGACTTTTTTTCAAGCCAAAATATCTCAAAAATGATATAATGTTTTTATTTTAAGTAACAATGATTTTAGGTGGAGATTTATGGCTTACCCTGCTTGTCCCAAATGCGATGAAAACTACACTTATGCCGATGGCAACCTGCTCATCTGCCCCATGTGCACCCACGAATGGTCAGCTAATGACGACACAGATGACACGCCAGTTATTAAAGATGCCGTTGGTAATGTGCTAAACGATGGTGATAGTGTCACAGTCATCAAAGACTTGAAAGTCAAAGGCTCATCCACACCCATCAAAGTGGGCACAAAGGTCAAATCCATTCGCCTAATCTATGACGCTGCCGATGACCATGACATTGATTGTAAAATTGACGGTTTTGGGGCGATGAAGTTGAAGTCTAGTGTGGTGAAGAAGGTGTGATCATCACGCCTTCTTCACAAGAACACTAACCATTTCTCTTTTTATTGCCAGTGTTTTTTTTGTGACCTCTTTTATGTTTGTGTTTTCTAATAATTCCATTAACATCTTCTTGAGTTTCAATTTCTCGTTTCCAATTTAAAATACTGGATTTGCTGATGGAAAATTCTCTCTCCAATTCTCGATAACTCTTAAATTCTAACTTAGACAACACCAATTGCTTAAAGTCTGTTGAGTATGACATTTTATTTTACCATATTAAATATTAATTTTTGCCTTATTGGTTGATATTAACTTTTAATACCAACCAATATTTTATAAATAATGAATCATCAATATTTAACCAAAGTGGATAATTTAATATTAGATACCTCCCTGTTGTTAACTTTTATCTGTCGCACAAACACACTATGGCCAATGCTCAAACAAAAGCCGTATTGACCCGTTTTTATCTTAACTGGTGATTCCTCATCAAAACCAAAATTCGAGTCTGAATAGCTTGCCAAAAGCTTACCCTGATTATATATTTTCCAAGAAGTAAATTCATTAATCTCAAGTGGTTTTTCCACATTGATAAATCCAAAAGAACTATCCAATAGAGTGGGCACACGCTCCTTTAATTCAATACTATTTTTTACTGGCAAGAATATGCCATTGGTCACAGCAACCAAACTCTTCAATTTTTCGTTTTGGGATTGTGAAGTATTATAGCCAACCAAATGCAGCTTAATGTCTACATTTGACCTTAATTTTAAATCTTTTAATTTTTGAAGAGATGTTTCATGATCCAAACAATTTTCAACACCATCGGAAATAACAGTAATCTCGATCGGCTTAATAGATCTCTTCTGGTGCTCATCAACAATAGATTCCACAGAATTAATAATGGGAGATTTTCCAATCTCACTTCCAAGTTTCAGGGTTTTGATCTCATCTTCCAACTCTTCTGAAAAAAGAATCTTGTTGTTGGAACATCCATCATGGGCATTGCCAAATGAATATACCTTAAGATCATTTAAAGCATGAGGGTGATTATTCACAAAGTGCGAAATCATATTTTTGACCTCGTCAATTTTTTTATTTCCATTCACCTCTCCATTCATGGAGAGTGAAGCGTCAATCAATAACACTCTTTCTACATCCATACTGATGCTTTCTACATGATTGGTTTTTTCTGGTGAAATAATCTGATTTGATTCATGCGTTAATTCATTTAATGCTGTTAGACATTTTAAATTCACATCTTCTTGCTCATATAATGAACAAGCATTCAACATCAAGATGCTTAATATTAAAAATGACTTATTCATGTTCATGACTTCTCTCCTTTTTTGGGTTAATCGATTGTTTGTCTGTAAATTTCAAAGCAGCAACCACAAATGGCTTAAAAAGTGAGTTATCAAAGCAAGATTCACCTTCGCACAAGCCTCGTTCGTTGTTCTCACCTTCAATACGCACCAAAATGATAGGCGAATGTTTCTCATATTTGATTGCAAATAATAATAATTTAGCCACTGTTTTATTATTGCTTTTGGCAGTACCAGACTTGGCAAATATAGAGTATCTAGGTGCAACCGAAGATCTAAGCACATTCATGGTACAGCCCTCGCCAAAAGCATTGGGAGTTTTCTTCTTGCTGTTTAAAAGAGAGATATAATCTTCTGAAAACAATAAAATATCATTTGAGGACCACTCTGAGGCTTCTGAGGTCAGGGCTTTCTTTAAGTTTACCTTATGTGTCAGATTGTATTTCTTTGTTTGAATTGTGATGTCTTTTTGATAAACATCAAACAAGTCAGCGGTTGCCTCAGGAGATGAATGGCAAAGCAATCTTCGCAAACGCTCGCTTGAAATCTCCTCACCTGATTCGATTGCTGTTTTTGCCACCAGTAATTTAGATAGCGAAGCTGGCGTATGTTTAGAGTCAAATCCAGTAGTATTTCTATTCAAAGTGTCAACACGGATGGTATCATTGCCTTGCTTGATCGCGACCTCTACCACCACCACTCTATTCAAGTGCTCTTCTAGCTGTGTATGGGCCTTGGACACCGCTTTTTTAAGATCGATATAATCATTCACGGAGAGTGAAAGTGGAGTGTCCCTGTACTTACCGCTAATGTTAATAGGGTGCTTGTCAATTTCTAAGTTAACCAACTTTTTGCTCATGATGTCAAATTTAAGACACTTGGAGAACCGATTATTCTGGACGGCATAGGTATATACACTATGGTTCAGATACATTTTTGATGAGATGGAGCTCAGTGGCGTTCGAAACGCCGACGACAAAAAGGCGAGCTCACAAAACTCTAATTGATTCAAAGACCTATCAAAAATCACATGACTAAGAGCATATCCCCCTTTGATGGTTTGATAGTTTTTTTCATTTTTTACAATACTGCCGTCAAGGGCAGAGATAATAACCCTACATTTGATGTCTTCTGACAGCTGATGTAACCAAGCGGTGTTGTAAATCTCCCCAACTTTGCCAAAAGAGCCTCGACCCAAAACTTTGGCTGCCGCAGATTGCAACGCTGTAGACCCCCCTCTGCTACGATCCCACATATATCTGATGGGCATGAGCATTGACACACCAAAGAAGTGAATGTCGTAGAATCGACTGCGACCATCTTCATATTGGCGTATCATTGTGCACAGCTGCTTCTCATTGCTTGACAGGGCTTCATCTAATGGTGGTACGATAGAGTATTTATACAGTCTCTGCCATTCTTCATCTGGTGGTATGTTTTTTTCTTTGATGGCAGATCGAATATCTAGAGCACCATCCTTTTGGTAGTTATTGGAAGCCACCAGTAACACCTCTCGCACCTTTGCTTCACTGCTTTTTGCATCAAAAGACAAGGCGCCTAAAACCACAATCGCCATAAAGACACCAAGCATCAAAAGAGCACCTAAACAAATAGCAATGCAAATCGATTTTATTGTTTCCACAGCATTAATTTTCATCTGATTCATCTGATTCATCTGATTTTACCTCCTTCGTTACTTTCTCGTTTTCTTCTTGATTGCCATATTTTGCTGCCTGAAAATTTTCAAGAATATCTTTGTTCACTCCCAGTCTCTGGACCACCGTTGATAGTAAGACGATATGGTCTACTTTACCGTTTTCGTTTTCGTTTTGTTTACCACTAAACGTTATATCTGTGGGACTAAACCACTTAGAAGATGCCACAATCAGATCAAACTCATCTACGTCTGGTAGTATTGATAAGACAACACCCTGCTCTTTGACCAGCAATCTTTTATCAAACAGCTCACCTGCCTCGCCTAAAAAGCCAGTTTTTTTCTGTTCCTGGCCGAGGATCACAGCTGCAAGCACCAGGACCACAACATGACCTAACAAGAATGAAAAAACATCGTCATTATCAACAAGACTCCCCCTGATGGCTTGTCGAGCTTCTGCTTCGATGTTTTGAGCATTGATAACCACTTCCAGATTGGAGTCCGCCTCACTTACCCTCTGCTCGGCTTGTTTGGTCAGCTCATCAATTTGTACTTGCAAAATATTCTCGTTTTCTTTTGCGATCTTATAAAAAATTGGTCTATAAATGAAAATCATCTCCATAATGATAATTAAAAACCCCACTAGCAAACCATTCTGGAAGATGTTATATAAGACCTTGACCACTCCCTTATTTTTGAGCTTGGTCGCGAACAAATAGTCATCATTTGTTCTCTTGAATAAGAAGGCTATTCCCGCGATTAACAACGCGTATACGAGAGCCATGAGCTGTACTGGAACAAAAAAGAAACTCCAAGAATTATATAAATGCTTGCTCAGCAACGCGATACCTATGGCGGATAGCGTTGCACTGATCGCAACGTAACTTAAAAGGGGGTATCTGACCAAAAGAGGTGGTTTGCTTTTATACAAGTCTTTATCAACATGGACTTGCCGAGTTTTGCCCTGCCCTTTGTTTTTCCACCAAAGAACAAAAACAAGCACAGACACAAAAAATGCGCCAATTAACCATATCAAATGTGATTCGATAAAAGCCATCGTTCACCTCCTAGTGTTTTGAATTTAAATTTGATACATCGAGCTCTCATGAAGTCAGTGTTTACTCGATGTTGTGTATCAATTTAGTGTACCAAAAATCCAAGACGATGTGGATCTTTAATAAAAAAGTGCCAAATTGGCACTTTACAAAAAGACAATGAGAAAACTGTTGAATTTTTTTATAAAACATGATAGGTGATAAAATAAAAAACCCTCGCTCAAAGCGAGGGTTTTTGACTGGGAGACTTACACAGAATCACCAAAAATTGTTTCAAGAATCTCCAAAACACCAATGGCACCACCTGCCTTTGCAATGATATTTGCAAGACCCTTCACCTCTTGACTGGCATTATTGGGGCAGGCAACGATGTTAGATTTGTTCAAAAAGGGTATGTCACCTTTGGAATCTCCAATACCAATGGTTTGAATCCCTTTTTGATTGACCTGATGATACCAAAAATCATAGCCATCTCCCTTGTTGATATTTTTTGGTGTGATGTCAACAGCAGTGGCAGAATGCGTGATGTCCACCCAAGTTAAATCCAGCTTTTGACGAATGCGTTGATACAAAGAGGTAATACTTTCATTGATGGGATTTAGACTGATACACACCTCTTTACCCAATTCAATATTAAAATTCTCCTGATGTTTTTGGTGATTCAATAAAATCTCCAAATCTTTTAAATAATTTAAACTTTCCAACGATATGGTTGGATTAATTAAAATTTCATCAGTAATTGGGTGGTATAAATAGCAACCATTTTCGCAAATACACCAATGATTAATATGCAATAGTTGGCAAATGGCTTCCACATAGGTTGCCGAACGCCCTGTACACAACAATACATTTAATTGATTTTGCTTAATATAATGTTGTAGTTTATAGCAGGAAAAAACATCCATCGGCTGATTCTTGCCATCAGTAATACAACCATCTATGTCCAATAGCACATAAAAATCTTCTTTCATGAATCATAACCCCAAATTTTTATTAATTGTCTCTTGATTTTCAAAATAATAACGTGCCCCCAAGTAAATAGAAGCAATGCCTGGCGCACAAAAATCACGATGACATTTTTTGACAAAATTTTCCAGCTCTTGTTGATTGGAAAATGACACCCTTGCAATACCTACATTCTCCCAATTCAAAAAAACCTCAACATCTTCAGTAAAATAAATGGGTTTGATGATTTCTGGTCTGGAATTTAAGGCATCCACAATCATAAAATAAGGTTCGTCCGTTTCTTTGAGCTCAAGAACTTTTTCCAACAAGACTTTACTTGGAATATTTTCTTTGGTTTTTCCATGCTTTTCCCAAATATCATCCCATTTTGGAATCACAATTTTTTGCACAGCATCTAGTATTTCTTCATAGGTAGCATAAGTTCTCTCGTTTTGATTGTCCGAAAATAAATTGATGGTTCGAGAATATTGACTTGTGTGTTTATGCACAATGTTGTTACCAAAATATAATTCCTCCAACAGTTCCTTACATATCAATGCCCTAAAATCATCAAAGGAAAAAGATTCTGGATCCATGTCCGAGAAAAACTCTACCATACCAGCAGGTACAATATGCTTTGCACCAGAACCAACTGCCTTTTGTTGCGAGCCTTTTGCCAACAAAACCGCCAATCCTGATTTGGTCACCTGAAACAAAGGAATGGAAAATGCTAAGCCTGCAATATAGTTGGAAAAGTTCTTGTTATGGACATCAATCATTCGATTGCTCCATAATTCAACCACATCACTTAATAATTTGTTTTGATTGTTCTTAATTTCTTGAGCAATGGAATCATGCAAAACAGACATTAAATTAGATTTAACAACCTCTCTAATTTCATTAGTTAATGCAACACTAAGCTTTGTTTTATATTTAATTATCGATCCATGAATATCATATTGCAATGGTTTGCGAAGCGATGTATCCAATAATCCATATATCCTCCCTCTTGCGTTTGGAGTAAATATTTTATCCAAACTGTCTGACAAATATTCATGAGTATGATTAAGTAAGAGATATTCATATGATTTCATCCAATATTCCTTCATTCTACTGGATATATAGTCGCAAGAATCCAATATACTGGAATAATGGGTTTTTCCCAATGAATATTCACCCTCTTGATTTCTTAAACAAAAAATACTTCCATTATAAAGATCTCTTCCAAAATTGAATCTTTGATTAAATAAAGAGTCCGGTTTTTTTTCTTCATAAAATTCCTTATCTACAACCAAAGGAAAGTGAAACGGACATTTATTTTTGTAATCTAAATATATCAATGGCAACCTGACACCATCATTGGTTAGGAAAAATGGCATATAATCCTTCCCTTCCCTATGCATGAATTCTAACAACAAATTAAATATGGATTGCAAATACTTGTTGGCACGACCTTCCAAATCATTTTGTTCAATACTCATGAATCTAATATTCTGAACATCTTCACAATCAAACGAAGCTGATTTTTTTATCTCAACTTCAAGCGTGGAATTTGACAGATATTTCAATAAATCTTTATTGGTAATGCGTTTTTTATGTGGAATACAGTGTGTGATATTGAGTGTTTGACAAAAACTCGTTAGGAGCTTGGTAATCCTATTGTTGGTCACGCCGAACTGACATGCTAATGCATCATGTGTACACTCTCTAGAGTCTAGGAGGGTTTTTATAAACTTCACAATAGCTGGCGTTAACATCCCTCTATTGAGCTTAGGGATGGAATATACTTCACCATTTTCGATGTTTATATCCCATTGATATTGAATATTGTGGTGATGAATGGTGAGTAAGTAGTTCATATTAAATAATCCTATTTAACAATAAGTGAGAAAGTCTAGTCATTTTATTAAAACTTTCACTAATAAACAACAAATGAGTGAATTTATATTCACCCATTTTTGAGTTACTCCCATTCAATGGTTGCTGGCGGTTTGCTACTGACATCATAGACAACACGAGAGACATCGGCAATCTCATTCATGATACGCGTTGAGATTTTGTCCACAAGTTCATAGGGCAGATGGGCAAAACGAGCGGTCATAAAGTCCACCGTCTCCACCGCACGAAGTGAAATCACCCACGCATAACGGCGAGCATCCCCAACCACGCCCACTGATTTGATAGGGCAAAACACAGCAAAGGCTTGGGCGGTCTTATCATACCAACCTGATGCTCTTAACTCTTGCATAAAAATATCGTCCGCCATTCGCAAAATGTCAGCATATTCTTTTTTAATCTCACCCAAAATCCGCACGCCAAGACCCGGGCCGGGGAAAGGGTGTCTGTAAATCATCTCATGGGGCAAGCCAAGCGTTGTGCCAAGTTTACGCACTTCATCTTTGAATAAATCACGCAAAGGCTCAACAAGCTTAAAGTGCAAATCATCAGGCAAACCGCCAACATTGTGATGCGATTTGATGACGTGAGCCTTGCCGTTTTTGGTTTTGGCAGATTCAATAACATCAGGGTAAATCGTGCCTTGTGCCAAAAACTTCACGCCGTCCAATTTGCGAGCTTCTTCGGAAAATACTTCAATAAACTCTCGCCCGATGATTTTACGTTTATCCTCAGGGTCGGTCGCTCCTGTCAGTGCCTTCAAAAAGCGACTCTCAGCGTCTACACGAATCACCCGAATGCCCATATTATCAGCGAACATTTTCATCACCTGATCGCCCTCACCCAAACGCAGTAGCCCATTATCCACAAACACGCAGGTAAGCTTATCACCAATTGCCTCATGTAACAACGCTGCCACCACCGAACTGTCTACACCACCTGACAACCCAAGCAGTACCCGCTCATCGCCAATTTGCTCTTTTAACTGAGCTACTCGCATCTCAATGATGTTTTTAGGATTCCACAGATTGCCACAACCACAAATGCCATGCACAAAATTAGCAATCACCTCCATGCCTTTGGCAGTATGGGTAACCTCTGGGTGAAACTGTACGCCATACAGTTGGCGACTTTCATCACTGGCAGAAGCAAAGGCACAGCTTGGCGTGCTTGATGTGGTGATAAAGCCATCTGGCAGACTTGCCACTTTATCGCCATGACTCATCCATACCTGTATTTTGGCATTATTATCTTTTAAGCCATTTAACAGCTTGTCATCTACTATCACATCAATCTGGGCATGACCAAACTCTTTAACCGTCCCTGCCATCACCGAGCCGCCAAGCTGGGCTGCCATGGTTTGAAAACCATAACAAATACCAAGCACAGGAACGCCAAGCTCAAAGACGATTTGCGGTGCTCGTGGTGAACCCTCTTCGTACACACTGTTAGGGCCACCCGATAGGATGATGCCTTTTGGGTTAAAGGCTTTTATGTCGCCATCTTTCATGTCAAAAGGGTGCATTTCACTATACACGCCTGATTCACGCACACGGCGAGCGATAAGCTGGCTGTATTGTGAGCCAAAATCTAGGATTAGGATGCGGTCGGAGGTAATGCTTTGTGTCATGGTCTGCCTTTTTCATCATGGGTAAATTGTCGCCATTTTAGCATTTTTTGGGGAAATTGGCGAATGCTAAATGGTAAATGCTAAATGCTATGATGGCATGTATTGTTAATGGTTGTTTACTAAGACAATATCGCCACCTCTTTAACATAACTTTCAAAATCCGCCACGCTTTCAGC
>ERZ1023418.143-NODE-143-length-15087-cov-3.824707_pt1 | contig 15087 bp, 9 predicted proteins | sample MGYA00380511_ERZ1023418 | MGnify/ENA primary metagenome ERZ1023418 (study PRJEB33173, sample SAMEA4830370) | metagenome | study: EMG produced TPA metagenomics assembly of the PRJEB25223 data set...
TTCATTAGACCCTGCCGGTACGTCATTATGCTCGCCCAGACTGCCATGTGCATTGATTAAAAATTTTGGCACAATAAACAACGAGATGCCTTTTGAACCTGTTTTGGCATTGGGCGTTTTGGCAAGTACCAGATGAATGATGTTATCTGTCAAGTCATGTTCGCCTGCACTGATAAAAATCTTAGTACCACTAATGGCATAAGAGCCGTCAGCATTGGGGATGGCTTTGGTTTTAATGATGCCCAAATCTGTGCCTGCATGCGATTCGGTCAAGCACATCGTCCCCGACCACTCGCCACTGTATAGCTTGGGCAAGTACTGTGCTTTTTGTTCATCACTGCCACTGGCAAGCAGGCACAATGTTGCTCCAACGGTGAGATTGGGGTATAGGGCAAAGGATTGGTTTGTGGCAAAAAGCATCTCTTCGGCAAGCATGCTGACCATCTTAGGCATGCCTTGCCCACCAAAATTAGGGTCGCCTCCAAGCCCCATCCATCCTGCATCAGCATAGGCTCTAAATGCGTCCTTAAAGCCCTGTGGCGTGGCGACTTGCCCGTTCCCTAGATAACTTGCCCCTTCTTCATCACCCAATTGGTTTAGGGGCAGTAGCGTGGATGTGGCAAATTTTGCCATTTCATCTAAAATCATCTCCACCGTTTGGCTGTCTACATGAGACAGGGCAGGGGTATTTTGCCAAAAGGTTGGGGCGTCAAAAATGTCATTTAACACAAAACGCATCTCATCAAGAGGGGCGGCATAAGATAGGGTCATGGCAATGTCCTTGTGGTCTTTATTGAAAATTAGCCTTTACTTTATGTGAAAATTAAAATCATGTGAAATTAAAAACATTGATAAAATTTAACCAAATATCAGTCATTTGGCAAGGTCTGTTTTAAACTGGTCGGTCATTTGTAAATAGGCATGGTAAAATAGGGCGTACCAGCACTGATGGCAGTATTGTAAAATATAGAATATAGTACAATTTAATGATTTTAATCCATTTTTCATTGCAAATACCCAAAGCAGACACCTCTTATAACAGTTTAAAAACACAACAACAATCAAAAACCATTCTCATTTGATAACTATAAACAATCTTTTTTAATGATTGATTAAAATTTTAAAAAATAAATCATTGATTTTGGTTATTTTTATGACATAAATTAATGATAACTAATTGATTATTATAATAATTTTTAAAATGACCCATGAGTTTATAAAATGGTATTGTAATTTTTATTTTATAAATAGTGTAGGAAGATTGATTTTACAATATTTTACAATGATGGTATTTTTTGTGAATATTTGCTATTTTATGCTATCTGTCTTTAAATTAATACCGTATATCGCCATTTTACAATGTAATGATTGAACATCTGCTTAAATTACCTATATTTATTAGGTCTAAAATTAATTTTTAACCTTAATTGATTATTTATTCTGCTTAGACAATCATAATATGTTTGTATTTGATTGGTTAAGCACTGCGAAAAGACTGCCAAAATTTTAGTTAAACCGTTCGGCTTTGCGTGATGATGCCCTCTGTGATGATTGGTCAAATTTGTCATCATGGATGAATGCAAGCAAACTAAGTTTGATGGCGAGATTATCATGATTTATGCGTCTTGTCTGTTGATGTCAAGTAACCCTAGCGTAATGGCTAAGAAAGTGCTTGAATGCCCATCATAGATAAGATGAATATCTAAAACAATGACCGCACCATGCTCACACGGCGATGATTTGAGTTTGTGTGGTGTTGACGGTAAGATAGGAGAATATTATGCAAATCATTCGCACCAATAACCACCGATTTTATTATTCATGTTATGCCAACAACCCATCACTAAGCAATAACAATATTGATCCAAACTTTAAAACGACAACATTTAGACCATTTATCATCCAAAAGTCTGCCTTGTGCCTGTCAGAGATGAACAGGCAATCTCACCGAGGTTCTTTGGATGGATTTGCCCAAAGACTGACCATCTCACAATATAAGACAACAGCCATGCTTGCCAAATGGACATTGTGTTTGGGGGCAGTGTGGTTATCTGCTTTATTCATCAAAAGTTTGTTTGTACCAACCCCATCCACATCATCGCTGTCCACATTAGAGCGTGTGATACAAAAAGGTGAGATTGTCATGGCAACAACCAAAAGTGACAGCACCATCTTTAATCATGGCGACATTCAACATGGTTTTGGTCATGACATCGTCCATCGTTATGCTGATGAATTGGGTGTTCGCCTTAACCTAAAAGTCTATGACAGCGAACAAGAGGCTCTAAACGCTCTACAAATGGGTAAGGCAGATGGTCTGCTAGGTGTGGCACAGACGAACATGGCAGGCGTGCGACTGGCGTGTAATGACGATACAGCAAAAAAAGTATCAAAGCATGGTCTAAATGCTAATATGTCGCTTATGTTTCATGCCAAAGATGACACTCTGGCACAGCATGCCAAAGACTTTTTGTGTCGTCCTGATGAGATGGCAATCACAGGTTCTACGGCACGTTTTTATGACCAAACGCTACTGGCAAATGAATACAGTGATAAGCACTTTAAAAGAGCCCTAAAACAACATCTGCCGTTGTATGAAAATGCCTTCAAACGTGGTGCAAAGGCTCACAACCACGACTGGCAAGTGTTGGCTGCCATCAGCTATCAAGAATCACATCTTGACCCCAATGCCATCTCACGTACGGGCGTTGAGGGGCTCATGATGCTAACCCAAGATACCGCCAAAGCGATGGGCGTGAACAATCGTACCGATGCCATTCAAAGCATCCAAGGCGGTGCTAAATACTTAGAAGTGTTAGAAAAACTCTACATGGACGTGCCAGAGTCTGAACGTCTGTGGTTTGTATTGGCATCTTATAACATGGGCCCTAATGCCGTCAAACGCATTCAAAGCGAGCTTAATGCCAAAGGGCGAGATGGCAACAGTTGGATGGAATTTTATGGCTATCTGGCCCAAAATGCCAATAAGAATGGACGATATGTACAATGCATGCATTATGTGGCTAACATTCGTACGTATCTTGAAAGTATGAAAACCATGCAAGTATGATGAACAGTTAAGGAGATTGTCATGAAACACCTAGAAACCTTTCGTATTTTTAATGGTGAACAACAAATTTGGCAGCACGCATCAACTGTGCTAAATTGCCAGATGAAATTTGCCATTTATTTGCCCGATACTGTCACGACCGAGCGTTTGCCAGTGTTGTATTGGTTGTCGGGCTTGACTTGTACCGAGCAAAATTTCATCACCAAATCAGGTTTTGCCCGTTATGCTGATGAGCAAAATGTCATTGTCGTAGCCCCTGACACCAGTCCACGTGGCGATACTGTGGCAGATGATGAGGCTTATGATTTGGGGCAAGGGGCGGGATTTTATGTCAATGCCACCCAAGGCAGATGGGCAGAGCATTATCACATGTATGATTATATTGTCAAAGAACTGCCAGACTTGATAAATGCTCATTTTCCTACCAATGGCAAACAGTCTATATTTGGGCATTCTATGGGTGGGCATGGTGCATTGATGATTGCCTTTAAAAATGCAGGAAATTATGCCAGTGTTTCAGCATTTTCACCCATTGTTGCCCCAAGTCAGGTACCGTGGGGACAAAAGGCATTTGGTGCGTATTTGGGCGATGATAAGGCAGATTGGCAAGCGTATGACAGCGTGGCACTTTTGGCAAAATATCGCCCCACGTTACCGATTTTGATTGAGCAGGGCGATAAAGATGCGTTTTTAAGCGAACAACTAAAACCTGAATTATTCTGTCAGATGGCAGATGAATTGGGTGTGGACTATCAATATCATTTGCAAGAGGGTCATGACCACAGTTATTATTTTATTGCCACATTCATTGGTAAACATATCAACTTTCATGCACAGCACCTAAGATGATTATTTAAAAAATAAAAACGTGCTCAAAGATGATGTCAAGACATATCCAAAGAGATAATATGGCTGTCTTTTGTTGGTTGCTTATTGTCTTTATACCCCCAAAGTAGCATTTACGTCATGTTTTATTCATCATTAGGATAAGCGAAAATTTGTCCAATTCCCCTTAAAATAACCAAAATTTTAACATACCCTAAGGGGACAACATGAGTGCAAAAAACCAACTAAACGGCGGAGGTGTGATTCACGACTGGCGACCTGAGGATGAGCAGTTTTGGGAAAATGGCGGTAAGCAGACTGCCAGTCGCAATCTGTGGATTTCTATCCCTGCTCTATTGCTGGGCTTTGCGGTGTGGGTCATCTGGTCGGTGGTGGTTGTGCGTATGCCTGATGCTGGCTTTAATTTTAGCAAAGATGAGTTGTTTTGGCTTACTGCCTTACCTGCTTTATCAGGGGCGACTTTGCGAATTTTTTATTCGTTTATGGTGCCTGTATTTGGTGGACGGCGGTGGACGGCTCTGTCTACGGCAAGCCTGCTTATCCCCATGCTGTGGATGGGATTTGCCCTACAAAACCCCAATACACCATTTAGCGTGTTTGTCATCATTGCTTTATTGTGCGGTTTGGGTGGGGGTAATTTCTCATCTAGTATGTCTAATATCTCGTTTTTTTATCCCAAATCCAAACAGGGTACAGCTCTTGGGCTAAATGCAGGACTTGGCAATTTGGGCGTATCTACCGTGCAATTTGTTGTCCCTGCGGTCATTGGCTTATCAATCATTGGCACAGGCGTTACACTTGACAACGGTAAGAGCTTATATCTGCATAACGCCGCCTTTGTGTGGGTGCCTTTTATTGCATTGATGGCGATATTGGCATGGTTTTTTATGAATGATTTATCTTCTGCCAAAGCATCTTTTAAAGACCAATCCATCATCTTTAAACGCTATCACAACTGGGTCATGTGCATACTGTACTTGGGGACTTTTGGTTCATTTATCGGCTTTTCAGCGGCGTTCCCCATGCTCATCAAGCAATCTTTTGCTGACATTGACCCCTTGAAAGTCGCTTTTTTAGGTCCTTTGGTGGGAGCGATATTTCGTCCTGTTGGTGGCTGGCTTGCTGATAAAATGGGTGGGGCAAGGGTTACGTTTTTTAACTTCATTGTCATGGCAGTAGCAACCGTTGGCGTGATTGTCTTTTTGCCAAAAGATGGCACAGGTGGCAGTTTTGCAGGGTATTTTGCTTGCTTTATGGTGTTGTTCATCACCACAGGCATTGGCAATGGTTCAACCTTTCGCATGATTCCTGTCATTTTTCGCACACTTCACGAACGCAAAAACTCGCCCGACCTTATCAATGTCGCCAGAAAAGAATCGGCGGCGGTGGTTGGGTTTACAGGAGCGTTTGCTGCCTATGGGGGGTTTTTCATCCCTAAGATGTTTGGCTGGTTTGGGGTAAATAGTACGCTTATCATGCTCATCGTCTTTTATGTGATTTGCCTTATGATTACATGGTGGTATTATGGTCGTAAAGGGGCACAGTATCCGTGTTAATGTGATGTTTGTCTATGACTACAAAACTTTACAATCATCATAACCCAAGAATAATTAGCACGTTTGCCTGTTTATAAAATCCCATCATAGGCGTCTGGGACAACCCTGTGATGGGATTATTGGGCAAAGCAGATGTTTTTGGACAGTTGTTAGTAATCCCTTAGTATTATCCCCTTAGCCGTCAAGTTAATACCCTAGCTTGACGCTTTTCTTTATAGTAAGCTCATTAATTTAGCCAAAAACTTTTTAAGTTTAGCCAACCCACAAGGGGGATTTATGAGCCATTTATTAGATCAATTTCGTTTTTTTAAGAAAAAAACGGGCGAATACGCTGATGGACATGGTGAGATTCGTGATGAAAACCGTGATTGGGAAAACAGCTACCGCAGTCGTTGGCAGTTTGACAAAATTGTCCGTTCCACTCACGGCGTGAATTGTACAGGTTCATGTTCATGGAAAATCTATGTCAAAAATGGTCTGGTAACGTGGGAGACTCAGCAAACCGACTACCCACGCACTCGCCCAGATTTGCCCAACCACGAACCTCGTGGTTGCCCTCGTGGTGCATCTTATAGTTGGTATATGTATTCTGCCAACCGTGTCAAATACCCCAAAGTACGTAAGCCTCTGTTAAAACTGTGGCGTGAGGCCAAAGCAACTTACAAAAATCCTGTGGATGCATGGGCGAGTATCGTAACCGACCCAGCTAAGACCGAACAATATAAATCCAAGCGTGGCATGGGGGGTTTTGTTCGTTCATCATGGAATGAGGTTGTTGAGATTATCGCCGCCTCCAACATTTATACCGCTAAGACCTTTGGCCCTGACCGCATCATCGGGTTTTCACCCATTCCTGCCATGAGTATGATAAGCTACGCCGCTGGTTCTCGCTATCTGTCGCTCATCGGTGGGGTATGTTTGTCGTTTTATGATTGGTATTGCGACTTACCGCCAGCATCTCCGATGACATGGGGTGAACAAACAGACGTGCCAGAGGCTGCCGATTGGTATAATTCTGACTACATCATCGCATGGGGGTCAAACGTGCCCCAAACCCGTACCCCAGATGCTCACTTTTTTACCGAAGTGCGTTACAAAGGCACAAAAACAGTTGCCATCACACCTGACTATGCCGAGATTGCCAAACTATGCGACCTATGGCTAAACCCAAAACAAGGCACAGATGCAGCTTTGGCACAGGCGTTTTGTCATGTGATTATCAAAGAATTTTATCTAAAAAATCCAAGTGCCTATTTTATCGATTATGCCAAACGCTATACCGATTTGCCCATGCTTGTCATGGTAGAGGGTGAAGGGCAGTCAGCACGAGCAGGGCGTTTTTTACGTGCATCTGACTTAGTGGATAACCTAGGTCAAGACAACAACCCTGAATGGAAAACCATCGCCGTCAATGACAATGGTGAACTTGTGTCGCCTTATGGAGCAATTGGTTACCGTTGGGGTGAGAGTGGTCGTTGGAATTTAGAGAATAAAGAGGGTACAAATAATACAGACGTAAACCTAAGCCTAACTCTAAAAGGTTCAGGTGAGATAACAACCGTTGGTATGGATTACTTTGGCGGTGATGAACATCCTTACTTTACCGCAGCCCAAGGTGACAGCATCCAGTATAAAAACGTGCCTTGCAAGTCTTTGGTGTTGGCAGATGGTAAGACGGTCAAAGTGGTTACGGTGTTTGATTTAATGCTTGCTAGCCTAGGTGTGGATAATGGCGTAGGTAACCAACATGTAACGGATGATTATAATGATGAAACCGTGGCAGGCACACCCGCCTGGCAAGAGAAAATCACAGGTGTCAGCCGTGAAAAAGTCATCCAAATCGCTCGTGAATTTGCTGAAAATGCCGATAAGACACATGGCAAATCCATGATCATCATCGGAGCGGGGGGAAACCATTGGTATCACATGGACATGAACTACCGTGGTGCCATCAACATGCTGATGCTTTGTGGCTGTATCGGTCAGTCAGGTGGTGGTTGGTCTCATTATGTTGGTCAAGAAAAACTAAGACCGCAGACAGGTTGGGCACCTGTTGCCTTTGCCCTAGACTGGCACAGACCGCCACGCCACATGAATGGCACGAGCTTTTTTTATAATCACAGCTCACAATGGCGACATGAGAAAGTCTCTGCCCATGATATTTTATCAGCACATGCCAATAAATCGCATTTTCCTGAACACATGCTAGATTATAATGTGCGTGCCGAGCGTGCAGGTTGGTTGCCATCTGCTCCACAGCTTAATGTGAATCCCTTAGAACTTGGTCGTCTTGCTAAGTCGTCAGGGCAAGACATTGAGAGTTATGTTGTGGATAATTTGGCAAGTGGCAAAGTGCGTTTTGCTGCTGAGTCGCCTGATAATCCAGCCAACTTTCCACGTAATCTATTTATTTGGCGTTCAAACTTGCTTGGTTCATCAGGCAAGGGGCATGAATATATGCTTCATTACCTGCTAGGCACTAAGCATGGTATTTTGGGTGAGGAGACCATTCATGATGGCATTCGCCCAACTGAGATTGACTTTGAACCAAATGGGGCAACGGGCAAACTTGACCTTGTTACCACGCTTGATTTTAGAATGTCATCCACTTGCTTGTACTCGGACATCGTACTACCAACCGCCACATGGTATGAAAAAGATGATTTAAACACCTCTGACATGCACCCTTTTATTCACCCCTTGACAGCCGCTACCGACCCTGCGTGGGAGTCTAAGACAGACTGGGAAATCTACAAACTCATCGCCAAAAAATTCTCCGAGTTGTCTGTTGGTCATCTTGGTGTGGAGACAGATATTGTAACCCTACCCATGCAACACGATAGCGAGGGTGAGCTTGCCCAGCCCTTTGGTGGTACCGACTGGAAGACCCAAGGTGTACGTCCAGTTCCTGGCAAAAACTGCCCACACATCAAGGTTGTGGAACGTGATTATCCATCCACCTATGCCAAATTTACATCGCTAGGCACACTCATGGACAAACTGGGTAATGGCTCAAAAGGCATTACATGGGATACCAAAGAAGAGATTAAGCTATTAGGTGATCTTAACTACACCGTTACCGAAGATAACGTGGCCTATGGTCGCCCACGCATAAACACCGCCGTGGATGCTGCTGAGACCGTGCTGATGCTTGCTCCTGAGACCAACGGACATGTTGCGGTCAAAGCATGGGCGGATTTGTCAAGTAACACAGGGCGAGATCATACGCACCTTGCCAAATCCTCCGAACATGAAAAAATCCGTTTTCGTGATATTGTCGCCCAGCCTCGTAAAATCATCTCATCACCAACGTGGTCGGGACTGGAATCTGACAAGGTGAGTTATAACGCAGGGTATACCAACGTACATGAACTCATCCCTTGGCGTACCATCACAGGTCGTCAACAGTTCTATCAAGACCATCCTTGGATGCAGGCATTTGGTGAGCAGTTACAGCAGTATCGCCCACCGATTGACACCAGAACCACAGACGAGTTAAAACGCTATCAGTCCAACGGCAACAAAGAGATTGTGCTTAACTTTTTGACACCACATCAAAAATGGGGGATTCACAGTACTTATTCAGAGAATCTATTGATGCTGACCTTAGGTCGTGGTGGGCCTATCGTGTGGATGAGTGAGATTGATGCCAAAAAAGCAGGCATTGAAGATAACGATTGGATTGAGGTCTTTAACCATAACGGTGCCATCACCGCTCGTGCTGTTGTCTCACAACGTGTCAAAGAGGGCATGACCATGATGTAGCACGCCCAAGAAAAACTGCTTAATATCCCAGGTTCTGAAAATTCAGGCACTCGTGGCGGCATTCACAACTCAGTTACCCGAGCAATCCTAAAACCTACGCACATGATTGGCGGTTATGCTCATCAAGCGTACGGTTTTAACTACTATGGTACGGTTGGCTGTAACCGTGATGAGTTTGTCGTCGTGCGTAAGATGGCAAATATTGACTGGCTAGAAGGTAAACCTGATGACAGTCTGCCAGCTCCATTGCCTACTACTTTGGGCTGATAAAACGCTAAGTTTATCCCTTTTGGTGGCATGGCAAGCCTTTGACAAAAGGGGTAAACTAAACCAAATTTTGACCTACCGATGTTCTTTAAATGTTAATAATTTATAAGAACTAGGCATAAGGGGAAACCTATGAAAATTCGCTCACAAATTGGCATGGTGCTAAACCTTGATAAATGTATCGGTTGCCACACCTGTTCTGTTACTTGCAAAAATGTTTGGACAAGCCGTGAGGGTATGGAATATGCGTGGTTTAACAACGTAGAATCCAAGCCCGGTATCGGCTATCCCAAAGAATGGGAAAACCAAGAAAAATGGCGAGGTGGCTGGATTCGTAACGCCAACGGTTCTATCAACCCAAGAATTGGGGGTAAGTTCCGTGTGCTTGCAAATATCTTTGCCAACCCTGACCTGCCAACCCTTGATGATTATTATGAGCCATTTGATTTTGATTATCAGCATCTACACACCGCCCCACTAGGAGATCATCAGCCCATTGCTCGCCCTCGCTCTCTTATCACAGGTAAGCGTATGCAAAAAATTGAATGGGGGCCTAACTGGGAGGAAATTCTAGGTTCTGAATTTGCCAAACGCCGTGCCGATAAGAACTTTGACCAGATTCAAGCTGACATTTATGGCGAATACGAAAACACCTTTATGATGTACCTGCCACGTTTGTGTGAACACTGCCTAAACCCAACGTGCGTGGCATCTTGCCCATCAGGAGCCATCTATAAGCGTGAAGAAGATGGCATTGTACTTATTGACCAAGACAAATGCCGTGGCTGGCGTATGTGTATCTCAGGTTGTCCTTATAAGAAAATCTATTATAACTGGAAATCGGGCAAATCTGAAAAATGTATTTTCTGCTATCCACGTATTGAATCGGGTCAGCCAACCATCTGCTCTGAGACCTGTGTTGGACGTATTCGCTATCTTGGTGTGCTATTGTATGATGCTGATAAAATCAAAGAAGCTGCCAGCACCCCAAATGAAAAAGACCTGTACAAAGCCCAGCTTGATGTGTTCTTAGACCCCAATGACCCTGCCGTCATTGAGCAAGCTTTAAAAGATGGCGTACCCATGAGCGTCATCGAATCTGCCCAAAAATCACCTGTATACAAACTGGCAATGGATTGGCAACTTGCCCTGCCTTTGCATCCAGAATACCGCACCTTACCGATGGTATGGTATGTGCCACCGCTATCGCCAATCCAAAACGCCGCCGAAGCGGGCAAAGTGGGCATGGACGGGCTTATCCCTGATGTTGATAGCCTGCGTATCCCTGTCAAGTATTTGGCAAACATGCTGACAGCAGGCGATGAAGCCCCCATCAAACTTGCCCTAAAACGTCTGCTTGCCATGCGTTCTTATAAGCGTATGCAACTTGTGGATAAGGTTGAAAGCCAAGCGGTTCTCGATGAGGTGGGTCTAAGCAAACATCAAGTAGAAGAGATGTATCGCTATTTGGCAATCGCTAACTACGAAGATCGTTTTGTCATCCCAACGGCTCACCGTGAAGAGGCATTGTCTGATGCTTTTGCTGACAGAAATGGCTGTGGTTTTACCTTTGGTAATGGCTGCACAGGTAATAATGACGTCAGTATGTTCGGTCAACGCAAATCCAATCGTCGTGAGATGATAGAGACTGTGCAGACGTGGGAGCATTGATGTGGAGAGTGATATGAATCATCTTGATTTTAAATTACTAAAAGTGATAAGCCTGCTGATGGATTATCCATCTGATGAGCTGTTTGCTGATGATACTTTAAATGCGTGTAAGGACATTGTGGCAACATCAACACTCATCAGTCCCAATGTTCGCCATGAAATTAATGCCTTTATTGATGAGTTATCAAATAAAGGGGCGATTGAATCCCAATCGGTCTATGACAGCTTGTTTGAACGCGGGCGTTCGTTGTCTCTTTGGTTGTTTGAACACGTACATGGTGAGAGCCGAGACCGTGGACAAGCGATGGTTGATTTGATGGGGCAGTATGAGCAGGCAGGTTTTGCCATTGATGTTAAAGAATTGCCTGACTATTTACCCATGTATTTAGAATTTTTGTCTTATAAAGCTGGCATGGCAGATGATATTGAGATTCGCATGGACATTGCTGATGTTAGCCATATCATCGCCTTGCTTGGGGCAAGACTTGTGGACAAGAACAGCGACTATGCTGGGCTGTTTAAAGCATTACTACAAATCGCAGGTAAGCCTTTGACCATCATTGATGAAGAGCTTGCCAAGATGGGCAAAGAAAAAGTTGATGATACAACTTTTGATGCCATTGATAAGGAATGGGAAGAAGAAGCCGTGGACTTTTTGGCGGCTAAGCAAGAAGAGCGTTGTCCATCAAGCCAAACCGATGTCCGCATCGCTGAGACCTTAGCAAGACAAGCCCAAAATGAGAGCGAAATCCCTGTGCATTGGGTGGATTTTAAAACCAATAAAACCGTTAGCCAAGGAGTGTTATCATGATAACCGCAATCGCAGCTGTAACCCCAGAAAACTGGATGCACATATTTTTATACGGCATCTATCCTTATATTGCTTTGACGGTATGTATTTTGGGGTGTTGGGCAAGATTTGACTTGTCGCAGTATACATGGCGTGCAGGGTCAAGCCAAATGCTAAATGATAAAGGAATGCGTGTGGCGAGCAACTTATTCCATGTTGGCATTCTTGTGGTACTATTGGGGCATTTCTTTGGCATGCTAACCCCCCATTTTGTCTATGAGCGTATCATCACCGCTCCCCAAAAACAGCTCCTTGCAGTCATCGTAGGCGGTATTGCAGGTGTGATGTGCCTTGTGGGATTGCTTATGCTGATTTGGCGACGTTTTACCGACCCACGGGTGAGCCATACGTCTACATTTAGCGATAAAATGTTACTTGTTATCATTTTGGTGCAGTTGCTCATGGGGCTTGGCACGATTTTTTCATATCCACATCATAAAGATGGTGCACTGATGGTATCGCTTGCGGGTTGGGCTCAAAACCTTGCCATCTTGCGACCTGTTTATGCAGCGTCTTTGGTAGAGGATGCAGGTCTAATTTATAAATTGCACATGTTCTTAGGAACAACGCTGATTCTACTTGTGCCATTTACTCGTCTTATCCACATCATCTCCGCACCGATTTGGTATTTGGGCAGACGTTATCAGATTGTCCGCCATAAGACATCACAGTAACCTGCCTGATTTTAAAAACCATTTTCTCGGTTTTTGCCACAAACATCGCCCTAGTGTTTGTGGTTTTTTTATTTTATAATAAAATTTAATTTACCAACAGGAACCCCCATGAAACGACATCCTGCCTTACAGCCCTTATCTCGTCAGCACCATTTAGGCTTGGTCATCGCCAACAAAGGCAAATCCGCCACCGATGATGACAAACTTATCCACCATCAAGCCTTGGTGGAGTATCTGACCGTTGCCATTCCCACGCATTTTGAGATTGAGCGGACACGCCTTGCCGATGTAATTTTGACAAAATTATCCGATGACAAAGCGGTTAAATTAGCAAAACAAATGCTTGATGAGCATGAATACATTGAGAGCCTACTTGCCAACACCGACCCAAGCGTGGACGATGTCAAGGAGCTTGCAAATGCTCTGTATGACCATATCCGCTTTGAAGAGCGAAATCTTTTTCCCATTGCTGAGACGGTGCTAAGCGATGATGAGCTTTTTGCCATTTATGAGGCGAGTGATGAGAATGTAAAATGAACGAGTTAAAAGCTGGGCAATGGAATTAAAAAGCCAAACACCACGTTTGGCTTTCGTTTAATTTTAAAATTGCTAAACATTATTTAAATCCGTCTTTTAATCCCACAATCTGATTAAATACAGGTTTATCGGTGCTATGCTCCACGCTGTCCGCCACAAAGTAGCTTTCACGTTCAAATTGGAACTTGTCATCGCCTTGTGCCTGTGCCAATGACGGCTCTACAATGGCATTGACAACCTTGATGGAATTGGGATTGACATGGGTGAGTACCCATAATGCGTCATCATCAGCATCTGGATTTGCTGTTTTAATGCTGGCAAAATGTTCATCGGATATCTCATCATCTTCAAGGAGCAAATGCTCATACAGTCGCACGGTAGCAGGCACACCATGACTTGCCGATACCCAGTGAATCACGCCTTTGACCTTGCGTCCTTCTGGGTTGTTGCCCAGTGTTTTGGGGTCAATGCTGGCGATGAGTTCTACCACCTCACCTGCATCGTCTGTGATGTATTCTTCAACTTTTAATACATAGCTGTTACGCAGGCGGATTTCGGGGTTTTGGGGTGATAGGCGTTTATAACCGTTTGGAGGTGCGATTTTAAAATCAGATTTATCAATATAGATGGTTCTGGTAAAGGGAATCTCACGTTCACCATGATCCGCTTGGGGGTGTTTGGGCTGAGTAAGCCACAATGTGCCATCATCTAAGCGAGCTTTGACCGTGTCTTTTTTAAGTTTTTCAAAATCAACCACCGCTTCATCAAAATTTTTGATGGTAACTTTTAATGGATTTAGCACTGCCATGCCACGATTGGCGGTATTTTCTAGTACGCTTCTGATGCTAAATTCTAATTGGCGAAAATCTACCACACCGTCCGCCTTAGACACGCCAATACGTTCACAAAAATCACGCAAACCCTCGGCAGGATAGCCACGTCTTCTCATGCCTGCAATGGTTGGCATGCGTGGATCATCCCAACCTGATACCACACCCATATCCACAAGGCGTCTTAATTTACGTTTAGACGTCAATGTATGGTCAATGTTTAGGCGACTAAATTCGTATTGTCTGGGTGGTACATCAAAGCCCACTTTTTCTACCAGCCAATCATAAAAAGGGCGGTGGGCTTCAAATTCAAGCGTACAGATAGAATGCGTAATACCCGCATGGGCAGCTGACAAGGGGGGAGCGGAGTCATACATGGGATAAATGCACCATGTATCGCCTGTTTGATGGTGGTTTGCGTGCATGATACGATAGATGACAGGGTCTCTCATGTTTATGTTAGTGTGATTCATGTCAATTTTGGCACGCAGTACCGCCTCGCCTTCTTTGTATTTACCGTTTTTCATGTCGTCAAAACGGGACAAATTTTCATCGATGCTGGCGTTACGTTGTGGTGATTCCATAGATGGCTTGCCAAAACCACCACGATGTTCACGAATCTCGTCAGGCGTTTGCAAATCTACATAGGCATCGCCTTGTTTGATGAGTTTTACCGCCCACTGATATAATTTGTCAAAATAATGCGAGGTATAACGCACCTCTGCTGCCCAGTCAAAACCCAACCATGCCACGTCTGCCTTGATACTATCTACATAATCTTGATTTTCAGCGATGGGGTTGGTGTCATCAAAACGCAGGTTGCACGCCCCATTAAATTCTTGTGCCACACCAAAATTTAGACAAATAGATTTGACGTGTCCGATGTGCAAATAGCCGTTTGGTTCAGGAGGAAAACGGGTCAAGATGCTGTCATGCTTACCACTTGCTAGGTCATCACGGATGATTTGGCGGATAAAGTCGTTTTTTTCAGGTAAATCGGTCATGGGTTTTTCCATTATTT
>ERZ1023418.145-NODE-145-length-15051-cov-573.599226_pt1 | contig 15051 bp, 9 predicted proteins | sample MGYA00380511_ERZ1023418 | MGnify/ENA primary metagenome ERZ1023418 (study PRJEB33173, sample SAMEA4830370) | metagenome | study: EMG produced TPA metagenomics assembly of the PRJEB25223 data set...
CGGATTTTTATACAACATCACAGACATTGATGTTAAAGGGCAATTTTTTGGCACAAATGGCGAAGAGTTGGCAGGGCAGTTACAGTACGACAAAGGCGATGGCATCAATGACACCGCCGAAAAAGCAGGGGCTGTCTTTGGGGCTGTTAAAGAGACCAAATAACGCCCCCTCATCATCTTTAGTCGCTTGACCGACAGTTGATGACGCCCTTGGCAATGTCTTAAAACAGCACTTTGAAACAGTGCCTTGGGCGAATTCTTGGATAAATGCACCAGATTTGCCTTGGGCTAATATCTTGATAAAACATCGCCATAAAATAGAAAATAAAGTTTAGGATTTTTTTATGTCAAAATCTATCACAAAAACACAAACACCATCAGTCCATACCATGACCACGCACCGCTTAAACCTTGCCATCAAAGCGGCGTTATTTGGTGTGGCAGTTTTACCCCTATCCGTCTGGGCGCAAGAGAACACTCAGACAGATGCCAACTCTGATGCCAAAGACACAAAAACCCCTGTCGTCTATTTAGATGCCATCACGGTAACCGCCGCCCCATCTGCCCCTGTTTCTCGGTTTGACACCGATGTAACAGGGCTTGGCAAAACGGTCAAAACCGCTGACACGCTGGCAAAAGAACAAGTGCAGGGCATTCGTGATTTGGTGCGTTATGAAACTGGGGTGAGTGTGGTTGAGCAGGGGCGTGGTGGCAGCAGCGGATTTGCCATTCATGGCGTGGATAAAAACCGAGTGGGCATTACCGTAGATGGCATTGCCCAAATTCAATCCTACAAAGATGAATCCACCAAACGAGCTGGTGCAGGCTCTGGGGCGATGAATGAGATAGAGATTGAAAACATTGCCGCCGTTGCCATCAATAAAGGTGGTAATGCCCTAGAAGCAGGCTCTGGTGCGTTGGGCGGTTCGGTGGCGTTTCATACCAAAGATGTGAGCGATGTCTTAAAATCTGGTAAAAATCTTGGCGCTCAAAGCAAAACCACTTATAACAGCAAAAATGACCATTTTAGTCAGACGCTGGCAGCGGCAGGTAAAACCGAGCGTGTGGAAGCGATGGTGCAATATACCTACCGTAAAGGCAAAGAAAACAAAGCACACAGCGACCTAAATGGCATCAACCAAAGCCTATATCGCTTGGGTGCATGGCAACAAAAATATGATTTAAGAAAGCCCAATGAACTGTTTGCAGGCACAAGCTACATCACCGAAAGCTGTTTGGCAAGTGATGACCCAAAAAGCTGCGTACAATACCCTTATGTCTACACCAAAGCCCGACCAGATGGCATCGGCAATCGCAATTTTTCTGAGTTAAGCGATGCTGAAAAAGCACAATATTTGGCATCCACGCACCCCCATGAGGTTGTCTCTGCCAAAGATTATACAGGCATTTATCGGTTGTTACCTGACCCCATGGACTATCGTTCAGACTCGTATTTGGCACGCCTTAACATCAAAATCACCCCAAATCTGGTCAGTAAACTGTTATTAGAAGACACCAAGCAAACATACAACATTCGTGATATGCGTCATTGTAGTTACCATGGGGCAAGATTGGGCAATGATGGTAAGCCTGCCAATGGTGGCTCCATTGTTCTTTGCGATGATTATCAAGAGTATCTAAACGCCAATGACGCATCACAAGCATTATTTAGACCAGGTGCTAATGATGCCCCCATTCCAAAACTGGCTTATGCCAGAAGCAGTGTGTTTAACCAAGAGCATGGCAAAACTCGCTATGGGTTAAGTTTTGAGTTTAAGCCTGACACGCCATGGTTTAAGCAAGCAAAATTAAACCTACACCAACAAAATATCCAAATCATTAACCATGACATTAAAAAATCGTGCAGCCAATATCCTAAGGTGGATTTAAATTGTGGCATCAGTGAAATTGGGCATTATGAATATCAAAATAATTACCGTTATAAAGAAGGGCGTGCCAGCTTGACAGGCAAACTTGATTTTAATTTTGACCTGCTGGGTCAGCACGATTTGACGGTGTTGGCTGGTGCAGATAAAGTTAAAAGCCAATTTCGTGCCAACAACCCCAGACGCACAATCATTGACACCACCCAAGGCGATGCCATCATTGATGAAAGCACGCTGACAGCACAGGAGCAAGCCAAATTTAAGCAATCGGGGGCGGCATGGATTGTCAAAAATCGCCTTGGACGCTTAGAAGAAAAAGACGCCTGTGGCAATGCCAATGAATGTGAACGCGCCCCCATTCATGGCAGTAACCAATATGTGGGCATTAACAACCTTTATACACCAAATGATTATGTGGATTTAAGTTTTGGTGGACGCTTGGATAAACAACGCATTCACAGCACCGATTCAAACATCATCAGCAAAACTTACACCAACAAAAGCTATAATTTTGGAGCGGCGGTTCATCTGACACCTGATTTTAGCCTGTTGTATAAAACTGCCAAAGGCTTTCGTACGCCAAGTTTTTATGAACTGTACAACTATAACAGCACCGCCGCCCAGCATAAAAATGACCCTGATGTGTCTTTTCCCAAACGAGCGGTTGATGTCAAACCTGAAACTTCCAATACCAATGAATACGGCTTTCGCTATCAGCACCCTTGGGGGGATGTTGAGATGAGCATGTTCAAAAGCCGTTACAAGGACATGTTAGATAAAGCCATACCGAACCTAACCAAAGCCCAGCAAGAGTATTGTAAGGCTCATTTGGATTCCAATGAATGTGTTGGCAATCCGCCCACGCCCAAAACCAGTGATGAGGTATTTGCCAACTTATATAATGCCACCATCAAAGGGGTGAGCGTCAAAGGCAAACTGGATTTGCATGCCATGACATCAAAACTGCCAGATGGTCTTGAAATGACCTTGGGTTATGGTCATACCAAATTGGGGAAATTTGATTACATTGCACCCAAAGATGCCGATGGTTGGTATCAGGCTCGCCCTGCTTTTTGGGATGCCATCACCCCAGCGCGCTATGTGGTCGGTCTAAACTATGACCACCCCAGTCAAGTATGGGGCATTGGCACAACTTTAACGCACAGCAAACAAAAAGATGAAAATGAGCTAAGTGCCCTTAGAATCCGAAATGGCAAAAGAGAAACACAAACCTTAACGCACACAATACCCAAAGCCTATACCTTACTGGACATGACAGGCTATTATAGCCCAACTGAGAGCATCACCGCTCGTCTTGGTATCAACAATGTATTAAACACCCGCTACACCACATGGGAAGCGGCACGCCAACTGCCCAGCGAAGCTGCAAGCAGTACCCAATCAACCCGTTACATTGCACCAGGTCGCAGTTACTTTGCCAGTCTTGAAATGAAGTTTTAATATGACCTGTTTACCAAAGACCAACCCTGCTTTAAAAGTCAAGCACAGATTTTTAAAGCAGGTGCTGTTATTGCTTTGTGTTGATACATTAACAGCACAGGCGTACGCCCACAGCCATCATACGCCCATTCATACACCCACGCATGAGCTGCCATCTGCTGATGCTTTATCAGATGAAGGCTTGGGTAAGGATTTGGGCAGTTTGGACAGTTTGGATAGCCCAGATGGTTTGGGTGATGGTTTAGGCGATGGTTTGGGTGATGGCTTAAAAAGTGATAAAGCCCCTTTACCCATCAACGCCTTGACCGCCCATCAGACCAATGAGAGCCAGCCTGCCCCACCGAGCGTAGATGTCAATTTTTTACTTGCCCAGCCAGAGGCATTTTATCATGTCTTTCATCAAGCGATTGTGCAAGATGATGTGGCAACATTACGCTTGTTATTGCCATTTTATGACCGCCTGCCTGATGATTATCAAGATGATGTTTTGTTGTTATTTGCCCAAAGCAAACTTGCCCTAAGTGATGGCAATACCAAATTGGCATTGAATCTGCTGACCGATTTGAGTAACAAAGAGCCAACACTTACGGCGGTAAAATTACAACTTGCTTCCTTGTTGCTGACCAACAAGCACGATAAACACGCCCAAATGGTGCTAGATGAACTCAAAGATGATGCCCACTTTTTAAAATTAAGCAAAAAAGAGCAAAGATGGGTGCTATCGCAAAGTCGCTATTTACATAAAAAATATAAAATGGGCTTGGATTTGGGCATCAACTATCTGCATTTGGATAATATCAACGCCGCCTCCACCATCACCCAGCCCAATATTAAAAAAGATGCCCCAAAACCTGCTCATGGGCTTGCCTTATCGCTTGGTGTGAATAAATACACGCCGCTTAGTCATGGCATGAGTATTTATACAGCCCTAGATGTTGATGGTAAATTTTATGATGACAAAAGCCACAATGAACTGGCGGTTTTTGCTCATGCTGGACTAAGAAAAGATCACCAAAAAGGTTATGTTGATGTCGTACCTTTTGTTGGGCGTATTTTTGCCACCAATCAGCAGCATGGCAGATTATCCCCCAGAAAAGACAGTCAGGGCGTGGCGTTTGGCAGCCATCATCGGATCAATGATAAATGGCAAAATGCGTTTTTTGCACGCATGGAAAAAGGCAATTATACCGAGCGTTATCAAGGTTATGATGGCAAGCGTTATCATGTGAATGACACCATTTTGTTGCAAGATGGCCCAAATCGTCGTTATTCTTTGGGCGTGGGGTATCAGCTTAGTCATCTGCAAGATGCAACAAAAAGCAGTCATGCCACAAAGATACATTTTGGGGTGTTGCAAAGATTGCCAAATGGTCTGACCGTGCAAGGTAGAGTGAGTGCTGAGCGTGAGCGTTATCATGGTAAATTATTGCGTCTGGTTAATCCTGATGATGTGTATCGCACAGATAAAACCCTAACCCTACAAACCTCCATTTGGCACAAAGACATTCACTGGCTTGGATTAACGCCAAAGCTGACTTATCGTTACAGTAAAAATAACAGTAACTTACCAGCACTTTATAGCCATAACAAACAAAATTTTTATTTGGAGCTTGGTCGGTCGTTTTAACTCAATTGCCTAAGGGCAGGTTAAGATGGCTGGGTGTTTTTAATGGTTTTTAATCTTCAAAGCTGACTTGGTTGTGAATTTTGACATTTTGGGTTTAGACAACTTTGAATTGATAAAAGTCATTGTACAAAAAGCCATCATTTGTTATATAATAAGGATAATTCATTTTAGGTTTCATCTTAAATTAAATCATTACCCATCTTAGACTAAATTAGGCAGGTTACCCATGGCACATGATGCTTCAAATAATAACCCACTCAAAGAATCGCTAACAGCATTGATTGGTACTGTGCTATTGCTTGTAATGATTGCAGGTATTGCAATTTCAGCATGGCTACGCCCAGCAGGCGAGCATCCAGCTCAAGCTGAACCTGCTGACGCTGAAGTCGCTGCACTGCAAAGTAACTAATTTTTTATGGCTTTTAGCCCTTGTGATGCTCACAAGGGTTTTTTATTTTATCGTCCTAAATCTTAAAGATTTATCAGGTGGATTGCCTTATTCATAGAACAATTGTTCAAACTTATGTTAAAATTAAACGCTTTAGGCGTATAATATAGGTTTATCATTATCAAGGAAAAGTTATGCTAAATTCGTCAAATAGATATCAAGAGCGTATCGGTCTTGCTCGTCAAATTCTGGCAGATGAAGGTGTGGATGCGTTGATTATCCCATCAGCCGATCCGCATATGTCGGAGTATTTGCCTAAATATTGGCAGGGCCGAGCTTGGGTATCTGGCTTTACAGGTTCGGTGGGAACGCTGGTTGTCACTCAGACATTTGCAGGCTTATGGACAGACAGTCGCTATTGGGTACAAGCACCCATTCAGCTGGCAGGTACGGGTATTGAATTTCAAAAAATGCAGATCGGACAACCGACTTTTACACAATATTTGGCTGATACATTACCAGCTGGTTCTAAGGTTGCCATCGATGGCAATGTATTGTCTGTAAATGAGTATGATAATTTAAAAACAGCATTTTTGGATAAAGATATTCAGTTAGTAACAGACTTGGATTTGTTGTCAAAAATTTGGACAGATCGACCACAGTTACCAGATGCCGCCATTTATGAGCATCCTGCTGAGTTTGTTGATACAACGGTTGCCGAAAAATTAGCACAGGTTCGTGCTCAAATCCAACAAAAGCAAGCAGATGTTCATCTGATATCTAGCCTTGATGATATTGCTTGGTTGTTAAATTTGCGTGGATCTGATGTGGAATTTAATCCTGTATTTTTATCACACTTGCTATTAGACGATACCAAGGCGACTTTATTTGTTGATATCAATAAGCTTGATGACAAAATACGCACCTCACTTGAGTCGATGGGCGTACAAGTTGCTGAATATCAAGCGATTGGCGATGCGATTGCTCAAGTTTCAGGCAAGCTGTTAATTGATCCATCACGCATTGCGATTGGTACTTTAAAGCAGCTTTCTTCATCGGTTGAGCTGATTCGTGCCATGAATCCAAGTACAATCATCAAAGCCATCAAATCTGAGGCAGACATCGAACATATTCGTGAAGCCATGCGTCAAGATGGTGCGGCACTTTGTGAATTTTTTGCCGAATTTGAAGCCAAAACATCACTTGGCGAGCGTATCACCGAACTTGATATCGATCGTATGCTCATCGAGGCACGCAGTAAACAAAAGCACTATGTTTCACCCAGTTTTGATACCATCGCAGGATTTCAGGCTAATGGAGCAATTGTGCATTATAGTGCAAGTGAAGATAATTACAGTGTGATCGAAGGTGATGGGCTGTTACTCATCGATTCAGGTGCACAGTATTATAATGGCACAACCGACATTACACGCATGGCAAGCGTGGGTCAAGTGAGCGATGATGAAAAACGCGATGTTACTTATGTACTCAAAGCACATATTGGACTGGCACAAGCACAGTTTCCTGAAGGTTTGGCGTCATCACAAGTAGATGCGTTAGCCCGAATCCATTTATGGCGTCAGGGTTTGGATTATAATCATGGTACAGGACATGGCGTGGGCTATTTTATGAATGTCCATGAAGGTCCGCAAGTGATTTCAGTATTTGCTCCAACAACGCCAGAGCGTGTGCTTAAGCGTGGCATGGTAACCACCAATGAACCTGGATTGTATCGTGAAGGTCAGTGGGGTATCCGTTTAGAAAACTGTGCTGTCTGTGTTGAGGCTGATCGCAGTGAGTTTGGCACATTTTTAAAATTTGATGATTTGACTTTGTGTCCTTTTGACACTCGTCTCATTTTGCCCAGTCTTTTGACCGAAGATGAAAAATCTTGGCTAAATCACTACCATCAGCGTGTGCATGATGAGCTGATTGATCGTGTCAGTGGTGCAGCTAAAGACTGGCTGATCGAAAGAACCAAAGCCATCTAAGACTTAAATCAAGCACTATTTTGGCTTAGACATTTTTGCCAAAATAGTGCCAATTTTATCTTGGCATTCTTGATACTCATCATCAACATTTGATTTGATGGTAATGCCACCACCTGCCCAGATCTCGCATTCTTGCCATTTTTGTAGTGTGCGAATTAATACATTCCAGCTGCCTGTACCGTCAAAATTCATATAGCCCATCGTCCCACAGTAGGCACCGCGAGGTGAGGTTTCAAGCTCATGGATAATCTCGCATGCCCGTTTTTTGGGTGCACCCGTGATAGAGCCAGCTGGCAGCGAGCCGAATAAGACGGTAATTGGATGCGTATCACTGAGCGTCGCTGTAACAGTGCTGACCATGTGATGCACATTTTTAAAGCTTTCGATGGCGAAACGCTTGGGCGTTTTGACCGTACCAATTTGTGCATATTTGCCCAAATCATTTCTGAGCAAATCCACAATCATCAGATTTTCGCTGATATCTTTTTCGCTGTTTGCAAGAGATTGTTTAAGCTCATCATCTATAATAGGGTCTGTATGGCGTGGGCGTGTGCCTTTAATGGGCTTGGTGATCAGATGGATTTTACCGTTTGTTTTGTAAAATTCAAAAAATAGCTCTGGTGAGATGGAGAGTAGTTCAAATTCCCCCAATTGTAAAAATCCTGCAAAAGGTGCATTCATTGTGTCTTGTAAATCAGGCAAGTGGTTTGCCAGACGGTCTAAATGAGCATGCCATTTTTGGGTTAGGTTGATTTGATAAGTATCGCCTGCTTTTAGATATTCTTGGGTTTGATAAAATGCTTTGGCATACTCTGTTTTTGTCCAAATAGGCTGAAAGTCTATCGGCGATGCTGTGGGCGGACAACGACATAATAAGTCAGATAACTGATGGGTAATACGCTGAAAAAATTCAGAACAAACGCCCATGCCAATTAAGTTATAGCCGTCTTTGATGGGCTGAAGATAAATATCATAATGTGCCAAATAGCCACAAGGTTGATTTGGCTTGATGGTAATGCGATGATTTAACTGATGTGCTGATAAATCATAGCTAATAAATCCCATAAATCCATGCACATAGCTGCTATGATTTAAGCCATGATAATCATCGAGATTCATTTGATTGGCATATGCCGTCAGCTCATGCTGCCAGTTGTCATAAGTAGATGGGTAGCGTCGTCCATTTAAACTCTGTACCCCATCTGCTTGACGAGTTTTTTTGTGAATGTACAGATTTTTATCAAAAGTGGCTGTCCATGCAACCTTAGGACAAATCCCAATCACAGGGCGATGTGCATTATTTAAAAAGCACACTTGCCAATCAGGGTGATGCGTCGTGATGAGAGCTGTGATTTGACTTGGGGTGTATGTGGTGGCAAAGTGATGTTTTAGCATTATCAAATGGCAAATAAAAATGCAAATTGTAAAGCAAAATACAAAAAAAAGAAAGGGGGGGTGATCTGATTGTTTCAGTTTAGCTTGAAATACTTGAAAAGTTAAGCCGTTGGATTTGACAAGATGGCTGTTATGTTTAATAAGGTCACAGGGATACCGCCCCCATGACCTTGTTGTCTTAATTATTAAATTTTTGGATAACCAAAGCGGCGTTGGTACCCCCAAAGCCAAAGCTATTACTCATGATGCTATTGAGTGCTGTTTGACGAGTTTGGGTAACGATGTCAAAATCTTTGGCAGCATCATCTAAATTTTGGATATTAATCGTCGGAGCAATAAACTCATGGTTCATCATGAGCAGACAATAGATCAGCTCTTGGGTACCTACCGCACCCAAACTATGACCTGTCATGGATTTGGTTGAGCTGATGGGTGGTGTTTGCTTTGCTCCACCAAAGACGGTTGCGATGGCGTTAAGTTCTGTGATATCTCCAAGGGGTGTGCTGGTGCCGTGGCTATTGATGTAATCAACACTGGCTAATCCTGCTTGAGCAAGGGCGATTTGCATACATCTGACCGCACCTTCGCCACTTGGTGCAACCATTTCTGCACCGTCTGAAGTTGCACCATAGCCTGTAATCTCTGCCAAGATTGTTGCCCCACGGGACTGTGCTGATTCAAGACTTTCAACAACAACCATGCCACCACCGCCTGCAATCACAAAGCCATCACGATCTTTATCATAGGGGCGACTGGCGGATTGTGGAGTATCGCTGTACTGTGTACTCATTGCACCCATGGCATCAAACATACACGATTGCGTCCAATGCTCACTTTCACCGCCGCCTGCCAGTACGATATCAGCCTTACCAAGTTGAATCAGCTCCATGGCATGACCGACACAGTGGCTTGAAGTGGCACAGGCAGACGATAGCGAGTAAGATAAGCCCTTGATTTTTAGCCCCGTCGCTAAGGTGGCAGATACCGAGCTTGCCATGATTTTGGGAACTGCCATTGCACCTACGCCACGCAAGCCTTTTTCACGCATGGCATCCGCAGCTGCCACCACATCAGCAGTAGAAGCACCGCCCGATGCTGCAACCACCGAAACCCTAGGATTGTCAGCGATGGTGTCAATGCTAAGCCCTGCGTTTTTGATTGCTGATAAAGCACTGATATATGCATAAAGGCTGGCGTTGCTCATAAAGCGCTTTAATTTACGATCAATGCCTGTGGTGTCCAAGTCATCATGATCTATACTACCTGCCACGCATGATTTAAATCCCAAATCGGCATATTCTTGCTTAAAGCGAATGCCTGAACGCCCATTTTCTAAGGCCTCCTTGACAGTATCTAAATCATTACCCAAGCAAGAAACAATGCCTGCACCTGTGATGACAACTCGTTTCATAATTTCATCCTAAAAAGTTTACAGTTGTAATCTTGCTATTGTAACAAATTATTCCAACACTTAGGGAAATTTTCCCAAAATTTTCATAAAAATAGGTGAAAATGACTAAAGATAGACAAGGGTTGACCAAATATTTAGTTATTCATCAATTGGCGACGGTATTTATGAACATTTAATAACATTTATGTTGTATATTATCACTAGGCGTAGTTTAGTTTTTGTGATAATCTTTAGAAGATAATTTTTATGACAATTTCATACAATTAATGAGGTTGGACCTACGATAGATAAAAGTAAATTGACTTTTTGTATTTTATGTCAAAACCTGAATCTTAATACCAAAATCATGGAGTAACTGATGACAAAATCAACTCAAAAAACCACCAAACAAACACAACACAGCCATGATGATCAAGTCAAAGAGCTGGCTCAAGAAGTCGCTGAATATGATGATGTTGAAATTGTTGCTGAAGTAGATATCGACAATCAAGCTGTCTCTGATGTTTTGATTATTCGTGATACGGATACCAAAGCTGACCAAGCAGATCACACTGATGACGCATCTAAAGCAGATGATGAGACTGTGGTAGATGGCGTTAAACAAAAAGCTCAAGAGGCTAAAGAAGATTTTGAAAATAAAGCACAAGATCTTCAAGATAAAGCTACTGAGAAGCTTGAAGTCGCCAAAGAAGCTACCCAAGACAAGGTAGAGAAAACTCAAAGTTTAGTTGAGGATATCAAGGATAAAGCCCAATCTTTGCAAGAAGATGCTGCCGATACAGTTGAAGCGTTAAAACAAGCGGCCAGTGATAAGGTTGAGACTACCAAAGCTGAAGCTCAATCACTAAAAGATGATGCTACTCAAACATTTGAATCAGCCAAACAAGCGGTTGAAGGCAAAGTAGAAGCCATCAAAGAGCAAGTCTTAGATCAGGTTGACTCCCTAAAAGACGATACCGATCAAGATAATACTGATCAAGATCAAGAAAAACAGACCCTAAAAGATAAGGCGGTGCAAGCTGCCACCGCTGCTAAACGCAAAGTTGAAGATGTGGTAGATGATGTCAAACACACCACCGAATCTTTCAAAAATACCGCAAGCGGAAAAATAGATGAGATTAAGCAAGCTGCTGTTGACAAAACAGAAGAGGTCAAATCTCAGCTTAGCCAAAAAGCTGATGCCCTAAAATCTTCTGGCGAAGAACTCAAGCAAACAGCTCAAACGGCTGCTAATGATGCCATTACAGAGGCTCAAGCTGCCGTAGTAAGTGGTTCGGTTGCTGCCGCTGATTCGGCACAATCAACCGCTCAAAGTGCAAAAGATAAGCTCAATCAGCTCTTTGAACAAGGTAAGTCCGCTTTGGATGAGAAAGTTCAAGAATTGGGCGAAAAATTTGGTGCAACTGAGAAAATTAATGCAGTCAGCGAAAATGTAGATTTGGCTACCCAAGTCATTAAAGAAGAAGCACAAGCACTACAAACCAATGCCCAAGAATCTCTACAAGCTGCCAAAGCGGCTGGCGAAGAGTATGACGCTACCCACGAAGATAAGGGTTTGACCACTAAACTTGGTAAAGTGGGTGCCTATTTGTCTGGCATGTATGGCATTAGCCAAAATAAAAATAAACATTACCAAGGCGTTGACTTGTATCGTGAAAGTTTTGATAAAGATGCATTTCATGCCCAAAGCAGTTTTTTTGCAGGACAAATATTTGGTGCCAAAGCAGTTGCAGCTAAGAATGTGGCAGCTAAAGTTGTTCCTCAATCTAAATTTGAAGCCATCGGTGAATCACTTTATAATAAAGTAGCTGAATGGTCGAATGCATGGGCAATCAAAGATCTTAAAAATGACCCAAGATTTGATTTAATCAATACCATGAACACTCAAGAGCGTCATGCTTTTGCCGAAGATGTCGCCAATCAAAACCGTGCGTTGGCAACGCTTGGCGGTGTGGCAGGCTTAGCAGGCTTAAAAGGTGTGCTTGCTGATGCAGCTTGGCTATTGATGGTATCGTTGCGTACAGTTTATCAAGTGGCTGCCATTTATGATCAGCCGCTGACTGGCAAAGAAGGTACTAAGAAAGCTTATGGTGTGCTGTCAGGTGCTAATCTTGAAAAACTCCAAGAAAAACAGGTGATTTTGACAGCGTTGGCTTTGGGTAGTAGCATGCTTGCTAATGCTCAACAAACAGGCATTAAAGCTCAGTTAGATAGCTTGTCTGCTCGTTATCGTGAAAGCCAACCTTATGCCAAACAGTTTTTGGATTTGGATAAATTTGTTAATCTTGATAATTTAAATCCAAATTGGTTGCATAAAATTTTGCCAATATCTGCAGTAGCAGTGGGTGCTCATTATAATAATGAGCTGATTGATGAAGTCATTGGTACAGCGATGGCAACCTTTTCAGATGATTTTGAGCAAAGTCATCAATTGATTTCTAACTCAAGTGAAAATACGGAAAATCAAGAATCAACCGCCGAAGCATAATTAAAAAATCGCTATCAATCAGTCATTTTTTGATAGCGGCTTGAATTATTCTTATCAAAAACATAATTTATTTTATAGGGCTGCTTGAAGTTTTCTTGATTTAGCCCTATAATATATTGCCCTAAATGGGGATTTGCGTTATTGGTTGAAAGTACCAACCAAGATCGGTGCTTGATTGATGACGAATTTTTAACAACAACGGGAGAAAATTGCCCTATGGCAACTACAAACCAGCTTATCCGCAAGGGTCGCACAACCATCAAGGAAAAATCAAAAGTTCCTGCGTTGCAAGCGTGCCCACAGCGTCGTGGTGTGTGTACTCGTGTCTATACTACCACACCAAAAAAACCTAACTCAGCCATGCGTAAAGTTTGCCGTGTACGCCTAACTTCAGGTTATGAAGTTTCTAGCTATATCGGTGGTGAAGGTCACAATCTTCAAGAGCATAGCGTTGTATTAATCCGTGGCGGTCGTGTAAAAGACTTGCCAGGTGTGCGTTACCATACCGTACGCGGTGCACTTGACTGTGCAGGCGTGAAAGATCGTAAGCAAGGCCGTTCTAAATACGGTGCTAAGCGTCCTAAGGCGTAATCATTTGCCTAAGACATTGTTGCGTGAATCAGGGTTTGGTGTGTCAGACCCAATCATGCAGTAAGGCTGGTTAAACCTAGCTTTATACCAGATAATCCTGAAGAGATAAGGAAAACTATTATGCCAAGACGTCGTGTCGTCGCTGCCCGTGAAATTCTACCAGATCCTAAATTCGGCAGCCAAACAATTGCTAAATTCATTAACCATGTGATGGTTGATGGTAAAAAATCAGTCGCAGAAAAAATTGTTTATGGTGCACTAGAAGCAGTTGTTGCCAAAAAGAATATTCAAGACCCTGTGGCTTTTTTTGAAGAAGTGCTAGAAAATGTTCGCCCAACCGTTGAAGTTAAGGCTCGCCGTGTTGGTGGTGCTACCTATCAAGTACCCATGGAAGTACGCCCATCCCGTCGTACCGCCTTGGCTATGCGTTGGTTAGCTGATGCTGCTTCAAAGCGTTCTGAAAAATCTATGGCTCTACGCCTAGCTGGTGAGCTAAATGATGCTTCAGAAGGTAAAGGTGCAGCCATTAAGAAGCGTGATGATGTTCACCGTATGGCAGACGCAAACAAAGCGTTTTCACACTATCGTTTCTAATTTTAGGTGCATTAACCAGCGTTTGGTGCATACTTTTCTTACAATAATTGTAATTGTTTTTGGAAATTCATTTCCAAATAATACTCAAAAATCTGTTGGTTGTGATGGTTAATAGCCAACAGATTTACCAAATTAAACAGAATTTTTCTAGGAAAAATTATGGCTCGTACAACCCCTATTAGTCGCTACCGTAATATTGGTATCTCGGCACACATTGATGCAGGTAAAACCACTACCTCTGAGCGTATTTTGTTTTATACTGGTGTATCACATAAAATTGGTGAGGTACATGACGGTGCCGCTACCATGGACTGGATGGAACAAGAGCAAGAGCGTGGTATTACCATTACTTCTGCTGCGACCACCGCATTTTGGTCAGGCATGGGTAACCAGTTCAAAGAACATCGTATCAATGTTATTGACACCCCAGGCCATGTTGACTTCACTGTAGAAGTTGAGCGTTCTATGCGTGTTCTTGACGGTGCTTGCATGGTTTATTGTGCTGTTGGTGGCGTACAACCACAGTCTGAAACCGTATGGCGTCAGGCTAACAAATATAAAGTACCTCGCTTGGCATTTGTGAATAAAATGGACCGTACAGGTGCAAATTTTTTCCGTGTTGTTGAGCAGATGAAAACTCGCTTAGGTGCAAGCCCTGTGCCAATCGTTATTCCTATCGGTTCAGAAGAAAACTTTACTGGTGTGGTTGACTTGATCGAGATGAAGTCTATCATCTGGGATGAAGCGTCACAAGGTATGAAGTTTGAATATGGCGAAATCCCAGCAGACTTGGTTGACACTGCCGAAGAGTGGCGTACTAACATGATCGAAGCTGCCGCTGAGGCATCTGAAGAGCTGATGGATAAATACCTTGAAGAAGGCGAATTGTCAAAAGAAGATATCGTTGCAGGTTTGCGTATCCGCACTTTGGCGAGTGAGATTCAGCCGATGCTATGTGGTTCAGCGTTCAAGAACAAAGGCGTACAGCGTATGCTGGATGCTGTCATCGAGTTCTTACCAGCACCTGATGATGTTGAAGCGATCAAAGGCATTTTGGATGATAAAGCCGAAACCGAAGCTTCTCGTGAAGCTTCTGATGAAGCACCTTTTTCAGCATTGGCATTCAAAATCATGAATGATAAGTATGTTGGCAACTTGACATTTGTTCGTGTTTATTCTGGTGTTGTTAAGCAAGGCGATAGCGTTTATAACCCTGTTA
>ERZ1023418.154-NODE-154-length-14743-cov-4.657544_pt1 | contig 14743 bp, 8 predicted proteins | sample MGYA00380511_ERZ1023418 | MGnify/ENA primary metagenome ERZ1023418 (study PRJEB33173, sample SAMEA4830370) | metagenome | study: EMG produced TPA metagenomics assembly of the PRJEB25223 data set...
GATAACTTTGAAGAGCGTTTTCATTGTCTTATCTCCTAAGGTCGCCACCACTTGACAAGGTCGGTGGCGGTAACCCATCAGGCTTGGGTGTCCTACCACCCTTGCTTGATGTGTTTTATTATAGTAAACAATACCCCAAAAGCCAAGTAATCATTACAATTCTTGATGACATTGTGTGATTGCTTGGCTTTTTTGTCATCAAATTTTTTATCAAAAAACAGCATTAAACCGCTCATCAAGTGATGGGCGGTATGCGTGAAAAAACAGAGTTTGGAAGTGGTTTGTTGTTTTTGTCAAGTCTGTTTAATTGGCGTTAAAAACGATAAAAACAATAAGCATTTATCCACCAAGCCTACCTAGACAAACAAAAAACCCTGCAATCATTACGATTGCAGGGTTTAAATATGGTAGGCATAACTAGATTCGAACTAGCGACCCCCACCATGTCAAGGTGGTGCTCTAACCAACTGAGCTATATGCCTATATAGGTTGGCTATTATAGCGAAAAAAACTCACTTTGCAAGCCATTTTATGTTGATTTTTTAAATATTTATTCCACGAAATTTGAGTAAATCATCTTTGCCTGTTATACAATATCTTTGCCTGTTATACAATCAACAATCAGGCTAAACTGTCATGCAAAGGGTGATTATGAATACAGCGTTTGAGACCTTTATCAATAACATCAGTGCTTATCCTACGGTTTTTTTTACCGCTTTAGTTTTGTTTGTAACTTTATATTGGCTGGTTGCCTTGCTGGGTTTTGTTGATATGGACGTGGTCGATGTTGGTGATATTAGCGACATCGGTGATATTGGTGATGCTGGTAATGCCAGTGTTGGTCTGTTGTCAGGAATTTTGCTTAAATTTGGGTTGTATGGTGTGCCGTTGGTGGTGATATTAACGGGCATTGCGTTGATTGGTTGGGTATTAAGTTATTTTTATAGCAGTTTTTTACATGCACAATTTGGTCATGGTGTGTTACATTATGCCTTTGGCACAGGGGCATTGGTGCTGGTGTTGGTGGTGTCTATGTGGCTGACAGGGCTGATGCTTAGCCCCATTCGACGTCATATCGCCAACATTCCTAAACGCCATGCACAAAGTTTTTTGGGGCAAACGGCAGTCGTCCGCACGCTGACCGTCAATGACCGTCATGGTGAAGCGATGCTAGAAGACGGGGGTGCAGGGTTGATATTTAAGGTGCGTCAGTTGACAGGTGATGACAGCGTCATTGTGCAAGGTGATAACGTACGGTTGGTGGCATATGACCAACAGCAAAATGTTTATCAAATACAAAAAATTAATGAATCTACTGACTAATGAGACATTTAATTATTTAACCATTTATCATCTATTTAATCATCTATCATTTATTTAACCATTTATTTAATTATTCACACAGATTGGGAGCGGTTATGCACACTTTATTTTTGCTGGCGGCGATTGTCGTGGTGGTGTTTGTGGTCATCATGGCGATGCTTTTGATGCTCAAGGCTTTTTATTATAAGGTTGAACAAGGCACGGCACTTATCATCAATGGTGTCAATAAAATCGCTGTTCGGTTTGACGGTGGTTTTGTTTGGCCAGTCATTAACAAAAAAGAGCTGATGAAAATCTCGCTCATCACCTTGGAAGTGGACAGACGGGGTAAAGAAGGCTTGATTTGTGCTGATAACATGCGGGCTGACATCACCGTGGCGTTTTATTTGCGAGTCAATGAAACTGAGCAGGACGTGTTAAAAGTCGCCAAAGCAGTTGGTGTGGACAGGGCATCGGACAAAGTGGCGGTTAATGAGCTGTTTAACGCCAAATTCTCAGAAGCCTTAAAGACCGTGGGTAAGCAGATTGATTTTGTCAAATTATTTGAAAATCGCAGTGAATTTCGTGACAAAATCGTTCAAGAAATTGGTAATGACCTAAATGGCTATGTGCTAGAAGATGTGGCGATTGATTATCTGGAACAAACGCCAAAAACTGCCCTAGATCCAAGCAACATCTTAGATGCTGAAGGCATCAAAAAAATCACCCAGCTAACCGCCATGCAAAACGTGGTTACCAATGAATTAGAACGTGATGAAGAGCTGGCAATTAAGAAAAAGAACGTTGAAACCGCCGAAGCCATGTATGAACTGGAGCGTCAACAGGCCGATGCGGCAGCCAAGCAAAAACGAGAAATTGCTTCTGTGGTGGCTCGTGAAGAAGCCGAAACCCGCAAAATTCAAGAAGAAGAACGCAAAAAATCTGAAACTGCCATCATCATCGTTGAGCAAGACTTGGCAGTACAACGTGAAAACCAGCAACGTGAGATAGAAGTGGCGGAACAAAATCGCAAACGGGCGGTGGTCATCGAAGAAGAAAAAGTCGCCAGAGCCCGTGAGTTAGAAATTGTCGCTCGTGAGCGTGAAGTTGAATTGCAAAAAATCGAAGCCGAACGTGCCGTAGAAATGGAGAAAAAAGAAATCGCCAACGTTATCCGTGAACGGGTGGCGGTGGATAAAACGGTGGCACAAGAAGAAGAACGCATCAAAGAAGTGCGTGAAATCAGTGAAGCCGACCGAGCCAAACAAACCCGAGTCTTGGCTGCCGAAGCGGAAGCTGAAGAAGCCAAAGTGCGTCAAGTCAAAAAAGCAGAAGCCGAAGAGCTTGCCGCCAAGCACAAGGCAACAGAAATCACCACCTTGGCAGAAGCCAACCTACAAGCCGCTGAAAAAGACGCTCAATCTAAAATCAAACTGGCAGAAGGCATCAAAGCACAAGAATCCGCCAAAGGCCTTGCTGAAGCTGTCATCATTGAAGCCAAAGCGGTGTCTTTAGAAAAAGAAGGCATTGCCAAAGCCAATGTTATCCGTGCCACAGGGCAAGCCCAAGCCCAATCTGAGCGTGAAAAAGGCATGGCAGATGCCGAAGTCATCGCCGCACGTGGGGCATCTAATGCCGCTGCTGAGCGTGAAGTTGGACTTGCCAAAGCCCAAGTGACTCGTGAACACTTCAAAGCGGAAGCCGATGGTCTGGTGGAAAAATTCAACGCCATGGGTAGTATGAGCAAGGAAGCACGAGAGCATGAAGAATATCGCATGGGTCTGGAGACTGCCCTACAAGAAGCCTTGGCATCCATCGAAGCTGGCAAAGAAATCGCCAAAGAAAATGCCGAAGTCTTAGCAACCGCTCTACAAAAAGCCAATATTGACATTGTTGGCGGTGAAGACCATTTCTTTAACAACTTTGCAAAATCATTGTCTATTGGTAAAGCCATTGACGGCTTAGCGGACAAATCCAGCACCCTAAATGGCATCATAGAAGCCGTCATTGCCAATAAAGTGAATAAAGTTGATAAACAGACCGTTCAACAATCATAAACATGGTTAAGATAAACAACCCACAAAAGAGACAAAATGGAACGTAAAAATAACCCCTCTCCCAGCGAAAATAAAGACTTAGATGCTCAGTCGCAAGCGGTTGCGTCAGGTAACGCTTATGACGTGATTAAAAAACGCTTAACCGAGCAGGGCAAACGGCTTGATGATTTAACCCAAGCTCTAAACGAGCAGCGTCTGGCTGAGTTCGGTGGCTCACAAATGCAGGTGATTGCCCGCACTCGCATTCGTACCGAGCATAACTGTGTGGCACGAGACATGGTGCAGGTTGGTGAGTATTTGCTGTTTGGTTATAACGTCTTTATGGGGCTAAAAAAAGAAACCCATGTTTCTGATGTGTTGAGTTTGTATCGCTTGACAACCGATGGCCCCACCCATGCCATCAATGGCAATGCCAGTAATGTAGATGATGTTAAATCGGACACAACGCAGGCGGACAACCACACATTAGAAGCGGTGGATTTGGCAGGCAGTTTTTTAGACCAGGCCAACTTTGTGCAGGATTTTCATGAATTATATCGCTATTACAAAAATACCCAACTGACGCAATTAATCGTCAAAGATGGCAAACTGCTCATTGCTTTTCAAATAGGTGAGCGTGTCAGCGACATTAGGGTGTTTCGTTTTGGCATCAGCAGTGATGGCAGGCAGGTTGACTATATTGATAATCGTGGTGAACGAGACATTGAGCCACCGCCACCCCATGATTTTGATTGGATACTGACCACTCGAGAGCAGATGGTCAATGGCAAGCACCCGCATATGAACATCTTAGACACGGTGTTTGTTGAGACGGTGGCAGGTAAGTTGACCATCAAGATTGAGAACAACACCGAGTCGGGGCGGGGTATTTATAGTGAGCCTGTTAATGACCAAACTCAATCACTGACTGACGCTCAAATTTATTATGCCAAGGTAGGAAATCTGATTTTGCTCAAGATTTTGCCATATCGAGAAGAGCAGTTTCGCCATTTGGTATACGACTCGCTGACCGAGACAGTACTTAGACTGGATGCCATTGGTCAGTCGTGTGTGCAGTTGCCTGAAGACCATGGCATTGTGTTCCCTGGGGGGTATTACCTTCAAACTGGTGAGCATAAGCTGTTTGGCACAGATGATAAAGCCAAAGGGTTACGCTTTAAACGCAAAATCATCTCCCCCAATGGTGAAGATGTGTTGTATCTGTTTTATGACGTGGTCAGTGGTGTGATGGGGTTGTTTGGCTACAATTTGATAAAAAAACAACTGGCAAACCCCATTTATTGTAATGGTTATGCGTTGGCAGAAGATGGTTTGTTGGTGTTGTTTAATGACCAGCCCGAGCCATCACGCATTCATCCGATGCAGATTTGGCAAACCCCCTATGCGTCATCAGACTATGTCAGCCAGTTACCAGAAAGTCGCAGTTTTTATGGCAAAATTGGCAACAAAGAGTTGGTGCGTGGCATCTCAGACTTATATGGCGTTACTCGTCTGATTGGCAATCAAAGCGTTTCGCAAAAACTGTACGAAGAGCTGGTGAACACCACAAGCAAGCTGTTTGATGATTATTATTGGTTGGCAGAACCACAGCTTGATGAATTGGCACAGAGTATCCGCACAATCATGGACACCAGTGAGTTGGTGATTGATGAATTCATCAAAGTTCAAAGCATTCAAAAACAAACGCAACTTGCCTTAGACCAAGCTCAGCAAGCGGTTGATGAACGCATTCGTCAGATTAAAATGACCACCTTTGAGAGCATAGATGACCACATTAAGCAGTTATCTGCCTTGCGACAACAGCAAGGGCGACTGGCTGGCTTAGAGACGTTGCGTTATCTTGACGGCGATAAACTGACCCAACTACAAGCACAAATATCCCAAGCAGAAGAACAGCTTGCCAGACAAACAGTAACTTTTTTAAGCGGTGATGATGCCAAAGCCAGCTATGAAGCCACATCGAACAGCGTTTACAAACCGCTAAGACCAAAGCTGAGCTGATGCCAGTGTTGGACAGCATTAATGACACTGCCAGCGGGCTTGATTTGCTGACGGAATTGCTTGGCACATTGGACATAGCTGATGCCACTTTACGCACGCAAATCATCGATGACATTTCCGCCATTTATGCTCGCCTTAACCAAACCAAAGCCAAACTCAACCATGCCAGCAAACATTTTGGTTCTGCTGAAGCGGTGGCTCAGTTTTCCGCTCAGTTTAAGCTATTTAGTCAATCGATCACCAATGCGTTATCCACTGCCACCACACCAGAAAAATCCGATGAACAGCTTGCCAGATTGTTGGTACAGTTAGAAGAATTAGAAAGTCAATTCAGCGAGTATGATGAATTTTTAAACGACATCATCACCAAACGTGAAGAAGTTTTTGATGCCTTTGAAAACCATAAGCAACAGCTGTTAGATGCCCAAAACCGCAAAGCCCAAAACCTAGAAGATGGGGCAAAACGGATGCTAGAGAGCATCAAAAAACGCACCCAAAGCAATGCTGGCACAGGCTTTAGCGATGAAGACGCATTAAACACCTACTTTGTTTCTGATGGCTTGGTACAAAAGGTGCGACAAGTCAGCGAACAGCTGAGACAAATGGGCTTTAGTGTCAAGGCCGATGACATTGATGCACACCTAAAAGCCATTCAAACGGACAGTTTTAAAAGCTTAAAAGACAAGGCAGATTTGTTTGAAGATGGCGGACAAATCATCAAATTGGGTAAGCACAGATTTTCTGTCAACACCCAACCGTTGGATTTAACTTTGTTGACACGCACCGCTACCAATGGTGAGCAGGTGATGAATCTGCATCTGACAGGCACGGATTATTATCAACGTGTTGACGATGCCAGACTCAATGCCCTACAGCCTTTTTGGCAGATGACTGTGGCATCTGAATCAACAGACGTGTATCGAGCTGAGTATTTGGCGTACAGCATCATTGACAGTGCCAAAAGAGGGCTGGATAACTTAAGCGAACGCAAGTTATATGATGCCTTACATCAATCGCAAACAGCCCATCATCAATCAGCCAGCCAGTCAGCGTATCGTGCTGATGGGGCATTGGCAAAACTGGTCAGAGACTATGCCACCTCTCGCTATCAGATGGGTTATGAAAAAGGCATTCATGATCATGATGCCACCTTGATATTACAGCACATATTACCTGTGTTGCAAGATGCAGATTTGCTGATTTATACCCCCAACGTGCGTACGTTGGCACAGCTGTTTTATCGGCAGTTAATGTTGGCAAGTCATATGACGATACCAAACACAACACCAACCACATTAACAAATGCAACACCAAACACAATAACACGTCATAAACTTCCAAGCCAATCATTTGCTGACTGGCACGCTGACTGGCATGGCAGTTGGCTAAGCCAAACGCAGTTGGCACAGACGCACACATGGGCAGACCGAGCCATTACCGCCCGTCAGCTACAGCAAATCTTGGGCAGTGATACAGCCAAGTCATTGTTGGTGGCAGAGATGATGCCATTGATGGCACAGTTTGTTGCCAGCTGTCATGGTCATGATAAGGACAGCTCAGTCAATACACATACGGTCTTTAACCAACAGTTGGTGCAACCAGCGTGTCAATATTTGGTGGAGCAGATGGGGCAGGTTGACCGAGTGGAACAACCCATCATTTGGCAAACCAGTGGTCAAGCTCAGCAGTTATATCAGCACTTACTAGAACAGCTGCAACGTTCAGTTGATGGAAGTTTGGCTCAGCTTTATACCGCCACCGCCAGGCTCATCACCACCCCAAAACCAGCATATGAACTGTTGGCAACATGGTTTGAAGCCCTAATCAGGCAAAAAACACACCAAAATACGCCACATGACATAAGCCATGACTTAACAACAGACAAACCAACTGACGACAAACAGACAAATCATGATGAACATCAGCACACGCATTATTTGCCAGAAGCGGTTGCCATATTTTTAACCCAGCTTAGCCCAGAGCAACGACAAACGTTACAAACATCACCAACATCACCAACGCCCCAAGCATTACGAGCATCTCAAGCATCACAACCATTTAACCAACAAACGTCATTTAACCAACAAACGTCATTTAACCAACAAACATCATTTAACCCACACCCATCAGCAACGCAACAAGCCATCTTAGATGACATGGCTCAATTACCAGATTTTAAGCGGTCGGTCAGTGGATTGGATTTGCAGGTAACGGTAACAGGCATGTTGGGTAACCATCGCCGCATCAATGCTCACGGCACTCATGGCACTCATGGCAAAGGACAACAGCTGTCATTGGTGGTCGATGCGTTTATGAATCGTTTGTATCAGCATCAGCATCATATTATCCCTGCTTATCAAGAGTACCTACAATTACGCACGAAAATTTTGCATGACAGTAGGGCAGCCTTACGACTGGACGAGTTTCAACCCAGACCGCTGTCATCGTTTGTGCGTAACCAACTGATTAACCAAAGCTATCTGCCATTGATTGGGGATAACCTTGCCAAACAGATGGGGACGGTGGGTGATGATAAACGTACTGATTTGATGGGGCTGTTGATGATGATATCCCCTCCGGGGTATGGCAAGACCACGTTGATGGAATATGTCGCCAACCGTTTGGGCTTAATTTTTATGAAAATCAACTGCCCATCGATTGGGCATGATGTGATCTCACTTGACCCTGCTCAAGCCCCCAATGCCACCGCCCGTGAAGAACTCAATAAAATCAATTTGGCGTTTGAGATGGGCAATAACGTCATGTTGTATCTGGACGATATCCAACACACCCATGCTGAGTTTTTACAAAAATTCATTTCACTTTGTGATGGCACTCGTCGCATTGATGGCGTGTGGCAAGGTAAAACCAAAACCTATGACATGCGTGGCAAAAAGTTTTGTGTGGTCATGGCAGGCAACCCGTATACCGAAAGCGGTGATTTGTTTAAAGTGCCTGACATGCTTGCCAACCGTGCTGATATTTATAACCTTGGTGATATTTTGGGTGGCATGCAAGACGCATTTGCCTTAAGTTATTTAGAAAACGCCTTAACCAGTCACCCCGTGCTGTCTGTGTTGGTCAATCGGAACATGAATGACGTGTATCATCTGATTGACAGGGCGTATGGCAAATCCCCAACGCAAGAATTGTCATATCCATATGCTGGCAGTGAAATCGCTGAGATGGTTGCCATCTTACGCCATATGATGCGCATTCAATCGGTGATATTAAAGGTAAATCAAACGTATATTGCATCAGCATCGCAAGAAGACAAATACCGCACTGAACCTGCCTTTAAACTACAAGGCAGTTATCGCAACATGAATAAAATGACCGAAAAACTCTCAGCGGTGATGAATGATGCTGAGATTGAACAGCTGATTGATGACCATTATCTTGGTGAATCGCAACTATTGACCCAAGGGGCAGAAAGCAACCTACTTAAACTCAATGAATTGCGTGGACGGCTAAGCAAACCGCAACAACAGCGTTGGCAACAAATCAAAGCCGACTTTTTACGCAACAAAGCCTTAGGCGGTGATGACAGCGACACAGGCAACAAAATTGTGTTGCAATTGATGGACTTGGTGTCAGGATTTGCCCAAATCAATGACAATTTGCATCAAACAGGTGAACGACTGCTAAAGAACCAACAAGCCACTCAAAAAGCACAGCAAAAAAACCAGCAAATCAGACACAGCCAGCAAGACCAGCTATCTGAGCAACTGTCCCAACAACTGACCCAACAACTGTCGCACAGCATCATGACAGGGTTTGAACAAGTGAGCAGCCAGCTGAGCGATGTACGGCAAGCCATCACTCATTGGCAACAGCAAACACGGCAACAACAAAAGACAACCCAAAGTGAGCATAAGCAAGGCAACGGTGAACAAAGCAAAGATGGGCAAGGCAACGGTGAACAAGGCAAACATGAGCAAGAACATGACATGACCCAACTGGTACAAGCGGTGGATAAGCTTGGCACGTTGCAAACACCCCAAGGCGAGATGTTGCTACAAAAAACCTTAGAAGCGTTGCAAGGCTTGCTGTTAAGATTGGATGAAAAATTACGCCTAGATGCCAGTACCGATAACAGTGGTAAACAAATCGCCATGAATTTGGCACGGCTGAATCAAATCATTAATGACTTAGAGTGATTTGGTAGTGCATCAAAAAGTATGCTAATACAAAACAAGCTGAGAAATTGATAAAGAAAAACGGCAAAAAAAACTACCAATGCAAAGATATTAATGCAAGTATCAATATTTTAAATCAGGCAGATAAGGTTTTAACTTTATCTTAATATTAATCGTTGGTGGGTAAGTTCTATCCCCAATTAAAAACGCCTATGGAGTTGATGTAAGTCCAAGTTCAAACGAATAAGGCAAACAACGTTGAAGTAGGAATAAACGCTAAATTTGCCTTTGGGTAGATTTAGGTAGGTTTTAAGGAACGGTATTACAATGGATATTGAATTTGACTTCTCAACGGCAAAAAAACCACACGAAGTACCTGCTTTGCAACAGTTACAACAGGCTCATAGAAGAAGTATGCAACAATCTACCAGCCAACTGTTTGATGACGATGTGGTCGATTGGGTATCAAAGCAAGACAACAAGACTAGGCAAGCTGTTAATACAATGATACGGCAAATGATGATTGTTCAAACAGCTTAGCTAGGGCGTGTCCTCAATCTGAACGACTTCGTCTAAATGGGCTAAAAATGGCTAAATTTTGTCAAACGTGCGTCAAATGGCTGGTTAATATTGCAATATTACCTGCACCATTTTCCTTGTTTGACGGCAATTTATCGCATTTTTATCACCATTTTCAAAATGAGGACACGCCCTAGTTAGACTTGAAATTGCCTAATATCTGAAGCTCAAACTTGTGCCAATACAACCCTATTTGAATTTTCAGATGAAATGGCTGAATACTTAAAAGGTAAGTGTCAAGCTACACACTCTGTAATTTCATCTCTTCAAGATAACTGCGAATGTTGGACACATAGTGCATACATTGCACATAGCGTCCATTACTTTGGGCATTGTCTGCCAAATAGGCATAAACATTGCTCCAGCTGTTGGCATCTTTACCCCCTTGGCTCAGTTTGGCTTGAATGTCTTTAACGGCATAAGGACCCATGTTATAAGCCGCCAACGCAAACCATATGCGATCAGGGGCAGGCACCTCAGCAAACTCAGCCTTAAGCAGCTCCAGATACTTAGCACCGCCACGGATACTCTGAACAGGGTCGACCCGATTGGACACGCCCATTTGTTTGGCGGTGCTGTTGGTGAGCATCATGATGCCTTCCACGCCAGTGGGTGATATGGCATTGGCGTTGAGATGTGATTCTTGATAGCCCATGGCAACCAAAAGCTCCCAATCATGGTTGTATTCATCGGCATGAGTCTGAAAAGATGATTTATAATTTGGCAACTTTTCTGTCAATGCCTTGGCAAAATGTTGCTGATTGTAGTCATCTTTGAGCAGATTTTGGTTATAAAAGTGAGCAATCTTGGCGGTATTAAGCACCTGCACATCATCACAAATATAATGGCTGGCATGCAAAGCCAAGGCATCAGAACCCTCTTTAAACGTCCAGCTGACTTTAGGGTTAAGCCCATGACGGGTCAAAGTGGCATCACGCCCACAGCTTAAATTCAGCTCAGACAACCCCATGTCATTAATCATTCGACTGCTTGCCACGGTCAATGCCATGTCCACATCGCCAAAACGTACCGCATTTAAGGCATCTTGCTCATCATCATAAGACAGCAAATTAAGCGTAACGCCCAAATCATTGGCATAACCACGAGTCAAATCATAACCAAAACCATGCTCAAAGCCATCAATGGAAAAAAACGTACTGTCACCATGCACAGCCGCCACGGTCAATTTTTGACGCATCATCACTTTGGCATGGACATCGCCACCCAAAGTGGTGTTAAAAGTGGCGTTATTTGCCATGCCATGCTCAAATGTGGTTAAGCTTTTGGCAGGTAATGACAACATCGCAATGGCAACCATCTGTAACGCTTTTTTGGTCTTGATAAAACCAGACATTGCCAATGACGGTGAGGGTGGGGGTGTGAGATGTGCAAAATAACGGGTGAAACGTGTGATGGGTTTAGTCATTCCTTTACCATACAAATGTTGATGATCATATTAACAACCATGTTAATAACACTTGATAACGATGTCGTTAATCTTGATAACCATGTTGATAATGGTTATCAACACTGATAACGATGTCGACAATATTAACAATGACGGTTAACAACGGTTAACAATGACGTTGCCAATAACAATGAACAAACAGCTTAAAAAATCAGCCATAGTCATAAAAAACCGTGAATATTGGCGAATATTGGCAATCATTATGGGTAAAAAAGTGCAAATATCAAGTTTGTAAAGGGTTAAACGGTATTTTTTTGGCGATTTTGTTACAAAATATGAGCGAATTTGCCCATTATTTGCACAACTGACAAAATAATGAACAAACTGACTGTCCAGTCTTTTTCACAATCAGCTTTCAGCAAAATTGTCAATCTCTGTTTGTTAACATGTGCTTATCAACATGGTCATCAATGTTCATCAACTGCGTTCATCAACTGCGTTTTACCAACTCAATACAAAATGATGGTAAAAATTTGCTCACCAGATAAGCCAAACCGAGTAACATATCGAGTAACCGAGTAACATATAAAGCGAGCAACACAACGCATCATGTTGATATGGTCATTGTTCATATCACTGATGTCACAACCTTTTAGCATCATAACCTTTTAGATGGCAACGACTTAAGTTAGATGGCAACGACATGGCAAGCAACCACCACCCACAAACCCCCAACCACCCACAAAAACCCAACCACAGTCAAACGCCCCAAACGCCCAACCGATCCAAGGCGTTGATTTGGCTGCCATGGGTTTTATTGGTTGCGGTGCTGGTGGCGTTTTTGTGGTACTTCATCACCACCCAAGCACACCCTTGGCAATCATCAACCGACTGGCAACCGCCAAGAGAACCATTAACCAATCACCCTGTTGCCATTGCCAACAACGCCAACAATGCCAACAACCCCAATAACACATCAGAGCAAGCGTATCCAAACCCAGCCGATAAGGTGGTGTCTTATCATGATGCGGTGGCAAAAGCCGCCCAATCCGTGGTTAACATCTACACCACTCAGCATGTCAGCCAAAACCCGTATATGGCGGATCCAATTTTACGCCATTTTTTTGAGTTTTATGGCGGGTCGCCCAATCAAGGACACAACTCAACCAACCTTGGTTCTGGGGTGATTGTCTCAGAAGATGGGTACATCGTGACCAATGCTCATGTGATTGAAAAGGCAGATGAGATTATTGTTGCGCTCAATGATGGGCGTAAAGGGCGTGCCACGGTGGTTGGCACAGACCCTGAAAGCGACTTGGCGGTGATACGCCTTGACATGACCGATTTAAAACCGCTGGCATTTCGAGAAATGCCCATACAAATCGGCGATGTGGCGTTGGCGATAGGCAACCCCTTTGGGGTAGGGCAGACGGTCACTCAAGGCATCATCTCTGCCACAGGGCGGACAGGCTTGGGCGTGAACACCTTTGAAGACTTTATCCAAACCGATGCCGCCATCAACCCCGGTAACTCTGGCGGGGCATTGGTGGACGCTTATGGGCAACTGATTGGCATCAACACCATGATATTTTCTCGCTCTGGTGGCTCGATGGGCATTGGCTTTGCCATTCCCATTGCCTTGGTTGAGCAGGTGATGAACGCCCTTATCCAAAGCGGTAAAGTCAGCCGTGGTTGGCTTGGCATAGAAGTGCAATCCCACATCAAAGACCCCACCCAATTAGACACCACCACAGGCGTACTGGTGATGAACGTGGTGGCAGGTGGGCCTGCTGCCCAAGCAGGATTAAGGGCAGGGGACATCATCTTAAGCATCGATGACATTGAGATGACCGATGCCAACCGCCTTATCCAATACGTGGCACGCAAATTGCCCAACACCGTGCTTGATGTGCAGGTGTTGCGTCATGGTCAGACCATACGCTTGCCCACGACCTTAGCAGAAAGACCCAATCAGCAAGAGTTATTATCCAACAGCTTTACCCTGCCCAACCAACTGCCCCCTAAGGCCCTGCCACAAGAGCCAACCGACACGGACACTCTGGCAGACAATTCAGATCAAGGCTTTAGTCAAGGCTTTAGTCAAGGCATGGGCAACCAGCTATCAGAAGCAGAAAGAGAGCAAATGCGACAAAGGTTATTGGAGCTGTTTAGCACCCAACGGCCACATTGATTCCGCTTTTTTACCCACCCTTTAACCCAAAAGCCACCCTTTCACTTAACCCAAAATCAATCCAAATCCAAGTATACAACCCCCTGCACCTGACACACGCATGGCAACAGCTCATCATCTTTAAGATGTGCCATCGGTGGGGTAGGGTAGCTGATGGGCAGGCTATGACCAATCACCCGACTGCGACAACTGCCACAGTAGCCTTGTTTGCATTGATAACTGACATCATGCCCTGTTCTGATAAGACCATCGAGCAGGCTTTCACCCTCGTGCAGATAAAAACGTTGTCGATTGGTCACCACCCAAGTCATCAGCCACCACCCAAGCCCATTTTAAATCATAACTCAAAATCATCAAAATCATGCTCAGACAAATCCGCATCAATCTGCCCCACCAAATAAGAGCTGATTTCAGTCTCTTGTGGGGCAACTTGCACATTGTCCGATGACAGCCATGTGTTGATCCAAGGAATGGGGTTAGACTTGGCATCAGCAAATAAGCTTGGCAAGCCCACCGCCTCCATGCGTAAATTGGTGATGTACTCCACATATTGGCTTAAGATGTCTTGATTTAGCCCAATCATCGAGCCATCTTTAAACAAATAGCCCGCCCACTGCTTTTCTTGCTCAGCCGCCTTACGAAATATCTCCACGCATTCATCATGGCAATCTTTGGCAATTTGTGCCATTTGTGGGTCATCTTTGCCCATCTGCATGATGGCAAGCATGTGCTGCGTGCCTGTCAGATGCAACGCCTCATCACGGGCAATCAATTTGATGATTTTGGCATTGCCCTCCATCAGCTTGCGTTCAGCAAAGGCGAACGAACACGCAAACGACACATAAAAGCGAATGGCCTCCAACACATTAATCGCCATCAGGCACAGATACAGCTGTTTTTTTAGCGAATATAAGCTCACCGTCAGCGACTGCCCATCAACCTGATACACCCCCTCGCCATATAAAAGATACAACTGAGCATCACGATACAACGCATCATAATAATCAGCGATGTCTGACGCACGCTCCAAGATGGGCTGATTGTCCAAGATGGCATCAAACACCAC
>ERZ1023418.158-NODE-158-length-14652-cov-38.310132_pt1 | contig 14652 bp, 9 predicted proteins | sample MGYA00380511_ERZ1023418 | MGnify/ENA primary metagenome ERZ1023418 (study PRJEB33173, sample SAMEA4830370) | metagenome | study: EMG produced TPA metagenomics assembly of the PRJEB25223 data set...
ATTGGTCGCCTAATCATCTTGAAACAGCAAAATTTATGGGGGAAAGTATTGTTTTGCCTGCAAATCTACTCGATGAAAATACCGCTCAATGCCAATTAGGCAATATTCCTATAAAAAATAAATCAATCTCACAAAATCAAGGTAGGATTTTGCTTCGTCCAGAACAATTTAGCCTGTTTAAAACATCAGAAAATCCAACCGCACTTTTTAATGGACAAATAAAACAAATTGAATTTAAAGGAAAAATTACCTCCATTCAAATTGAAATTAATGGCTACGCAATATGGATTGAGAACGTTATTTCTCCCGATTTATCTATTGGCGATAATTTGCCTGTTTATTTACATAGAAAAGGGCTTTTTTACGCTTAACAATAAAGCCTTATCTTCACGATAAGGCTTATTTTTAAACAATATATTCGGAAAAAATTTGTTCAAGATGTGATATTAAACAGTCTGCGCCTAAAATATTTTCCCCTTTCCACGCCTGTTGCAAAATCTCTGGAGAAAATTGCTGGCTTGCCAATTCAGCTAACGGCAAATAACTGATATGCCAAGGCTCCCGCCCCACTTTCTTATTGGACTGCATATTCATAAAAGGCAAAGCAAAATCAAAGTGCGGTAAATTTTCGGCAAGAAATTCACTCAATTCAAAGAAGTAGCCGCCTTTTTCATATTCCCAAGGCTCCAGTTGTAAAGATTGCCCTTGTGGCAAAAGATCAGGATCGAAAATATCCACTTCCGTCCCCCAATGATGACGGCTAGCTGCTGGCAATGCAGACCAACGTAAAATCGCCTGACATTTTTGCCAGTCATCTAATTGGTTCAAATCTAATGCCTTGCCTGCGTCATCGTGTACTTTTCTCTCGCCCTTAAATTTGCTGTTCCAAATAAGCTGTTGGCGTTCAAAATCACGAAAACTGCTCGCAGGCTGTAAATTAAAGCCATTTTTCGCCGCACTTTGTTGCAACCCTTGAAATGCGTTCACAACTTGCATTTGCAAAAAATGATTTGAGGAATGAGTTGTGGGTAAATTGACTAAATGCTCACGAGACTTTCCTGTAAGCATTTCTAGGGTTAATTTCATTTTAGCTATCCAATAAATTCACTAACATTTTGTGATAAATTTCACCGCACTTGCCAAGATCTTCCACGCTGACACATTCATTGACTTTATGAATAGTTGAATTTAACGGGCCAAATTCCACTACTTCAGCGCCCATCAATGCAATAAAACGACCATCTGACGTACCACCACCTGTTTCAGCTTGTGGCGTTATGCCTGTGATTTCCTCAATAGCGGAGGTTATCGAATCTAATAATTTACCTGGTTTTGTTAAAAAGGGTTTGCCTGATAAATTCCATTCAATACGATATTTCAAATTGTGTTTTTCTAGCATTTCAGCGACTTTTTGCTTAATGATTTCATCCGTGACTTCTGTGCAATAACGCAAATTAAACTGAATATATAATTCAGCAGGAATTACATTATTACTTCCCGTACCCGCGTGAATGTTAGCAATTTGTAGGCTTGTTGGCGGGAAAAATTCATTGCCTTTATCCCATTGGTAAGTCGTTAATTCTTGCAAGAATGGGGCTGCTTTATGGATTGGGTTTTCAGCTAAATGCGGATAGGCTACGTGTCCTTGAATACCTTTAATATAGAGATTTCCTGTAATTGAGCCGCGGCGACCATTTTTGACAACATCGCCTAAGTTTTTAGCACTCGATGGCTCTCCAACCATACAATAAGTAATTTTTTCATCACGCGCCATTAACGTCTCAACCACGCGTATAGTTCCATCTTTTGCGGCAGCCTCTTCATCAGAGGTAATCAATAATGCAATGGTGCCTTTATGATTAGGATTTGCTTTTACGTATTCTTCTGCCGCCACAATCATTGCTGCAAGGGAGCCTTTCATATCCGCCGCACCACGCCCATAAAGCATGCCATCAATAATCTCCGCAGAAAATGGCGGAGACGACCATTGATTTTCATCGCCAGTAGGCACAACATCCGTATGTCCTGCAAACGCAATAACTGGCTTACCCGTTCCGTGTTTTGCCCACAAATTCAGCGTATCATTAAAAGGCATCCATTCAATTTGAAAACCTAACTTTTCTAAACGTTCGGCAATAATTTGCTGACAGCCTTCGTCATTCGGGCTAATAGACGGGCGACGAATTAAATCTTGCGCCAACGAAACCACTTTTTCTTTCATAAAAACTCCTAAGAAAATAACCGCACTTTAAGCAAAAGCAGCCTGATATTCCTTTTCATTAAATCCAATTAATGCCTTCCCATCTTGTAAAATAATTGGGCGTTTAATTAAAGTTGGATTCTCAGCCAACACGGAAAGTGCGGTGGTTTTATCAAGAGAATTTTTAACTTGCTCATCCAAATTACGCCAAGTTGTACTGCGTTTATTCACTAACACATCCCAGCCAAATTGAGCTTCCGCTTGGACTAAAAAATTCAAATCTAACCCATCAACACGGTAGTCGTGAAGTTTATGTTCGATATTGTGATCCGCCAGCCATTTCAACGCTTTCTTCACTGTATCGCAATTTTTAATACCGTAAACTGTAATCATATTTCACCTAAAAAAGAAAAATCCTCAATCTAATCAGACTGAGGATTTTAACCCTTATGCTACTTCATCTCAAATGAATTAACCTAACAACTTATTGATACGTTTAATAAACGCAGCTGGATTTTCCAAAGATCCGCGCTCTGCTAACATAGCTTGTTCAAGTAATAATTCCACCCAATCAGCAAATTCAGTTTCATCTGCAATATCAGCCACTTTTTTCACTAAATGGTGTTCTGGATTCAGTTCAAATGTGTATTTTACTTCTGGTACAGGTTGCCCTGCGGCTGCAAACAATTTCGCCATTTGGGTCGTCATTTGATCGTTATCCGTAGAAACCACCGCTGGTGTATCTGTTAAATTGTGAGTTAAACGCACCGTTTTCACACGTTCGCCAAGCAAGTTTTTCACACGCTCAATAAAACTACCAAAGGCTTTATCTTGTTGTTTTTGTGTTTCAGATTCTTTATCCGCTAAATCGCCTAAATCCAAATCTGCTTTTGTAATACTTTGTAATTGTTTACCATCGAATTCAGTTAAATAGCTTAACATCCATTCATCAATGCGATCGGAAAGCAACAAAACCTCAATGCCTTTTTTATTGAATAATTCCAAGTGCGGGCTATTTTTCGCTGCAACATAACTATCCGCTGTAATGCAATAGATAGCTTTTTGCCCCTCTTTCATACGCAAGATGTAATCTTCTAAAGAGACAGTTTGCTCGCTACCATCATTATGTGTCGAAGCAAAACGCAATAACTTCGCGATAGTTTCTTTGTTAGCAAAATCTTCTGCAGGGCCTTCTTTTAAGACTAAACCAAACTCTTTCCAGAATTGAAGATATTTTTCTGCATCATCTTTTGCTAATTTTTCTAGCATTTGTAATGAACGCTTAGTTAATGCTTTGCGTAATGCAGCCGTAATTTTGTTATCCTGTAAAATTTCACGAGATACATTTAATGGCAAGTCATTGCTATCGATTAAACCACGCATAAAACGTAGATAATTCGGCATAAATTGCTCAGCATCATCCATAATAAATACACGTTGAACATAAAGTTTTAAGCCGTGTTTATGTTCGCGATTAAATAAATCCCAAGGTGCTTTAGCAGGCACATAAAGCAAACTAGTATATGCTTGATTTCCTTCAACTTTGTTATGCGCCCAAGTCACAGGATCAGCAAAATCGTGGCTTAAGTGTTTGTAAAACGCTTTGTATTCCTCATCAGACACATCATTTTTAGAACGCGTCCAAAGCGCATCGGATTTATTAATTTTCTCCCATTTTTCACCGCACTCTTTGCCTTCATCATCGTATTCTTTCGTCAGCATTTCCACTGGCAAGCCAATATGGTCAGAATATTTACCAATAATTTCACGCAAACGCCATTCATTTAAAAATTCTTTTTCATCTTCACGTAAATGTAAAATCACATCTGTACCACGAGATTTTTTCTCAATATCCGCCACAGAATATTCGCCTTCGCCCGCAGATTCCCAAAGCACAGCTTTATCCGCCTCTTCGCCAGCCGCTCTAGTTTTTACAGTCACTTTATCTGCCACAATAAAAGCAGAATAAAAACCCACACCAAACTGCCCAATAAGCTGGCTATTTTTTGCTTGATCTTGGCCAAGTGCGGTTAAAAATTCTTTTGTTCCTGATTTTGCAATCGTCCCCAAATGATCGATGACTTGCTCACGGGTCATGCCAATGCCGTTATCGCTAATTGTGATAGTGCCTTTATCCGCATCAAAGCTAACACGCACACGCAAGTCGCCATCGCCTTCATATAAAGCAGGGTTGGAAAGTGCTTTAAAGCGTAATTTATCTGCTGCATCAGAAGCATTAGAAATCAATTCACGTAAGAAAATTTCTTTGTTAGAGTACAAAGAATGAATCATTAATTGGAGTAGTTGTTTGACTTCAGATTGGAATCCGCGAGTTTCTTGATTTTGTGACATAATTTTTTCCTTCATAAAGATAAAAATTGAACGTCACAGATATAAGAATAAAAAGAAAGATTTCAAGGGGAATTTAAGAGGAAAAGTGCGGTAAAAAAACACAAGGAATTTAAACCGCACTTTAAATAAAAAATTTCTTATTTCCCCTTGATTGCTATAAACTTATGTATATAATGAATTCTGTTTTAGATACTAGATAGTAATTTAATAGTAATGAAACTTGGCTAGTGCATTCCCCCACTCCTTTCGCACTAGCCATTTTTTTGGGAATTTTGTACCATATCCCAACTTTTTCCAATCAACGATCCATTATGAATAATCTCGAACTTGAACAACTCATTAATCAAAAACTTTCTTCTGATAAAATCAATGACTATGCGCCCAACGGCTTACAAGTCGAAGGTAAAACAGAAATCAAAAAAATCATTACTGGCGTAACGGCGAGTCAGGCTTTAATTGATTACGCAATCAGCAAAAATGCCGATGCAATTTTGGTTCATCACGGCTATTTTTGGAAAAGTGAAAACTCTTGTATTCGAGGAATGAAAGGCAAGCGAATTAAAGCCCTTTTAGTGAACGACATTAATTTATATGGCTATCATTTGCCATTAGATGTGCACCCAGAATTAGGTAACAATGCACAATTAGCCAAACTGCTCGACATTGAAAATTTACAACCATTAGAAAAAGGCTCTGTGAGTATTCCTGTTTGGGGCGAATTAAAAGAACCGATGACAGGTAAAGACTTTGCAGAAAAAATAGAAAAAGTGTTAAATCGAAAACCGTTAATTTGCATTGAAAACGGACCGCACTTAATCCGAAAAATTGGTATCTGCACTGGTGGCGGACAAGGTTATATTGATCTTGCTGCAGAACAAGGCTGCGACGCATTTATTACAGGGGAAGTGTCAGAACAAACAATCCATTCTGCCCGTGAGCAAGGATTGCATTTCTTCTCTGCAGGTCATCACGCAACAGAACGCTATGGCATCAAGGCGTTAGGCGAATGGTTGGCGAAAGAATATGGCTTTGACGTAGAATTTAAAGATATAGATAATCCAGCATAAAATACAAAAGTGCGGTAAAATTTACTTAATTTTTTACCGCACGCTTTCTTCTCTATAAGATCCTACAATCATAACTAATAACAATTAGCTTCCTTTAATAAAAGAAAAAATTGAATGCCCATTAAAAATAAGCAACAATACCCAAAAAATTTCATAATATTAAGTGGGAACAAATATGGATCATTCTGTTCATAACAAGCTGGTTTCTTTTATTTGGAGTATTGCAGACGATTGTCTGCGCGATGTGTATGTGCGCGGTAAATATCGTGATGTGATTTTACCGATGTTTGTGCTTCGTCGTTTGGATACTTTACTTGAGCCAAGCAAAAATGCCGTATTGGAAGAAATGCGTTTTCAAAAAGAAGAATTGGCATTCACCGAATTGGATGACCTTCCCCTTAAAAAAATTACCGGTCATGTTTTTTATAACACCTCAAAATGGACATTAAAATCCCTCTATCAAACCGCCAGCAATACGCCGCAGTATATGCTGGCCAATTTTGAAGAATATCTTGATGGTTTCAGCACCAACGTTCATGAAATCATCAACTGCTTCAAGCTGCGTGAACAAATCCGCCATATGTCCCATAAAAATGTTTTGCTGAGCGTGTTGGAAAAATTTGTATCGCCCTATATCAATCTTACCCCTAAAGAACAACAAGACCCTGAGGGCAACAAATTACCAGCGCTGACCAATCTGGGCATGGGCTATGTATTTGAAGAACTGATTCGTAAATTTAACGAAGAAAATAACGAAGAAGCTGGCGAACACTTTACCCCACGCGAAGTGATCGAGCTGATGACGCATTTAGTCTTTGATCCGCTCAAAGACCAAATTCCGGCCATTATTACGATTTACGACCCAGCTTGCGGCAGCGGTGGCATGCTGACCGAGTCGCAAAACTTTATTGAGCAAAAATATCCGCTATCTGAATCACAAGGCGAGCGTTCCATCTTTTTGTTTGGTAAAGAAACCAATGATGAAACCTATGCCATTTGTAAATCTGACATGATGATTAAAGGCGACAACCCTGAAAACATCAAAGTCGGCTCAACCCTTGCTACAGATAGCTTCCAAGGTAATCACTTTGACTTTATGCTTTCCAACCCGCCATATGGCAAAAGCTGGAGCAAAGATCAAGCCTATATCAAAGACGGCAATGAGGTTATCGACAGTCGCTTTAAAGTTACCTTACCAGATTACTGGGGCAATGAAGAAACCCTCGATGCCACCCCGCGCTCCAGCGATGGTCAGCTGCTTTTCCTGATGGAAATGGTCAACAAAATGAAATCGCCGAAAAACAACAAAATCGGCAGCCGTGTTGCCTCTGTGCATAACGGCTCAAGCCTGTTTACCGGCGATGCAGGTTCAGGAGAAAGCAACATCCGTCGCCATATCATTGAGAATGATTTGCTGGAAGCCATCGTACAGCTGCCTAATAATCTGTTTTATAACACAGGCATTACCACTTATATTTGGTTGCTGTCCAACAACAAACCCGAAGCACGCAAAGGCAAAGTTCAGCTCATTGATGCCGGCCTCTTGTTCCGTAAATTGCGTAAAAACCTCGGCGACAAAAACTGCGAATTTGCACCTGAACATATCGCCGAAATTACCCAGAACTATCTTGATTTCACCGCCAAAGCACGGGAAATCGACAGCCAAAATGAAGCGGTCGGCCTGGCTTCGCAGATTTTTGACAATCAAGATTTCGGCTATTACAAAGTCACCATCGAACGCCCGGATCGCCGTTCTGCCCAATTTACCGCCGAAAATATCGCGCCTTTACGGTTTGACAAGGCTTTGTTTGAGCCGATGCAATATCTTTATCAGCAACATGGCGGACAAGTTTACAACGCCGGATTTTTAGCCCAAACCGAGCAAGAAATTACCGCTTGGTGCGAAGCGCAGGGCATAGCCTTAAACAACAAAAACAAGGCAAAGCTGCTGGATGTCAAAACCTGGGAAAAAGCCGCCGCACTTTTTCAGACGGCATTAAAACTGCTCGAACATTTCGGCGAACAACAATTTGACGATTTCAACCAATTCAAACAAGCCGTGGAATGCCGTCTGAAAGCCGAAAAAATCCCCCTTTCTGCCACAGAGAAAAAGGCCGTTTTCAATGCCGTAAGTTGGTACGACGAAAATGCCGCCAAAGTGATTGCCAAAACACTCAAGCTCAAACCAAACGAATTGGACGCCCTTTGCCGACGCTACCAATGCCAAGCCGACGAGCTGGCAGACTTCGGCTATTACGCCACCGGCAAAGCGGGCGAATATCTCCAATATGAAACCAGCAGCGACTTGCGCGACAGCGAATCCATACCGCTCAAACAAAATATCCACGATTATTTCAAAGCCGAAGTGCAACCGCACATCAGCGAAGCGTGGCTGAATATGGAAAGCGTGAAAATCGGCTATGAAATCAGCTTCAATAAATACTTCTACCGCCATAAACCATTACGCAGCCTTGCGGACGTTGCCCAAGATATTTTGGCGTTAGAAAAACAGACTGACGGCTTGATTAGTGAAATTTTAGAGGCTTAATAAAAAACAAACTATTAAGCAAGTTTTAATAGGCCTTAAGTAAGGAAATTAAAAATATATAACACATTGAAAAATAATGAATTTTACCTTTTAAGCAAGATTTGGCATGAAATAAGCAAGGAATAATAATGACAGAACCGCTTTCTAAAATTAACGGCATTATCACAAAAAATTATTTAGAGATGCAGCCGGAAAACCAATATTTTGAGCGCAAAGGACTAGGAGAAAAAGACATCAAGCCAACTAAAATAGCTGAAGAATTAGTTGGAATGCTCAATGCTGATGGCGGAGTTTTGGCTTTTGGTGTGGCAGATAATGGCGAAATCCAAGACTTGAATAGCCTTGGCGATAAATTAGATGATTATCGGAAATTGGTTTTCGATTTTATTGCACCGCCTTGTCGGATTGGACTGGAAGAAATTCTGGTTGATGGAAAATTAGTTTTCTTATTCCACGTAGAGCAAGATTTAGAGCGTATTTATTGTCGCAAAGACAATGAAAATGTGTTCTTACGTGTAGCAGATAGTAATCGAGGCCCTCTCACCAGAGAACAAATCAAAAATCTTGAATATGATAAAAATATCCGTCTATTTGAAGATGAAATAGTTCCTGATTTTAATGAAGAAGATTTAGATCAAGAATTATTAGAGCTATATAAAAAGAAAGTTAATTTTACCTCCGATAATATCTTAGATTTGTTATACAAGCGAAATTTATTAACCAAAAAGGAAGGTTGTTATCAGTTTAAAAAATCAGCCATTTTACTCTTTTCTACCATGCCAGAACGTTACATTCCTTCAGCATCAGTCCGCTATGTTCGTTATGAAGGTACAGTAGCGAAAGTCGGTACTGAGCATAATGTGATAAAAGACCAACGTTTTGAAAATAATATTCCAAAGCTAATTGAGGAGCTGACCTCTTTTTTAAGAGCCTCTTTAAGGGATTATTACTTTCTTGATATCAATCAGGGAAAATTTATCAAAGTACCGGAATATCCTGAAGAAGCTTGGTTAGAAGGTGTTGTAAATGCGCTTTGTCATCGTTCTTACAATGTTCAAGGTAATGCAATTTATATTAAACATTTCGACGATCGTCTTGAAATTAGTAATAGTGGCCCTCTTCCTGCTCAAGTCACCATTGAAAATATTAAAACGGAACGATTCGCTCGGAATCCACGTATGGCGCGAGTTTTAGAAGATTTTGGGTATGTCCGTCAGCTTAATGAAGGCGTTTCCCGTATTTATGAATCAATGGAAAAATCATTATTGGCAAAGCCTGAATACAGAGAACAACACAACAATGTTTATCTAACCTTACGCAACCGTGTTACCGCACATGAAAAAACGGTATCTACAGCCACTATGCTGCAGATTGAAAAAGAATGGACAAACTACAACGACACCCAAAAAGCCATTTTGCTTTATCTGTTTACAAATGGTACGGCGATATTGTCAGAATTGGTTGACCATACAAAAATCAACCTGAATTCGATCCGAGCGTATTTAAATGCCTTTATTCAGCAAGGTATTATTGAAAGACAAAGTGTAAAACAGCGTGATCCCAATGCCAAATATGCTTTTAGAAAAGATTAAGCAAGGTTTATCGCTTGCTAAGCAAGGAAATTGACAATGCTTAACTTGCTGAAAAATAATGATTTTTATCTTTTAAGCAAGATTTGGCATGAAATAAGCAAGTTTTTTTATAGTTAAACGGACAACAAATTGCATCAATAAGAGCGGTCAGATTTTAAGGATTTTTTGCAAATGAGACGATACGAGAGTTACAAAGATTCAGGCGTGGAATGGCTGGGGAAAATACCGAGTTATTGGGATTTGACTATAGGAATGAATGTATTCAGAGAAAATAAACGTGATAATAAAGGAATGAAAGAAAAAACTGTTCTTTCATTGAGTTATGGTCAAATAATTATAAAACCTGAGGAAAAATTAGTTGGCCTTGTTCCTGAATCATTTGAAACCTATCAGATTGTAAAACCAAACGATATTATTATTCGTTGTACTGATTTGCAAAACGATCAAACCAGTTTACGAACAGGGTTAGCAAAAGATAAAGGTATTATTACGAGTGCTTATCTGAATTTAAAGGTTATAAATAATCATTCCGCTAAATTTTTACATTATTATCTTCATACTTTAGACATTACTAAAGTGCTTTATAAATTTGGTTCTGGACTGAGACAGAATTTAAGTTTTTTAGACTTTAAACGGTTACCTATTATTGATATTCCTCTTTCCGAACAACAAAAAATCGCACAATTCCTAAACGACAAAACCGCCAAAATCGATCAGGCGGTGGATTTGGCGGAAAAGCAGATTGTCCTGTTGAAAGAGCACAAGCAGATTCTGATTCAAAATGCGGTAACCCGTGGCTTAAACCCTGATGTGCCGTTAAAAGATTCCGGTGTGGAATGGATAGGGCAAGTGCCGGAGCATTGGAATGTGAAGAAATTAAAATATATGGGTTATCTTTACTCTGGACTTACTGGAAAGTCTGCAGATGATTTTTCAAAAGAAGTTAAGGAGGGGTTTAGAGAGTTTGTTCCATTTACAACTATTTGTAACTTTAGCCAAATAAAAGAAAATGTTTTCCAATACGTGAAAGTGATGAATTTAGAAAACCAAAATATAGTTAAAAAACATGACTTATTATTTTTAATGAGTAGTGAAACTTTAGAGGATATAGCCAAATCTTCTGTTTATTTACTGGACCAGGAAAGTTTTTTAAATTCATTTTGCAAAGGGTTCAGATTTATAGAAAAGCATAGTTCTATTTTTATTAATTATCTCATTAACAGTAATAACTATAGAGCTTATTTTAATTTAGTCGGAAGAGGTTTTACCCGTATAAATATAAAGCAAGAATTCGTAAATTCTGTGTACGTTTTACTTCCACCATTCTCGGAGCAACAGAAAATCGCAGACTATCTAGACAAACAAACTACTAAAATTGACCAAGCAATCGCATTAAAAACAGCCCATATCGAAAAACTGAAAGAATATAAAAGCGTGTTAATTAACAATGTGGTTACCGGCAAGGTGCAAGTATAGGGTGTGAAAAGCGCGGTCAAAAAATCCAATGGATTTTGAATATTGGCAGCGCAACTTGGGCGTAATGAATAAATTTTAAAATATTCGCAAAAGGGTGAAAAATGGTTTCAGGAACTAAGGAAAAAGATTTAGAAATTGCCATCGAAAAAGCCTTAACCTGCACTTGGCGTGAAAACATGGAAAATAAGCTGGGCGAGCCGAAGGCGGAATATCTGCCGCGCCATCATGGTTTTGAGTTGGCATTTTCACAGGATTTTGATGCGCAGTTTGCCATTGACGCACGTCTGTTTTGGCAATTTCTGCAAACCAGCCAAGAGGCTGAACTTACCCGTTTTCAACAGCTAAATCCAAACGACTGGCAACGTAAAATTCTAGAGCGGTTAGACCGCCAAATGAAGAAAAACGGTGTCTTGCACCTGCTGAAAAAAGGCTTGGATATTGATAGCGCCCATTTTGATTTGCTCTACCCCGTTCCGCTTGCCAGCAGCGGCGAAAAGGTCAAGCAGCGTTTTGAACAAAATCTGTTTAGCTGTATGCGCCAAGTGCCTTATTCTGCCTCAAGCAATGAAACTGTGGATATGGTGCTGTTTGTCAATGGCTTGCCGATTATTACTCTTGAGCTGAAAAACCATTGGACAGGTCAGACGGCCATTGATGCCCAAAAACAATATCGCAACCGTGATTTAAGCCAAACGCTGTTTCATTTCGGGCGTTGTTTGGCGCATTTTGCCTTAGATACGGAAGAAGCTTATATGACCACCAAATTGGCGGGGCCTGCCACGTTTTTCTTGCCGTTTAATTTGGGCAACAACTGCGGTAAGGGCAATCCGCCGAATCCAAACGGACACCGCACGGCGTATTTGTGGCAAGAGGTGTTCAGCAAAGCCAGCCTTGCCAATATTATTCAGCATTTTATGCGTTTAGATGGTTCAACCAAAGATCCACTGGAGAAACGCTCGCTCTTTTTCCCTCGCTATCATCAATTAGAGGTGGTGCGCCGTTTGATTGCTGATGTCAGTGAACAAGGCGTGGGCAAACGCTATTTAATTCAACACTCTGCCGGCTCGGGTAAATCCAATTCCATTACTTGGTTAGCGTATCAGTTGATTGAGGCTTATCCGTGCAATGAAAAGGCGGCAAACGGCAGGGAGGCAGACCGCCCGATTTTTGATTCGGTGATTGTTGTTACCGACCGTCGTTTGCTTGATAAACAGTTGCGTGACAACATTAAAGATTTTTCTGAAGTCAAAAATATTGTTGCGCCGGCGTTGAGTTCGGCAGAATTGCGCCAATCGCTTGAGCAGGGCAAAAAAATCATTATTACCACGATTCAAAAATTCCCGTTTATTGTGGATGGCATTGCTGATTTGGGTGATAAACAATTTGCGGTGATTATTGATGAGGCGCACAGCTCACAATCAGGTTCGGCACACGACAATATGAACCGAGCCATCGGTAAAACGGAAGACCTTGATGCCGAAGATGTGCAAGATTTGATTTTACAAGCGATGCAATCCCGCAAAATGCGCGGCAATGCGTCGTATTTTGCTTTCACCGCCACACCGAAAAACAGCACTTTGGAAAAATTCGGCGAAAAACAGGCGGATGGCAAGTTTAAGCCGTTCCACCTTTATTCTATGAAGCAGGCGATTGAAGAAGGCTTTATTTTGGATGTAATCGCGAATTACACCACTTATAAAAGTTTTTATGAGATCACTAAATCGATTGAAGATAATCCGGAGTTTGACAGCAAGAAGGCTCAAGGCCGTCTGAAGGCCTATGTGGAGCGTTCGCAACAAACGATTGATACCAAGGCGGAAATTATGCTGGATCATTTTATCCGGCAAATCTTTAGCCGTAAAAAACTCAAAGGCAAAGCCAAGGGAATGGTGGTAACGCAAAATATTGAAACCGCCATCCGCTATTTTCAGGCGTTAAAACACTTGCTGGCCGGGCGGGGTAATCCGTTTAAAATTGCGATTGCGTTTTCAGGCAGTAAAGTGGTTGACGGTGTCGAATACACCGAAGCGGAAATGAACGGCTTTGCAGAAAGCGAAACCAAAGAGTATTTCGATCAAGATGAATATCGTTTGCTGGTGGTCGCCAATAAATATCTGACCGGTTTCGATCAGCCGAAATTGTGTGCCATGTATGTGGATAAGAAACTCTCCGGCGTGCTTTGCGTGCAGGCTTTATCTCGTTTGAATCGCAGTGCGAATAAGTTGAGTAAACGCACGGAAGATTTGTTTGTATTGGACTTTTTTAACAGCGTTGAAGATATTCAGCAGGCATTTGAGCCGTTTTATACTTCTACTTCGTTGTCGCAGGCAACCGATGTCAATGTCTTGCATGATTTGAAAGACCGGTTGGATGAAACCGGCGTGTACGAACAAGCGGAGGTCAACGATTTTACTGAAGGCTATTTTGCCAATAAAGACGCACAGCAATTAAGCAGTATGATTGATGTGGCTGTCCAACGTTTTGATGATGAATTGGATTTGGATCGAAATGAAAAAGTTGATTTTAAAATCAAGGCAAAACAGTTTTTAAAAATCTACGGGCAAACGGCCTCCATCATCAATTTTGAAAATATCGCTTGGGAAAAGCTCTATTGGTTCCTCAAATTCTTAGTGCCGAAATTAAAAGTACAAGACCCGATGGATGAATTTGATGAAATTTTAGATGCTGTGGATTTAAGCTCTTACGGCTTGGCGCGTACCAAACTGAATTACAGCATTAAATTAGATGATGAAGAAACAGGGCTTGACCCGCAAAACCCCAATCCGCGCGGTACGCATAGTGAAGATAAAGAAAAAGATCCGATTGATGAAATTATTCGTGTATTTAACGAAAGATGGTTTCAAGATTGGAGCGCAACGCCGGATGAGCAACGGGTAAAATTTATCAATATTACCGAGCGCATCCGTAGCCATAAAGACTTTGAGCAAAAATATCAAAACAACCCGGATATTCATACCCGTGAATTGGCTTTCCAAGCCATTTTGCGCGATGTCATGAGCGAACGCCATAGGGATGAATTAGAGCTATACAAACTCTTTGCCAAAGATGCCGCATTTAGAACCGCTTGGACGCAAAGTTTGCAATGGGCTTTGGCTGGATAGAAAAGATTGCCTGAAAAATTAACGTTCGGCTCTCCTTTTCTATCTAAATTAATATCATCGTAAACATTAATTAATTTTTTCACATACTTAAAAGAGAAAATTAAATATAGTTTCCATAACAGCAACGTCGTTAATTAGAATAATTTATAAATTAGCTATAATTCATAAAACACAAAAGTGCGGTAAAAATATTTCTTTTTTAACCGCACTTTTATCTTCTGAAATTATCGTTTAAACATTCCGCCAAGACCGCCTAAGCCTCCGCCCATTAAGCCTTGCATTCCACGCATCATTT